>OKRZ01000654.1_pt1 | contig 27244 bp, 30 predicted proteins | sample 1601141 | NCBI WGS metagenome assembly OKRZ01 (sample SAMEA3541524, study PRJEB24748) | human gut metagenome | biome: human gut; feature: human-associated habitat; material: faeces | place: China | collected 2012
CACACGAAAGTTCTTAAATTGTCTCATGATTTGCGGACACAGTCCGTGGAGTGCTACAAACTTGGAAAGACACGGATCATCGCAGATGCAAACATTCGGCTGGTTAGAAATTCCACATTTTTTGAACCAAATTTCCACCTGCATTTCCATCTGAAATCCCACGGTGTGGTCTTCTAATAATATTACTTATCAAAGCAAAGCACGATATGCTTATTGCGACAATTTCTTCCTCTTTAAACTAGTCCTCAAACGGGATAACGGCTCCATCGTAGGTGTCGTTGATGTACTGCTTGATCTCATCAGACTTTAATACTTTTACAAGTGCCTGGATGCCAGGATCGTTCTCATGTCCCTCTTTTACTGCAATGATGTTCACGTAGGTCTTCGCTGCCTCGGAATCGGATGCCTCGTAAGCCAATGCATCTTTTGCAACGGAGAAGCCTGCCTGTAATGCATAGTTACCGTTTAATACGACGAATGCAACCTCCGGAGCCACTCTTGCAACCTGCTCTGCTGCCAGCTCCTCGATCTTGACGTTGTGCGGGTTCTCTGCGATATCATTAACAGTTGCCTCTAATCCGGCGCCTTCCTTTAAGGTAATGATGCCGTTATCCTGTAACAGAAGAAGTGCTCTCGCCTCGTTTGTGGTATCGTTCGGCACTGCGATGGTGTCGCCGTCAGCCAGCTCGGAGAGATCGGACTTTGTTCCCGGATAGATGCCGAACGGCTCATAGTGGATGCCGCCTGCATTGACCAGATGGGTTCCCTTCTCTTCGTTAAAGCTTTCAAGGTACGGAATGTGCTGGAAGTAGTTTGCGTCAAACTCGCCGCTTTCTACCACTTCGTTCGGCATTACATAGTCGTCGAAAATCTTGATCTCCAGATCCCATCCCTCATCGGCAAGAATCTTCTTTGCTTCCTCAAGAATCTCTGCGTGCGGTGTTGCGGATGCAGCCACTTTGATGGTGCCGCCTTCTGCTGCTGTATCGGTGCTCTCTGTGTTCTCAGCACTCACAGCCTCCTCCGTTGCAGCTACGGGCGTCTCTTCCTTTGTTGCTGCACTGGTGTCTGTGCTCTCCTCCGTGCTGCTTCCGCATCCTGCGAATGCGGATAATGCGAGCACGCCTGCCAGAATCGTTGACAATACTTTCTTTTTCATAATAGTGTCCTCCTTAAAACTTAAAAATATATGCAAGTTTGTTATTGCTACTTTCTGCGATCCAGCCGATTCGCAATCTTCATTCCGATCGTCTGGAAAATCTGGAATAAAATTACCAGAAGCACCACTGTGACAACCATGATATCGGTCTGCCATCTGGTGTAACCATAGCGGATGGCAATATCTCCCAGTCCGCCTCCGCCGACGGTTCCTGCCATCGCGGAATATCCTAAAATCGTGCCAAGGGAAATCGTTGCTCCGACAATCAGAGACGTTCTCGCCTCCACCAGCATGACCTTGGTCACAATCTGAAAATCGGATGCTCCCATGGAGCGCGCTGCCTCGATGACGCCTGCATCCACCTCTTTTAATGAGGATTCTACCATTCTGGCAATGTAAGGTGCCGCCGCAATCGTCAGCGGGACGATCGTCGCCGTCGATCCGTAGCTTCTTCCCACCACAAATCTGGTGAACGGAATCAGCACAATCAGCAAAATAATAAACGGAATACTGCGCAGCAGGTTGGAAATCACATCCAGCACCTTGTAGACTGCCGCATTCGGACGGATGCCGTCCTTGTCCGTGACAGTCAGCACAATTCCCATCGGAAGTCCGATGATATATCCAAACAATGTGGACGCTAAGGTCATATACAGGGTGTCCCGGATTCCCTCCAAAAGCATGATGATTACCTGACTATTCCACATCTCCGGTCACCTCCTCAATCTCAAGTCCCTTTTCCACCAGATAAGCCTCCATCTGCTCCTGCAGCCCGGCGTCTGACGGAAGTCCCAGAATCATCTCACCCTTTGCCACTCCGCCGACATTCTTGGTATCTGCGCGGAGGATGTTCACCGGCGTACCGAACTTTAACACCATATTGGCAATGACGGGCTCAAATGCGGAATTCTCTGAGAATACAATACGAAGCTTCTTATCGTCGCCGATGCGGTCCCGCTGTCTGCTCTCACCGCTCCATCCGGTCAGCTCCGCTCCATCCGCAATATCACCTTCCGCCCCGGAATATGACGCGGCATCCGCAGCACGGTCGCTTAAGATCAGGCTTCTCGCCACACGGGATTTCGGATGGTTGAAAATCTCCTCGACCAGGCCGACTTCCACGATGCTTCCTTTTTCCACAATCGCCACATGGCTGCAGATTTCCCGGATCACGGACATCTGATGCGTGATAATCACAATCGTGATGCCGAATTTCCGGTTGATCTCCTTTAAGAGTGCCAGAATGGACTGCGTTGTCTGCGGATCTAAGGCACTGGTTGCCTCGTCGCAGAGCAGAATCTTCGGATCCGTCGCAAGAGCTCTGGCGATCGCCACTCTCTGCTTCTGTCCGCCGGAAAGCTGTGCCGGATAAGCGTCCGCCTTGTCGGCAAGTCCGACAGTCTCGAGCAGCTCAAGCGCTCTTTTCTTCGCCTCATCCTTCTTTTTCTTCGCAATCTGCATCGGGAAACATACATTGTCCAGCACACTCTTTTGCATGAGAAGGTTGAAATGCTGGAAAATCATTGCGATGTCGCTCCGCTGCTCCCGCAGTTCTTTCTCGGTCAGCGTTCCCAGATCTCTTCCGCCGATGATAACCTCACCGCTCGTCGGTCTCTCCAGATAATTCAGACACCGCACCAGGGTACTTTTCCCGGCACCGGACATTCCGATGATTCCGTAGATGTCTCCCTCCTCAATGTCGAGCGAGATATCCCGCAGCGCTTCCACGCTGTTTCCCTTCTGCTCGAAGGTCTTTGATAAATGACGTATCGCAATTGCTGGCATGCACTGCCACCTCCTAAAATGTTATTTCTAAAACATAGAATAAAAAAAGCAGCCCTGCGGCTGCCCCAACCTGCGCTCCATAGCGCCGGTATCTATCTGTTCTTCCAAAGGTCTGAAGAATCCGGGAAAAGCCGCACAACATTCACATCCATGCCACCATACATGGACATCCGACACATCCTGTCACACATCATCGCTGTTCTCATCTGCCACGCTGTGTCTCTCATACCCGTTTCCTCCTTCCTGCTTTTTGCTCCATGCCATCTGTTATCTGCATGTTTTTTTTGATTACATTGCCTATTATAACAGGCAGTTTAGGAAAGTGTTAATACAGGAAGCCGATAGTCGGCTATAGGGAAAACCTATAGCCGACCACTACATAATTTTTTCTTTATATTTTTTCAATTCCTCGATATAGATCTGTCCAATGTGACTGATCGATGCCCCTTTGCGCTTCACATAGCCAATCCGCATCTTCTCCGTCTCCTTGAGCGGAACCGCCATGTAATCGCTGCCGTTTAACTCCTCACAGATAATTCCCGAACACAGCGTGTACGCGTTCAGCCCAATCATAAAGTTTAGCAGTGTCGCCCGGTCATTCGCCTTAATCAGCCGCTTATAATCGTAGGTGCTCTTCATCTCCTCCGCAAGATAGAGCGAGCTGTTCCGTCCCTGATCAAAGGACAAGCACGGATACTCGTCCAGCTCTTCCATGGAGATCACGCTCTGCCCCGCGAGCGGATGCCCCGACCACAGATAGACATAGGTATCGCAGGCAAACAGTTCCTCGAACTCCAGCCCCTTCTCCCGGATAATCTTCATCAACACCTGCTCATTAAAATCGTTCAGATACAGGACGCCGATTTCGCTCTTAAAGTTGCGGACATTCTCCATGACGTCGTAGGTGGTCGTCTCGTTCGCCGCAAATTCATAGCGGTCCATCCCGGCTTTCTTCACGGTCTCCACAAACGCTTTGACCGCAAACGTATAGTGCTGCATGGACACGCTGAACTTTTCCTTGCGCTGCTTCTCCACATAACGTGCCTTAAGGATTCCGTACTGATCGATCACCTGTCTGGCGTACCCCAGAAACTCCTCGCCCTCCGGTGTTATGATGATTCCCCGGTTTGAACGCATAAAAATCTGCATCCCGATCTCCTGCTCCAGTTCCTTTACTGTCTCAGACAGGCTGGGCTGCGATAAAAACAGACGCTTTGCCGCCTCATTCATCGATCCGCAGTCGGCAATCGCCAGTGCATATCTCAGTTGCTGTAATGTCATGAATTCTCCTTTTCCAGATAGCGCTTTTTACTTGAAAAACCGCGGCCGGAAACCTCACTGACACGATTGATCACAACGAACGCATCCTCATCCACCGAGTGGATCAGCTTCTCCGTCTTCGCCAGTTCCTGTATTGACACCACCGTAAGCAGCATCTCCGTCTCCCGCTCCATGTATCCGGTCTCACTTTTTAACATTGTAACACCACGGTCGATATCTGTTAAGACTGCTTTTCTGATCTCATCAATTTTCTCACTGACTACTTTGATCTGCATCTTTGCAGTTCCAAGCATCAGGCACTTATCCAGCACCACGCTGTAGACAATCACCAGAAGAATACCATAGAGAAGCTGTTCTCCTGTGCTGTCAAACGCCTGGAGCAGCAAAATCAGCATATCAAACACATAGATGGACTTTGACACTGGTATCTTAAAATAACGGTTCAACACAAGCGGCGGTATATCCATGCCGCCAGTCGATGCGCCCGCACGGATCACAACGCCGATGGCTCCTCCGATACAGATTCCTCCGAAGATCATACAGAGAATCATATCGTCGGTGATCGCATATCCGTGCAGAATCCGTGTAAACAGCTCCAGCGCTACCGGATAGCTGAAGGTGCTGACCAGTGTGTTAGCTGCAAATTTTTTCCCGAATACCGCAAATCCGATCAGAAACATAACCGTATTGAACAGCAGTACAAACACGGAGACGGAACAACCCATCATGTGGTGCACAAACAGCGCAATTCCCGTCGTTCCGCCGGTAATCAGTCCTCCCGGCACAATGAACATCGCCACGCCGAATGCATACAGGCAGTTTCCCAGAATCACCACGCACGTCTCGAGCACTCTTTTCCAAAATTCATTCATCTTCCCTGTCTCCTCTGATCAGATTTCTTATCAGCTTATAAATACCCCGCAGAACTGAGAACACAAGGAACATTACAATGAATCCGAATACCCCCATCACAATGTCTGCAAATTCCATATTGCCGGTGCCTGTTACTTTCTGCCCGATCTCTATGGCAAACGTGATCACGATAATCAGTGTCAACACATAAATCCACGCAATTACCATGACATGCTCATGCTTTGCAAGCCATTTAAAAACAGGATACACGACAAAAATGAATCCCATTCCCATCATACCAATGACGAGAAAATGCAGTTCTTTATCTGTAAAATTGTATTCATACGCATCATTCAGACGAAGAATGTGGCTGTGAATCTTCGCAATCCATTCCACAATCCAGTACAGCAGCTCTTTCATAATTACCTCCTGCTTCTAGTTTTTGGAATAAGATTACTACGAATCTCAGCCACATGCAAGTCAGCGTATTAGCGGAATAAAATCTCAGCACAGTGTATTTTTGTACACCGTTCCCCCTTTCATAATCAGGCGCAGATGATCGGTGTCTGCAAGAACCGATACACGTTTTGTCGGATCTCCATCCACCAGAAGCAGATCTGCATAGGATCCCGCCTCCAGCACACCGATCTTTCCCTTCGGGTAAGGATTCTGGTAGGTCGTAAGCGCAAACACCTCGTTTGCAGTGCCCGTCAAAGCCCTCAGCGCCCGCATTGTGCCGAAGCGCTTTTCGTAATACCGGATATCCTCGCTCTGCTCCACCTGATAATCCGGTCCCGTGATCATCATATCCGTTCCGAACAAAAGCCTGATATCCTCATGCCGGTTTAAAATCTCGGTAGCCATCAGTTTGATGTGGGATGCACCGCGGTAGAACTGCTCGCGCACTGCCCGGATGATCTCCGGCACCCCGTCCGCCAAAACGGTGCTGGACGGATGCCTGTACTGGATGTCGCGATAGGTATGCGCATACTCCGAATCTCCATGCCCGCACGTCTGGCTGATGTAGGCACCGCAGGGATAGATGCGCGGTCCCGGAAGCACACCCTCGTCAAACGCCAGCTTTAATCCCTCGCTCACACTTCCCGCATCACGGAACGTGGTAAACCCGGCCATCAGCGCATCCTTACATTTTGCGACGGTCAGCACCGTGGCGTAATCCACCGGGAATTCTCCCTTTGCGAACAGACATCCCATGTGAACATGCGCGTCCGTCATTCCCGGCATCGCCACCATGCCCGTGCCGTCAAATACCTCGTCAAAATTTTCTTCCGATACTTCATCCGCAGTAATCTCTGTGACAATATCGTCCTCAATGACAATCTTTTTCCCTTGCGCCAGCCCGCTGCTGTGCCCGTCGAATACCGCTGCGTTTTTGATCAGTTTTTTTCTGTGTTTTTCCATGCCTTATCCTCTGTGGGACTGTGCAGTCTTATGCACACTGTCCGTCTTATGAAAATTTATCACGCACCACTTCCGCCAACAGTCTCGCTGTCATATCGACCCCCAGAGTTGCGCTGTTGACCATCAGATCCATATGGTTCATATCGTTCGGCAGATACCCCGCATACCGCATATGGTAGGCATCTCTCGCCTTGTCCACATCACGGATCATCCGCTTCGCCGCCTTTGTGTCCATGCCGAGATCATTGACACAGTTGACAATGCGGTCTTCGTACGGCGCATAGATAAAAATTCTGATCAGATGATCGCAATCCTCCAGAATTGCGTCCGCGCATCTGCCGACAATGATGCAGGATTCCTTCACGGCAAGTTTTTTTATCATCTCGCTCTCCGTCTTAAACAGGGCATCCTGCGTCGCCGTGGTTCCGCTGCCGAGTGGGAAACTCATGAACAGATACTTTGCCGACTCCTCCAGATTGCTTGCTTCCTTTAACGGAATGTTATGAACTTTGGACGCCTCCTCCACAATATCTCTGTCGTAGTATTCAATTTCCAGAAGTTCTGCCAGTTTCTTTGCAATCGGTCTTCCCAGACTTCCAAATTGTCTTGAAATTGAAATCACATATTTCTGCATATCTTTCTCTCCTCTCCGTCTTCGCACACAGCTATGACTCTTCCTTTAAAATACGTTTTAAGAATTTTCTGGTTGCCTCCTCCTTCGGATGGTCAAAGATCTCCTCCGGCGTTCCTTTTTCCACAACCACACCGTCTGCCATAAAAATAACCTGACTTGCCACTTCTCTTGCAAACTGCATCTCATGTGTTACCACAATCATTGTGACTCCCTGTTTTGCGAACTGTTTCATGACATTTAACACCTCTCCCACCAGCTCCGGATCAAGTGCGGACGTCGGCTCATCGAAAAGAATGACCTCTGGATTCGCTGCCATTGCCCGTGCAATTCCGACACGCTGCTGCATGCCGCCGGATAGCTGTGCCGGGTAGTAATCGTACTTTCCTGCAAGACCGACCTTGTCTAAAAGGTCTTTTCCGGTCTTCTCGGCCTCTTCCTTTTTCATATGGCGTCCCACGGTAAGCCCCAGCGTCACATTGGAAAGAACCGTCTTATTCACGAAGAGATTGTAATTCTGGAAAACGAAGGAAGTATTTCTCCGAATCTCCATCTTTTCCTTATTTTTTACATTTTTTAAGTTATATTCTCTTCCATTTAAGGCCATCGAGCCTTCATCCGGTTTTTCCAGAAGATTCAGGCAGCGCAAAAAGGTGGTCTTACCGGAACCGCTCGGCCCGAGTATGACGATGACGTCCCCTTTCTGTACATCAAGATCGATTCCTCTTAAAATCACATTATCTCCAAAAACCTTTTTTACATTTCTCACTTCTAATACTGCCATAGCCCTGTTTCCTTCCTATTATAATAATGTACGATGCCGTGCCGCATCTCAGCCTGCCAGTGTCTTAACGCTCTTTGAAAATTTCCGCTCCACATAGTGGCTCAGCCGCTCTAACACAATTCCGATGCCCCAGAATACCAGGGCTGCCGCCACATACGCCTCCAGGTAAGAGTACGCCGCGCTTGCCGCATTGATGGAATCCGTCAGAATATCCGACACTCCGATGACCGACACTAACGCCGTTCCCTTTACCAAGGAGAGAATATCGTTCGTGAGCGGCGGAATGACCGCCCGCACCGCCTGCGGCACGATCACGTGGAAAAAGGTTTGTGCTTTTGTCAGTCCCGAGGCATATCCCGCTTCATACTGTCCCTTGTCCACGGAGATCAGACCGCTTCTTATGATTTCCGAAATACTGGCAAGACTGCAGAACACCAGAGCTGCAATCGCCACATACATCAGACTGACATCCTTGATCGTCTTCTGTGAATGAAAAAATGCCGCGATACTGGAAAACTGCGTCGTCCAGATCAGATAAAAGATGAGCAGAACCAGGTTCATCGGAAACGCTTTGCTCCGTGCCATAAGGACATCCATAACCGGCTTTAGCACCGGCACTTTATAGACTCTCACCATTGCGCACCAAGGGATCTTAGATTACGTCGCTTCGGAATTCTGTGAGATCGGCGTTCTGCTGAAAAACCGTGAGAACCGCGTTCTCGACTGGGAGATGGAGCAGCAGGAACTTGATTTTCATCTGCTGGCAACCATGCGCCCCAAAGTCTATGTTCCCAAGCAGCATCCGCTCGCCGGCAGGACGAAGGTATCGATGGAAGACCTGGCTCCCTATGTCTACAGCCACTATTTTCAGGGAATCGACAGTTCCAGGGACCGCTTCTTCTCCGAGGAGCTTGTGGAGAATACCGTCGCAAAAAAAACAATCACCCTCACGGACGAGATGGCAGATGCCAGCATCGGCATGGAGATGAACACCTATACCATCGGTTCCGGCATGTCCGGTGAGAATCTGCTGGAAAAAGATTACGCGGTCATGAATCTGGACACGCATCAACGGATCGAACTTGGCTGGATCTCCCGCAGGGATCACGAACTAAGTAATTTCGGCAAGCGTTTCCTGGCTCTGCTGGCAGAAAAACTCAACTCCATGCAGTTAGATTAGCGAATGGGTAATCTTTGGACGCAAAAAGGGACAGGGGGCGCACAGCACTTTGTGCTGTGCGGCTCCCTGTCCCTTTTCTCCTGCCATCTACAGGCGTATCACTTAGTAAACATGCTTTTTCGACTTGTGGGCTTCTCTCGCTTCCTCGACCGCCTCATGGTCTGCCATATTCACCTTTGCTACTACTTTTTTCTTCTTCAATGGATGTTTTGGATTCTTATCTGACATGATCATACGCTTCCTTTCTCTCTGTCATCCTTATCCTTCAATCGCAATGTATTTCTTCTGCTCTACTGCAGGCTTTGCTTCCTTCTTCGGAACAACCAGCGTTAAGATACCGTGCTTGAACTCAGCCTTGATATCCTCCTCGGTTACGCCCTCGCCCACATAGAAGCTCCGGCTGCAGGCACCTGCATAACGCTCTCTGCGGATGTAACGTCCGGATTCTTTCTCCTTCTCGTCCTGATCCAGTCCCTTGGCGGCACTGATGGTCAGATATCCGTCATCCAGCTCTACGGTAATCTCATCCTTCTTGAAGCCCGGAAGATCAACTTCCATCTTGTAGCCATCCTTCATCTCCTGAATATCTGTCTTCATCAGGTTACCGGCTCTTCTGCCGTACAGCTTCTTGTCAACCTTGCGCAAATCTCTGTCATCGAAAAATGGGAAATCATCAAACCAGTCATCAAATAAGTTCTCTCCAAAAATACTAGGTGTTAACATAAGTCATCTCTCCTTTTCTACTTCGTACCTGCCTTCGGCAGATACACTCATGCTGTTTCCTTGTTTCTTTGGAACCGGGATGTTCTGGGAACTCATAGAACTCATTTCCTGTTCTCCTTTTGTTCCTCTCCTTTGTTCTGACTATGTTATAGCACCGTTTATTAGCACTGTCAAGTGTTGAGTGCTAATTTTCTGTGAACTTTTTGTGAAATCCTGTAATTGCTTGATTTTATGGCATTTCAAGCGTTGTTATCGTCCAACTACGCATCATTTTCCTTGATTTCCCATGTTTTCTTCCCGAAGTACCGGCATCCGGAAGATCTGCACGACGAGCGGAATTACCATGATAAACCACACGAGCGGCTCCGCCACAATAACACCGGTGTAGCCTAACATCGGCACAAGCGTGGCGGCGATCACGATTTTCCCGGCCATCTCAAGCGAACTCGAAATGAGCGGCGTGATATGATCGCCCAGTCCCTGCATGGCGTTTCGGAGCACGCAGATCACCGCCGTCACATAGTAGAACAGCGTGTCGAATTTCAGGTAGTTGGTCGCATTTAAGATCACAACCTCATTCGTGCTTCCCGTCACAAGATATACCAGCCATCTGCCAATCGTGTAGCTCGCCACCGCGGAAAGCGTACACCAGATGCAGGTGTAGAAAATGCCGAACCGGATGCCTTTTTTAACCCGGTCGATCCTGCCTGCGCCCAGATTCTGTCCGCAGTAAGTCGCCATCGTCTGTCCGAAGACGCTGAACATCGTCATAAAAATCTCAGAAATTTTCCGCGCCGCCGTGTGCGCCACGATGATGTCCTGCCCCAGCTTATTGATCGCCGTCTGGAGTGTCAGCGAGCCGATATTGACCAGCGAGCTCATAAAGCCCATCGACAGACCCGACCCGAGCATGTTTTTCACCATCGCCGTATCCGCATCCCGGAAATCCTCCCGTGCAAGACGGAGCATTTCATACCGTCTTAGCATGTAGATCCAGCAGATCACAAACGCCAGAATCTGTGCCAGAACCGTGGCGGCGGCAGCTCCTCGCACACCCGCCTTTAACACCAGCACGAACAGAAGATCTCCCGCGATATTTAACGCCACCGACACTGCCAGAATCACGAGCGGCGTGACGGTATCCCCGAGCGCCCGAAGTGCTGCGGCACACGCGTCATAGAGGAATGTCGCAAGAAGTCCCGCTATGATGATAACTATGTAAGGTCCTGCCACCGGAATCAGATGCTCCGGCACATTTAAAAACCGCAGGATCGGCTGTAAAAACACCAGTCCTAGCACCGTCAGCACGACCGAGATCACCGTTCCGAGCACCAGGGAAGCGGCAAACGATTTTTTCACGCCCCGGATATCCTTCGCGCCGAACCGCTGCGCCGTGATGATGGCAAACCCGTTCGCCAGTCCGAGCAAAAAGCCGATGATGAGATTGCTGAGCGTCGTCGTTGCACCGACCGCGGCGAGTGCATCCTCCCCGAGAAAAGAGCCGACAATTCTCGTATCGGTCACGCTGTAGGTCAGCTGCAGCAGATTCCCGAGGAATATCGGCAGTGCAAACGCAAGAATCAGCGTTGACGGTTTTCCTTTTGTAAGATCTTTCATTCGACCGGTCTCTCCTTTTTCGTCACCGGCTTGCGCCGGATTCTGTGATACTGCGGGCGGAGTGTCACCTCCGACACTGCCACGCCCTCTCTCTGCTCCACGATATACGCCACCGCGTCCGCGACATCCTGCGGCAGAAGATAGCTCTCCGTCTCCTCCCCCACCGTAAAGTCTGCATTGCGGTACAATTCCGTCTTCGTCATATCCGGGGATACCGTCGCCACGCGCACACCGTATTTTCGCGCCTCGTCAAAGAGGCTGCGCGAAAAGCTCGCAAGTCCTGCCTTTACCGCGCCGTAGGCACAGCCGTGCGGATTCGACTGCTGCGCCGTCACGGATGCGATATTGACAATGCAGCCCTTGTTTTTCTTAAACCCGCGCAGCAGCTGCTGGCTTAAAATCATCGGCACTTCCAGATCTGTGCGCACCATCTCCTGAATCTTCTTCGGGCTTAACTCCTCGTGCAGTCCGTAGTACGCGCTGCCGGCATTGTTGACAAGCAGCGTCACCCCGGCTTCCGCCGCAATCCCCCGCACCAGCTTCAACATTTTTTCCGTGTCCAGAAGATCGCAGACCACCGCATGAAACAGCGGATTGCCTGCAGCGTCCGGAAACTGTTCCGCGAAACTGCTGCCGAACGAGCGTCCGATGCCAAACACTTCATATCCCATTTTGCACAGTCTGGCACTGATCGCCGCCCCGATCCCGGAGGACGCCCCCGTGACAATCGCCGCCTCGTTTTCTCTACACTGCTCCATGTATTCTCTCCTTATTCCTTCCATCGGAAAATCCGCTCTGCCGGAAGATAAGCGGCAAGTTTTTCCGTCATATACTGCTCCATCTCCTCCATGAGCGCCGTCGGGTAATGGTACACCCCGCCGTCATTCTGGTAGGGGAACTGCACCACCGCCGAGTCCGGTTCGTTTTTCCGCATCTTTTTCAGATAATCCTGGGAGATGCGGAAGGTTCCGACGCTGACATCCGCCAGTTTTTGCAGGTCCAGCGTCCCACAGACCTGCGCAAACATCGCGTCATAGTGCTTCTTCCAGTCGCTGCAATAGATCATCGGGTCAAAGCAGAGACGCACCGAAAAGCCGTGTTCCATCGCCGCCTTCGCTCCTGCCAGCCGCCCGGCGAGCGAAGCCGTACCGTGCTCATATGCATCAATCACCTGCTGCGGCGAGATGGTAAACGCACAGACAACCCCTGCCTCCGGCCGGACCGTCTGCCACAGGCAGCCTCCGGTTCCCTTGGTCCTAAGCTCGATGCGCAGCCGCTGCCCGTCGGCATTCACCCTGCGCACAAACTCGATCCAGCGCGCCGCATAGCCGGTCAGATGCTCTAGCGCCAGCAGATCCGTATCATAGGACACGCACAGGTAGACCGAGTGCGCGGCAAGTCTCTTTTCCACTTCCGCAAAAATATCCTCCAGATTGACGAACACCACCAGGTTCGCGGACGGATACATTCCCTTCAGATAGCAGTATTCACAGTCAAACACGCAGTTCATCACACAGGAGGTATAGTAAAAATGTTCATTTCCAAAGCTCTGGCAGACCTGCGCGCCCGGATAAAGCAGCTCACCGTGCTTCGCCGCAAGAATCAGATTCTGCGCCGCATGCTGCCTGACATAATCCTGCCTGCTCCGGCAGAAAACGTCCTTATAGTGGTCGATGACAATCACTTCTGCCTGCGGAAACTGCGCGAGTATCCGCTTTGTCTCCGGGTCTTCCGCCACTTCCCGCTCCACATAGATATGGGAAAACGGCGGGTTATAATAAGACCTGTTTAAGTTCTTCAAGCCGCACCTTCCCTTCCCGCCTGTCTTTGCACGGGAGCAGCCCCCGCGCATACCATTCTTTCAGTTCCACTTTCCAGTCGTATCCGGTAAGCGCCGCGTACGTGATATACTGCCGCGCCGACGCCCGCATCGTCTGCGAGCAGTGCAGCGCCGCAAAAAGCCGCTCCAGCACCGCCTCGTCTTCCTGCAAAATACCGTCGTTTCGCAGCGTCTCCTCCTCGTCTGCCGCCTCCCGCAGATTTGTAAGAAATGCCGCGACCTCCTTTACATGCTGCTCCAGCAGCCCCGTGAGCGCCTCCGCCGTCATTCTCTCCTGCCCTGCAATTCCGAAATCCGATACCACCTTCAAAAAAAGCATCCGGTCCGGAGAAAAAAAGCGGATGCCTGCCTGATAGACGGCCGCCGCTTCCATATCATATAAAGCTCCGTGTGCCGCTGCTCTTTGCAGCGGCTGCATCCCGGTCACAAGTTCACGTTCCTTCCACGGGTGCCGGTACAGAATATCCGGATAGAACGTTTTCCCGGTTGCCTGCTCCGTGATCTTGTGACACACGTACAGATCTCCGATCTGTGCGGCGTGTGCCGCCCCGTATCCGCTGTCCATGTCCCGGTCTGCCGGTTCACAGCCACCTGCCGCGCCTTCTGCCGCCGCGCAGCAGCTGTCCATGCCCCGGTCTGCCGGTTTACAGCAGCCAGCCGCGCAGCAGCCGATATTGATGAGAAAGTCTGCCGCATCTGCTCCATCCCGCGCACAGACTGCCGCGGTCGCAGCAGCCGCAGCAATCTCCCCCACACCGGTCACAACCAGCCGGATGCCTGCGCTCTCATTGTCAAACACCTCAAACGGCGCATACGCCGTGTTCTTTTTTAATTCCAGTTCCCGGATGAGTCCGTGTGCCTCCTGATAGAGCGCCATCATCACATAAATCATCGTCTGTCTCTAACCTTTCCAATACGCCCGGATGGTGTCTTCCACAAGATTCTCTCCGATCACAATCAGAACATCCTGCCCATTTGCAATCGGCTTTCGCGTGATCTCCTGCTGTGTTGCATTGATCTCCAGCCATGTGCCATCCGGATTCTGCAAAAATCCCTTCACACGGAAAATATGTCCGCACGACGGATCTTTCAACATCTTCTTCACCGCCGCCGTAACCGCATCTCCGTCCAGATGCATATCCAGAAAATACAACGACTCAAACGCCTGTCCCTTCGCAAAGTCCGGCTTCTCATAGCTTGCGATATAATAACCGCAGGAAAGAATCGCGGCAAAGTCCTGATCTGAGAGCAATTCTGCACCCTCGCACAAAATTTTCTGATCCGCCCGCTGCTTGCAGCCGAGCGCCGCAAGCGAACGCTTCAGATGCGCGATCGTATTCTGCCGCTGCTCCTCTGTTGCCGTGTCGCACTTGCTTAAAATTATACAGCCGGCATTTGCCGCCTGCGACGCCAGCAGGTACTCCGCCTCCGGTAAAAGTGTGTCCTCCAGACGCGCATCCACCACAGCAATCACATTGCCGATCTCGTACCACTGATCCAGCGGCTCCTCATGCAGCACGTCAAAGAACTCGTCCATGTCGTAGATTCCCGACGGCTCCACGAGCACGCGGTCATACCCGCACATTCCCATGGCGATCAGCTTGGTGCGGAACCTTCTGCGGTGCGTCTCAGGATCGCAGCCGCCGGAGATCATCTCCAGTTCGCACTGCTCCCCCTCTAACTCCTGCAGCAGCATCATATCGACATTGACCGCACCGAAATCATTTTCCAGAATTCCGATATTCTGCCCCTGCTCCATCAGGCGCTTCGCATATTTTTTCAAAAACGTCGTCTTCCCCGATCCGAGGAAGCCCGTGATCAGATCAATTTTTACCATGGCAGTCCTCCCTATGCATCCGATCTGGAATATGCATTCTTCATCTGACTGCTGAGTTCAAATAAAACCTTGTCCAGGGTATCTGCCGTCTCCTTCTGCAGCATCTTCGCAATGCTGCGGTTTGCCTCCTCGCGAAGTCTTCTGCGCATCACAGCATCCGTCTCCTTAACGAGGAGCTCATCGTAGTGATGGATCAGCTCATGTCCCTTTGCCATCACATGCTCCTGATAGCGCTCGATATGGAACACCGAGCTCCGGTAGGACGCGTCTGCCATCGCCGCAATCAGCCGGCTCGACCAGTAAAAGTTCTCCGTGGACACCTCGCCTGTCGTGTTCGACAGATATTCCGGCGTCTCCTCCACATCGGCATAGAACGGCACCAGCACGTTAAATGCGTTTGACGCAAATGCCAGCCATTCGATCACGCCGTTCTCCTGCTCCATCTGCGGGCGCATCTGGATCACTGCGAGAAAATCGTTCCGGTTGATGCCGATCGAGCGGTATGCACCGCGCAGGGACTTATCCCCGTAAGCGGCATACGGGTCATACGGTGTTCCCTGGAAATGGGAGGACAAGACGTATTTGACGTCCTCCACCGTCACCTTTTTCTCCGGTACCATGCACCACGGAAGATCATCCGAAACCGGTGTGAAATCCGCATGCGGTCCGTCCCACACCTTCGTGTGCGGATTCAGATAGCGCTCCATGAACCACGCACGCGGCGTGTTGTATACATGATCCGCATCGTCATGACTGCCGAACGCGTCGCGCGGATGAAACGCGCCGTCCTGTGAGAGATCCAGGTGATACGTCTTTACGAATTCTTCCAGATCCGCCGAGCACATATATTCCTTCTGCTCCCCGAGGGCATCGGAAAAATCAAACCGGTCGATTCCAAGCTGGTTCGGCATGACCACATAGACATCATCCGGCACTCTGCGCGCCATCCAGTGATGTCCGCCGATTGTCTCCAGCCACCAGATCTCATCCTGATCCTGAAATGCAATGCCGTTCATCTCATAGGTGCCGTACTGCTCCAGCAGGCTTCCCAGACGTCTGACACCCTCCCTGGCGCTGCGAATATACGGAAGCACAAGGCACACAAGATCTTCCTCGCCGATCCCTCCACAGATCTCCGGCTGACCGTCCTCTGCCTTCTGGTATACCACCAGCGGATCGGCGCCGAGCACGCGCGGATTCGAGGTGATCGTCTCCGTCGCCGTCATGGCAACATGCGCCTCATTCACGCCGCTTGCCGCCCAGATGCCTTCCCCGTCGACCGCGTTCGGCACCGCCGTGTAGCGCATCGGCTGCTCCGGCAGCTCGATCTTCACATGTGAAATCACAGACTCATAATGTCGCGGCTGCTCCTGGGGCTGCACGACCACAAATTTCTTCGGTGTAAAATGTCCCGAACCCGAATCGTCGTTGCGCGCAATCATCGTTGATCCGTCATAGGATGCTTTTTTTCCCACTAAAATCGTTGTACAAGCCATTGTCCATTCCTCCTTGGTATGTCTATCTGATTTTCCTGCCTCTTCGCCGGAAGCAGAAATTCCTTAAAGCATATTCCACATTGCATAAGAATCATAGCACTTTTCGCTCGTCTTCTACAAGTCCCATCTAAGAACCGGACGGAATCCGCACGAGAATCCGCTCCCCGCCGCGCTCTGCCATGGCAAGCACCGGCACATGCTTTTTCCGAAGCAGATGCACCACCGGATATGCCGAAAGAACATCCCCCTCGACGTAAACAGCCTCCGGCCGGCACTGCAGGATCTGTTTCACATAGTCCTTGTTCCGAAGCTTCCAGTCGTTTTTTTCCATCGCCACTTCACCGTAACTGCCGTCCTGCTCCAGCCCGGGCAGCTCCGGCAGCGGGATATGATAGATCTGTGCTTGCGCCATCCCCGGCAGTTCTCTTAAAAGTTCGTCCGCCGCATCGCCGCCGCCCACGTTTACAAGCGCCTTCTCTTCCTTAAAGCTGTCCAGACTGATCCGGCATGCCTCCACCGCATCGGAAAGTTCCCCGACCGTCATGAGAAAACCTCCCTTATGGCAGAAAACGGCGCTCTTTAATCCCGATGTCTCCGCCAGTTCTTCCTTTTCCAGTCCGAGCCAGCGTTCCGGGAAGCTGCACTTATAATGGAGAGAATACTCCCGCTTCTGCGGCTGGATACAGTATCCGCCCCGGTTCGACGGGAAAATCACAAACGCAATCCCGGTCTCCGACAGGCGTTTCTGGCACGGGATAAAATAGGGCAATATCAGAATCGCGGCATCGCGCTCCGCCGTCTCCCCGGACACTACGGCACGCTCATGCGCCGCCAGCACTTCCTCGATCTGACGGTCGGCGCGCTCATTTCCGCGATAGCGTTCAAATTTATTTTCGAGAATCATACCCGCCACACTGACCGCCTGAAAAAAAGCGGCGTCGCTTCCGCCCTGCGCATCCCATGCCGGGTTAAAATTGCCGATGAGCGTCGCCAGCTCGTTTTTCTCCCCGGTGTTGTCGTTGTTGTCCAACGGCTGTACAAACGCCTCGTCAAATTCCGCCGCCAGTTCCTCCCCGAGGATTGCTTCCCCGAGTTCTTCCCACAGCAGCCCGAACGCTGCATAGGGCACGCCGTTCTCCCGCACCCGGCTGTCTTTCTGATGATGGTCGTACCGTCCTCTTCCGATGTCAAACACGATCCCGTCAAAATCCTCCGGCACCCTGTTACCTCGCACGATTACAATCTCCGGATTCAGGTAAAGCAGCAGCGCCGCGGAAAACACATCGTCTGCATGAAATTTTCCTCCGTGTGTAAACGCCGCCGCATCTTTTCTCTGAATCTGTTCCAGTAAGTCTTCCGTCATTCTTTTTCTCCCTCATTCGCTTCTTCCATCACAACACGCGCCTCCGGCGCACTGCCCGCCTCCACGTAATCAAACCGGATCACCGCCTGCTGCCAGTTCACGCTGACTCTGGCGCTTTTTCCTCTCTCCCTGCCGGCCCCGGAAATCTGTTCCAACAGTTCCCCAAAGACCTCCCTGGTAAGATACCCGCCTCTCCAGTGAAAGGTAAACGTTTTTCCTTTTTTTGCTGTCTGAAGCGCACGTTTATAGACATCCTCCACCTTCGTGAAGGAAAGCTTTTTCTCCCGATAATAAAAATGCGCTGCATCCGTACATTCCGGCGCAGGCGCGATCAGGGGCTGATGATCCCGGAATATGCTCTTGTCGCAGAGATTGAAATAATCGTACCGAATCTGTGCTCCCGCACCGAGCGTGTTGTCAAATGTGGCATCCAGATGATAATACTGCCCGCCAATTTTTACGATATTCCACGTATGGCGGTATTTGATCCCCTTCTCAGGACAGTTTCCGCACAGTGCGATCACGCACCAGATGCCAAGTGCATCGCAAAGCACCTTTACTGACTTTGCAATTCCCTCGCAGACGCCCACGCCCTGTCCAAGAGGCCCTATAATCTCATGGGAATACGGCTTTTTCAGCTTATCATAGTGTACGTTTTCGCAGATAAAGTCATGAACGTATTTTTCCTTCTCCCACTCGGAGAGATTCTGCGCCGCGCGCGCCAGTTTTTCCACCCGCGCCTTCATCGCCTTCTGATGCTCTCTGATCTTGCTTTTTTCAAAGAGGTATTCCGGCAGGAACACAAGATTCGCCGACTCCGGATAATACCGGTACTTGTAGCCGGTCGCCCAGAAAATCTCCGGATGATCCAGCCGCAGCAGGAAAAATACCTGATAGAGATCCTCCGCCTCAAGGCGCGGCATCGGAATGGCATCCTCCAACGCCAATAGTCCCTGCAGCATCGCATGATATGCCGCCTGCTTTGTTTTGTCCATTTTGCTGTAATAATATGCTTCCATCGTTTTCTCCGTGTAGTTATATGGGCAGGGCTATGATCTGGATTTCCTGTCGGATTCCGGAATCAGCCTTCCTGTCCGGCGAGCGCCTGGCTTCTCCGGTGCACTCTCCGTCTCACAAAGTAAAAGCAGACGACTTGTAAAATAATCGTGATGATCCACGATGCCGGGTATGAAATAAACAGAATCGCCAGTGATCTATGGTATGGGAAAATGCCAAAAATCCACACCACTCTCGTGCCGACCGTTCCGATGACCGACAACACCATCGGCACCGCGGAATATCCCATGCCGCGCAGCGCCCCCGGGAACAGATCCATCCATCCGCACAGAAAATAGGTGATCGTCGTGTATGCAAGAATCTCCATGCCGCACGCAATTACCTCGGCGTCCTCCGTGTAGATCTGTAAAATCTCCGGTCCGAAGCCATAGCAGATGCATCCCAAAACTACGGCGACCACAACCGATAAAATCATGCAGTCTGCCAGTACACGATCCATGCGCTTTAATTTCCCAACGCCGTAATTCTGGCTGGTAAAACTCATGCACGCCTGTGTGATGGAGTTCACCGACACGTACAGAAAGCCGAGCAGATTGTTTGCCGCCGTGTAACCTGCCATCGCCGTCGATCCGAATGAATTCACCGAAGACTGCAGAAGCACATTGGAAAAGTTAATGACCGTGCTCTGGATTCCCGCCGGAACGCCGACCGAAAAGATCTGCTTTAAGTAGTACCCTTTCATGCCAAGTTCGGAAAACCGCAGCCGGTAACTGGTCTTTGACTGGCAGAGGCAGCGCAGCACCAGCACGCAGGAAATCATCTGTGAGATGACCGTGGCGATCGCCACACCGGCAACGCCGAGCTTGAATACAATGACCAGCACCATATTCAGGCACGCGTTGATAACGCCCGCAATCACCAAAAACAGCAGCGGTCGCTTCGTGTCCCCGACAGCGCGCAGGATCGCCGCGCCATAATTATAGAGCATGAAAAACGGCATTCCCAGAAAATAAATCCGCATATAAAGTGCCGACAGTCCGATGACGTCATCCGGCGTCCCCATCAGCGCCAGCGCTCCCCTGGAAAAAACAAGTCCCACCAGCGCCATGACAATTCCGCTGACCAATGCCAGGGTTATTGCGGTATGTACGGTCTCAGACACCTCTTTCTCACGCCCCGCCGCATAGAAACGCGCCGTCAGTACATTTGCTCCCAGCGAAATTCCGATAAACAGATTCGTGAACACGTTGATGAGCGCACTGGTCGATCCCACCGCCGCCAGCGCCTGACTGCCGGAAAACCTGCCCACCACGATAATATCTACCGCATTGAACATCAGCTGTAAAATGCCCGACAGCATGAGCGGCAGCGAGAAGGAAATCAATTTGTCCATAATCGTTCCATTGCACATATCGATCTCATATTTATTCTTTTTTGCCGTTGTCCGTTCCATCTCTGTCACCGCTCCTGTTCTGTGTCTTATCTGTTTCATCCACTGCCCGTTCTATCTTTTCTCAAATCCAGTTAAAGTCTCCGCCGGTAATCGCAAGGCTTAAGAGCGCATCCATTTTCGCCACTTCCTCCTCGCCCTCGATTTTCTGCAGAAGCACTGCCGTATCTGTCACGTCCGCAAGCGTTTCATCCGGCCCGATCTCATAATCAACCTCCGATGCACAATCCGGACAGGGAATCCGATTCATCGTCTGCAAAGACAGGAACCGATTCCCGCACTTTTTACATTCATAATATCCGCACTGCTTTGTGCCATCCGGTACATAATACATGGTAAAATCTCCTTTTGCCTGTCACTGTCTACCCCATTTTAGCATGATGGCTTTTAAAACACAAATGCAGGGTATGTCTTGAAGCAAGACATACCCTGCAGGGGGAAAGTGATTTTATTGTAGGTATATTGGAGTCCAAAGCTCCAGAATCATTCTTCTTCACCGCTAAAAACAATTCAAACACTATCAATTACCGTTATGTATCAGACATTTTCTATCCTTTATCAAAAAATCAAGCATTTTGCTCCGATTTAATATAAAAGAAGTAATTATCGTATGTATAATTATGAAGTGATATTGCTCTCGGATTCTTTTTATGGCAATGCGGACACGTCTTCGTAATACCCTGTAATACTTTTGTATCCTTATTACCAGTGGGAGTATAAGCTTCATATAAGCTTTTTCCACATAACCTACAATGAATTGGGATCTCTTGCATGAGTTTCACCTCCATGAATAATTGATTATTTCTGGAGAGTAAAGGGAAAAAACCTCTCAGGCCGCATTGTTATTTTGTATTTACAATGCACGTTGCCATAGCCGTTAGATCCGTATCGGCTAATGAAGTGGCCGTTTCCGTAATACCGACGTCCGTATCAACCACTGCACACATCTTTACTGATCGCTCAATAGCAGAGCGTATGTTCTTTTGTTATTATAAGACTACTTCAGAAAATCTGCAAGGTTTTTTCGAACAGCTGTTTGTCTCTCCGTTTTTACTTGCCATATAATAAAAGCCGGGCCATAGCAGCACAAAGCAATACTTCTGCTTTATACTGATATGCCCCGGCTTAATGGTGACTTACATTATGTAGCCCCTGCGCTCATGTAGCACAATTTATTAACTTACTTTTTTTCTAGGTCTGACCCTATAAGCTTTCATTCTGTCATAATCTATAAGAACAAATCTATGACAATTACCACACTGACAACTCTGCTTGCCCGATGCTCCATATGAAAAAGAAACTACTTTCATACAATATGGACATTCAACTTCGCCATCTTTATCTAAAGTGTTCAAATCTACCATATAATCTGTCACATTCATTACCTCCCGATTTCATAAGTACCAAACACAGACTGCTTCTGCGATAGAATCTTCTCAATAAAGGATTTCTTACACTTGTCGAAACTAACACCCAGCTTGTCCATAAATGCTGCAAAATTACTTCTTCGATCATCGCCAAGTTCTTCGAACGGATACGTTATCCATATTTCCCTGTGATAATCATCGCTAATAATAATCTGATACACTTCATCACCAGTAATCCAACTTCTCGTATAGCCGCCCCTGACAGCTTCCTCATTAGACATAATTCTTATCTTTGTTGGTTTCTCCATGAAGTATTCCGATTCACACAACCACTCAAGATCAGGTTCAATAGCTCTATACATTTTATCTTTTTTAAGCCTTAAAGCCTGTAACAACACTAACTTTCCATCACGTCTGCACAAGTTTACATGTCCGTCAATATCCTGACGATGTAAATCTCTCTTCGAGTCCTCTCCGGAATATGTCCATGCACAATTTTCACGGTAATAATGCAACACCCTATACTGCTGTATCTCAAGTTTGACAGGATATTTGTCCTTCTCAATAATTCCGAGTTTTAAAAGAACCTCTTCAGTTCTCGAACACCCCTGTCCAGCGTAGCCTGTAGTAAAACCACGGAACCAGTATTGATTGTCATCGGTAATGATAATCATTCGCGGTGCATCAAGAGATACAAGCTTACCTTCCGTCTCATCTTCTTCAAGATTGAAGAAACCTCTCAAGATTGCATCCCACTGATCAAAGAACACGAATACCTGCTGTACCTTTTCCGGTTCAATGTTCAAACTGTAGAATGCTCTTAGTGCCTTATCGGTTGAGGACCCGTATATTTTATGATAGCCCATTGTTTTTTCAACACTAAACTTATCAAAAAAAGCAATAATGTTGTTGAGAGCATCGTACAGTTCTCTACACGGAACCTTAAGCCCTCTGAGCATCAACTCCACATCAGCAATGCTAATCATCCCACTAAATCCAGCACGATTCAAAAAGGTGCTTACAAATTCGTCGCTCAGGTGCATTTCCTTCCGTCTCTTATTAATAAATATAAGAAACTTTACTTGGTCGTCCAATGCGGTTAAATATAACTGCATTTTGCCGGCATACTCCGCTTCAAACTCACCTATTTTTAATTCTATTGCAACTAAACTTCTGAGTCTATGGAAGTAGTTTTGTTCTCAAAATGTGCTCCTTTTTCAGCCAGATGTTGTGTTTCAGCTTCGGTTTCATGTCCCTGGTGTAGGCTTTTACAAAATCTTCAAAAGTCATATCCAAATCCGCCGCTTCTTTCATGCGGAAATGCCGCTCCCACTCTATTGCTTCTCGTTTGGTCTTAAACCCTCTCTTGACTTTCCGACAGTTCTTACCAGTCCAATCGTAATAATGGAAAAACACATACCATGTTCCTCACTGTTCGTCTTTATACGCCGCCATAATCTCACTCCTTTCAATTCGCCTGCGCCATGCCGTAAAATTTTTCTTCATAGTATTTTCTACTTACCCGTCCTGCGATTGTGATAAATCCTTTTGCTTCCAACCCTTCGTTCATCTGCCGCACCAGCTTATAAGCAAATGGTTTGGAAACGCCTAAGTCCTGCGCCACTTCTCCGGCTGTTACAAATAAATCATTTTTCAAATACATGTCCTCCTTTTTAACTTTTCAGTACACTTAACATTTCTGTTATTGTTAATAGCCTTTTTGTTAAATTTATCTTTTTTGTTAAATTTAGCATTTCTGATAAGTTTTTGTTGCTGTATTATTTTAGGTATGCTACAATGTAGGAAACGGGATAACTATTTTCACAGGAGGGTTTTATGGAATACACGATACGAGAAATGACGGTAACGGAATATCCTTTATTGAATGAATTTCTATACGAAGCTATTTTTATTCCAGACGGTATAAAGCCGCCACCGAAAAATATTATCGCTTCTCCTGAATTGCAGATTTATGTTGAGCGCTTTGGGGCGTTAAAAGCTGATTTCGCATTAGTTGCAGAAGTTGAGAAAAAAATCATTGGTGCTGTCTGGGTACGCATTATGCACGACTACGGACATATTGATGATGAAACTCCTTCTCTTGCAATCTCCCTATACAAAAAATACCGGGGACAGGGGATAGGAACCGCTCTGATGAAAAAAATGCTGTCTTTATTAAAAACACATGGTTATAAACGAGTTTCACTTTCTGTTCAAAAGTCTAATTATGCTGCTGAGATGTATCGGAAAATCGGTTTTGATATTATACGGGAAAACGAAGAAGAATGGATTATGACATATAATCTATAAAATTCAGAAAGGATACAGATTATGGTATTAGGAGAACGGATAAAGAAAATCCGCACATTTCGGGAACTAACGCAGCGGGAATTAGGCTTGAAATTAGGATATGAGGAACGTAACGCTGATGTTCGTATTGCACAGTATGAATCCGGCTATCGTGTTCCCAAAAATAACACTTTAATGGAAATGGCAAAGATATTGAACGTCAATTATATTCACTTTGTCGGCACTACTCCCGGCTGCGCCGAGGATATTATGCTTACGCTCCTTTGGCTTGATGAAGATGATCGCAGCACTATCCACTTATTCCATCTTGTCCGCAATCCCGGCAAGTGCAACACTTCTGATGATAAATCAGTCCGCTATTATGACAACGACGATTGGCCCACTCATGCTCCTGTCGGTATGTGGCTCGATTATGGTCTGGTAAATGAATTTCTGCGTGAATGGTGTCTGCGAAAAGAACAGTTGAAGAATGGGGAGATTTCAGAGGACGAATATTTTGAATGGAAGATCAACTGGCCTGCAACCAGTAGCAATGTTGACGAGAATGGAAATGACAAGAAAAATAATATCTATCAGTGGAGATCATAAACCAAAGAAAATAACGTCAGATGATAAGGAGAAATAATGATGTCAAATATGAATTTATTAGCTTGTAGAGACAACATTGAAGAAGCATTTAAGTCATTAATTCAAAGTGGTAGACCAGATATCCGGGATGAAGAAAATAACAATCTGATACCTGAACTTTATGTCGATTTGTTTGAAAACAACTATATATTACGGCAAGCATTAGATGAAAATCATGTAATATTCAAAGGTAGAAAAGGTACCGGAAAATCTACCGTATTTCTTCAGGCAGAAAATATATTAAAGCAAAACAAGAATAAGTTATCTGTATATATAAACTTACAATCATGCTATGAAGAAATACGAGTTTCAAATATAGACACTCAAGAGGAATTAACTCGCTATAATATCTATATTAATTTTTTTAATGAAATTTTGACAACTATTAAAAAAGACATATCAAAAATTATTCCTGACAGAAAACTTGATAAATTATTTCAGGAAATTCATGACGGAGAATATATTGATGCCGACTTTTTACGAAATATGCAGGTAACAACAAATGCTGAAAATTCTAATAGTGCATCACTTACTTACAGCAAAACTAAAGAATCTCCATCTAAATTACAAGCTTCTTTAACTAAAGACAAAAAAATTCATTCCGAAACCAAACACGAAAGTAGAGAGATTAGAATACTCTCAATAAATAAGATACTAACTAAATTGAAAGAAATTCTAAATAAACATCATATAAACAAGGTGTATTTATTTTTAGATGATTTTAGCGAATTAAACTTTAATCACCAAAAATTAGTTATTGATTCTCTAATTTCACCAATTATTACATCCTATAATGATATGTTTGTAATTAAATTAGCAGCTTATCCATATAGGATTTATTTGGGTAATATTGATTCATCAAAAATAATCCCACATTCTTTAGATTTCTATGATGTATTTGAAAAAACTTCAACCAATTATGCCAAAGTAGAAGAATCGGCTATAAATTATGTCAAACGAACATTAGAGAAAAGAATAGCTGTATATACACATAACCAAATTGAACTTAATGAATTATTTGATATTGAAAAAAATAAGTTAGATGAATATTTTAAAACCTTGTTTTTTGCCTCTGCCGGAATTCCCAGGTGTTTGGGATATGTCCTTACATATTGCTTTTTGGGATCAATAAATCAAGGTGAACCAATAACTATATCCAATATAAATAATGCTGCAAAGAAATATTATACTGATAATATTTTGCCAGATTTTTTTAACGATGTACGATTCAAACAATCTTTTCATGATGATAAAAAGATATTGAACCAATTAGCCCAGAAAAATTTAATGGAACAGCTTATAAATATATCCAAAAAATTTAAACGTATCCAAATAGAAAGCTACACCAAAAAAGAGAATATCAAGCAAATTTACTCAGATACTCTAAAAAAGTATAGAAGCAGCACTACATATTGGCTTCCTTCATCACACTTTTTTGTTGATAAAGACATAGAAAGCATTCTTCACACGCTTGAGTTATACTTCATTGTTAATAAATTTAACGAGGGAAGTAGCCGAAAGCCCGGGAAAAAAATATCTTATTTTGGCTTAAATTACGGTCTTTGTCTAGAAAACAATATAGATTATGGGAAACCCGAATTTCGTCGTTCCTACGATTATTGGCGGCAGGATGAATTTGATTACACAGATATTATTCCACAAATACTTAGTAATGTTGAACTTCCTATTTGCCAAAACTGCGGATATGAATATAAAGATGATTTAGAATATGAGATGGTCAAAAAATTTAATCGCTGCCTTAAATGTGGAAAAGAAGGATCTGTCTATGCAGTAAATAATTTTGAAGAACTTTTTAAGGAAAAAATTGAAAGTTGGAAAGAAATTAGTTTGCCGGATTTATATATTAATATCCTAAGGATATTGTACAATAATCGCCCAAAAAAATTATCTGCACATGAAATTGCACTAGAAATTGATAAGCACCATCTTGCAATCACAAATGCAATGAAGAAACTTAAACCTTTAGGATATGTTTCTTATAATATCACTGATAAACGCTATTATTGTATAGAGGAGATAGCCATTTCTAAATTTTTTACTGCCAATTTAAAATGTTAATATAGGTATCAAAAGGGTATCACGCCACACACTAAGAGCCGGAAAGTCCGCTGTTTATGCGGCTTCCCGGCTCCAAGTTTGTCAGGGGCAAACCCTATTTTATAAAAAAGGGCAAAGAGAAACTTTATTTTTCCATTTCTCTTCTCCTCTTCCCCACTTATTACATTTTATAAAATATGTTCTACTGTTCCTTTCAAATCCTTTGTTTATGCCACTTTCAGGTCATTAAAAAAAAGAACCCGACACAGTATTTCTACTATGTCAGATTCTTGGAATTATAAAAAATAAAATTCTCTTTTGCCTTTCAAATGAAAGTTACGATTGCCCTTTGACAAGTTTACTACTCAAACTCCAGACAGACAGTATGCTATATAAGTGAAAATCATTGATTTTAAGGCATTTTCAGGAACTATCAACCACTAAA
>OKRZ01000669.1_pt1 | contig 27088 bp, 25 predicted proteins | sample 1601141 | NCBI WGS metagenome assembly OKRZ01 (sample SAMEA3541524, study PRJEB24748) | human gut metagenome | biome: human gut; feature: human-associated habitat; material: faeces | place: China | collected 2012
GCAACGCCGCGCTATGGGCAGTGCAATCGGCAAGCATTGCAGCTCTTCGAGCTGCCCGCTTGCAATGCAAACGCCTTTCTTTTGGACGGTCACACCGCCCGTTTTCTTTCCCGGGAAAGAAAATGGGGGAGTGTGGTGCTGCGGCGCACACGCCGCATTTCCCCCGCCGCCTGAGACAGGCGGCGACATCTCCGCACCCTTTGGTGCAGAAAAAGGAGGCACTTTTGATGTCTTTCACCGAACATAACGTAAACGGTCTCATCTACGACACGTCCGATGTCATCACCGCCGCGGGGAGCGGCGCGGTGCACGCGTTCACGACGCGGCACGGCGGCGTGAGCCCTGCGCCCTACGATTCACTCAACTTTGCCGACAACAAGGGCGACACGAGCGAAAACTTACTCGAAAACTACCGCCGTCTCGGCGAGGCCGTAGGCTTTGACGCGAGCCGCGCCGTCGGCTGCCGCCAGATCCACTCTGACCTTGTCCGCATTGCATCGGAAGAGGACGCGGGCAAAATTCTCTGGGATGACCGTCCCTACGACGCCGACGGGCTCATCACGAACGTGCCGAACCTGCCGCTGTTCGCCTATGGGACGGACTGCTGCGTCATCACGCTCTACGACCCGACTTCGCGTTCGATCGGTGCGGTGCACGCTGGCTGGCGCGGTACGGCGAGCGGCATCGCGCTCAAGGCCGCCGTGTCGATGATGAGCTGCTACGGCGCCGATCCCTACACACTGCGCGCCGCCATCAGCCCGAGCATCGGCAAGTGCTGCTTTGAGACCGACAGCGACGTGGCCGACGCCTTTTTCGCCCTGCTCGACCCCGCGATGGACGAGCGCATCGAAAAGCGCGGCGACAAATACCACATCGACCTGAAGGCGATCAACCGCCTGTGGCTGCTGCGCGCGGGCATCGACCCCTCGCGCATCGACGTACACCCCGACTGCACGAAGTGCCACCCCGAACGCTACTGGTCGCACCGCGCGATGGGCGACCGGCGCGGCGGCATGGCGGCGATGATCTGTCTTACGGAGGATGCGCTGTGAAGCGCCGCCTCTCTGCGCTTTTGTGCGCGCTGACGCTCGCGCTTTCGCTTTCGGGCTGCTGGAGCGGCGATGTGAGCGACGACAGCAGCGGCGACTTCTGGGAGGAAACGCCGCCGGTGGAAGCGGACACCTCCTCCACCCTGACGCCGATCACGTCGTTCGCACTGCCGTATTTGCAGGGCGTGACGCTCGACCCCATCACCTGCCCCGACGGCATGCAGCAGACGCTTGGCGCGCTGCTCTACGAGGGGCTTTTCGTGCTGGACGAGTCGTTTGCGCCGCAAAATGTGCTGTGCAGCCGCTATGAGCACAACGACGACTGCACGAGCTACACCTTTTACCTCCGCGACGGCGTCAGCTTTTCAGACGGCAGCAGCCTGACGGCAAGCGATGTGCTCGCGACGCTTCGCCGCGCGCAGGAGAGTGAGCGCTACAGCGCGCGCTTTGCCAACGTCGCCTCGATGCGCGCAAGCAACGGCGCGCTCATTGTCAATCTCACGCGTGCGGACAGCGCGTTCCCCGCGCTGCTTGACATCCCCATCGTCAAATCCGGTTCGGAGAAGAACACCGTGCCGCTCGGCACGGGGCCGTATCTCTTCGTCACGGACAGCGACGGCGCATGCCTCAAGCAGAACCCCGACTGGCGCAGCGACGGCACGCTGCCGTTCGAGCGTATCGAGCTGCGCGCCGTCAAGGACGCGGACACGGCGTCGTACCTTTTCTCCTCGCGCGAGGTGCATCTGCTCTCGGCTGACCTGACGAGCAGCACGGGCGATCTGCGCAGCGCGGACACGGTGCTCACCGACTACGCGACGGCGAACATGATCTACCTCGGCTTCAACGCACAGCGCGCGCCGCTCTCCGATGCATCGCTTCGCAGCGCCCTCGCGGGTGCGATCGACCGCGCGACCATCACGACGGGCTACCTCGCTGGTCACGCCGAGGCGGCGCGCTTCCCGCTCTCGCCGCACTCCAGCCTCTATCCGGCGGAGATGGCGTCGACGCTCGCTTCTCCTGACCTCGCCGCTGCGCTCGAAAGCGCGGGCGTGACGGAAAGCCGCCCCCGCACGGTGACGATCCTGGTCAGCGAGAGCGACTCGTTCAAGGTCTCCATCGCCGGCTATCTGAGCCGCACGCTCTCGACCGACGTTCTGACGGTCAGCGTGCGCTCACTCCCGTGGAGCGACTATCTGACCGCGCTGCAAAACGGGAATTTTGACCTGTATCTCGGCGAGGTGCGCCTGACGGCGAACTGGGACATTTCATCCCTCGCGCGCACCGGCGGCGCGCTGAACTACGGCCGCTACGCGGACGAGCAGTGCAACACGCTGCTCGATGCGTTCTCGCTCAATGAGACGGATCAGACCGCCCGCGCGCTGTACCGCTACCTTGCCCAGAGCGCGCCCATCGCGCCCATCGCGTTCAAGACCGCGTCGGTCCTGACGCCGAGCGGCCTCATCGACGGACTGAACCCCACCGTCTCCTCCCCGTTTTACGGGATCGAGGGCTGGACGGTGCACTTTGACAAGGGATGAGGGCGTAAACAAATCGGAACGTGTGAAAGAGAGATACGTTAATGCGGACTATTGACATACGTGGCATAACTAACATGGAACTTGTACGGGGAGGAACCAGTGAATGGTACTGGGCAACAGATTATGTTCACGGCGATCTCTATGAGGCTGAAGAACTATTCCGGCAGAAAAACTCTGTGCAAAGCAATAGGCTATATCTTATCCACTATCCAGATGGTATGGTCTATGAGCCTGTGCTGCCTGTGGACGGGCAATATCTCGGCTATCCTGTGTTCGATGGTGAGTCTGTCGTACTGTTGGTAGTAAACTTTACAGAAAGTGCGATACACATTCTGAGGTTCTTACATCAGCAAGAGAAAACGCAGGAAGTCGTACGGCTGCCTTTGTCTGCGGTGAAAGACTGCTACAATCTGATTCTTCACCCCTCACCGCTATCGCTGACCCGGCAGCCAAATGATGGTACATTTGAGATCATCTGGCCTGAGCAGATACGTTTCGCAATCAGTAGTAGAGAAACACTTAATTTCCGCGACGGAGACAAGCTCTACTTCAGTATTTGGTATGAGGATCCTGACTATCGGGAAGAAACATTAGTCCGCTCGGCGCAAGACGGTACGATTCTGGAGCGTTTTTCCGGTGATATTCGCATCATGCCAAACCGTGAACGGTGGCTTATCAAATAGTTTTGGTGGTACAGCATTACTCATCTAAAATCTCAGTTTATCTCAACACTTTCCCTCAACAGCACATTTTCTCCCATAACAACAAAAAAACGCTCCTCCGCGAATGCGGAGGAGCGTTTGCTTTTCTCTCTTAATACTGCCGCACCACGGCAACGACGCGGCCCAAGATCGTGCACTTGCGGCCGTCGATGGGCTGGTAGTCGGGGTTTGCGGGCATGAGCCAGACCTCGCTGCCCTTGCGCTTGAGCGTTTTGACCGTCGCCTCGTCACCAAGCAGCGCGACCACGATCTGCCCGTTCTGCGCGAGGTTCTGGCGGTGGACGACGACAAGGTCGTCCGGCAGGATGCCGACGCCGAGCATCGACTCGCCGCGCACACGCAGGGCGAAATACTCGTCATCGTGCCCGCCGGTGTCGAACGTCAGGTAGTCCTCGATGCACTCCTGCGCCAAAATCGGGTTACCAGCGGCAACATTGCCGAGGATCGGCACCTGACGGCGGCGCGGGGCAAGCTCGTCGATCTCGACGGGCTGCGGCGCAACGGGAACGGCCTGCAGCTGCTTTTTGAGCGTGATGGCACGGCCCTTGCCCGCGCTCTTCTCAATGAGCCCCATCTCCTGCAGGTGCTTGATATGGAAGTGGACCGTGGAGGGTGACTTGAGTCCCAGCGCCTCACCGACTTCGCGCACAGAGGGGGCATAGCCGTGTTCGGCGATGCTCTCTGCTATATAATCGTATACGCGCTGCTGCATTCTGGACAGTTTTTCCATCTTGTGCGCCCCTTCCAACATTTGTTCGAATTTATGATACCACATTTTTCCCGAAATGCAACATCTGTTTTAGGATTTTATGTCAATTTCGCGGCTTTTTTCTGCCGCGAAATTTTTTGATCTTTTTTGCGTCCGGCTATTGACAAATGCCGCTTGATGTATTATTGTACTAATTACTTAATACAGTGATACACAAGGAGGATCACTATGGACTGGAACTTCCGCAATGACCAGCCGATCTACTCCCAGCTGACACAGCGGTTGACGGAGGCCATCGTCTCCGGCATCTACGCGCCGGGAGAAAAGCTCCCCTCCGTGCGAGAGCTTGCGGTGGAGGCGGGCGTCAACCCCAACACGGTCCAGCGCGCGCTATCCGAGCTCGAACGCGACGGTCTGGTGTTTTCCCAGCGCACGGCGGGACGGTTCGTCACGGAAAATGAAAACATGATCGCAAATGCCAAGCTCCGCATTGCGGACGAGCGCGTGGGAGAATTTCTCCACTCGATGAAAACGCTCGGCTGCACGAGAGACGAAGTCATAGCTCTCATTCAGGGAGCTAAGGAGGAGGAAGAATGAGTATTTTTGAATGCAAGGCGCTTACGAAAAATTACGGCGCCAAAACGGTGCTCGACAGCATCGATCTCACGATCGAACCCGGGCACATCGTGGGCCTGCTCGGCCCCAACGGCAGCGGCAAGACGACGCTCATCAAGCTCGCCAACGGCCTTCTGACGCCGACGTCGGGCGAAATTCTGATCGCAGGCAAGGCCCCCTGCCGCGCAACGAAGGCCATTGTCTCGTACCTGCCCGACCGAAACACGCTGCCCGGCTGGATGACGATCGCGCAGGCGCTTGACTACTACGGTGACTTTTATTCGGACTTCCGCCGCGGCGTGGCCGAAGCGATGCTGATGAACCTCGGTCTTGACCGCACACAGAAGATTAAGACGCTCTCCAAAGGCATGCGCGAGAAGACGCAGCTCATCCTGACGATGAGCCGCGACGCCAAGCTCTATCTCCTTGACGAGCCCATCGGCGGTGTGGACCCCGCGACGCGCGACTACATCCTGCGCACGATCATCGGCAACTACAGCGAGGACGCAGCGGTCATCATCTCCACACACCTGATCGCCGACGTCGAGCAGATCCTTGACGAGGTCGTGTTCCTGCGCGAGGGGCAGGTCATGCTCCACGAGAGCGTGGAGACCATTCGAGATGAAAAGGGCAAGAGCGTTGACGAGCTCTTCCGGGAGGTATTCAGATGCTGAGCAAACTAATCAAACATGAATTCCGCGCAACGAGCCGCATCATGTGGCCGGTCTTTCTTGGAATGCTGGCTCTGACGGCGCTGATGCGTTTTTCTCAACTGCTCCTGAACGGCGGGCACATTCCCTGGCTCTTACAGCTCATCGGCGTACTGCTGGTCATCGGCTTTATGATGGGCCTTGGTGCGCTGGCGTTTGTGCCGCTGGTGCTCTCCGCCGTCCGCTGGCGCGACCATGTGCTCAAGGACGAGGGCTATCTCACGCTGACGCTGCCGGTGAGCCTCCATCAGCTGCTCATCTCCAAGCTCATTGTTTCCGCCGTGTGGTATGCTGCGGCGTTCATCGTGGGACTTCTCTCGCTGATGATTGCTGTCTCCGGCTGGAGCACTCTCCAGTATGTCCCCGATTTTTTCAATGATGTTTTCACAGCGTTCTTCGAAATGGAGGCCTCGCTGCGCAGTCACGCGCTGCTGATCGTCTTTGAGCTTTTCTGCAATTTCGTCTTTGCCGTTTCTGCCGCCGAGCTCGTGGTATACGCCGCCTTCTCCATCGGTTACAGCTTCAATAAGCACAAGACGCTCTGGACGACCATCCTTGTGCTCGTGTTCTTCCAGCTTGCGCAGTTCACCGCCATCGCCATGATCGGCGCGTTCTTCAACGCCGATCCCACGCGCTGGATGTATCTGGACGTTTACAGCGCGCCCGCGAGCATCGAGCTGCTGCTCCTCTGGGGCATGCTCGGCGAACTGCTCTTCGCCGCGGCAGGCTACGCCGTGACGTGGTACTTCACAACGAAAAAACTGAATCTCGAATAACGCGTTTTCGAAAAAGCAGCCGCGAAAGGTCTCCGCTTTTCCGGCTGCTTTTTTGCGCCCTTTTTTTGGCAGAATTTTCCGAAAACAAAATATTATGTCAACCGTCAGCTTCTAACTCACTCGTTTGAAAGGAGTCATCTCATGCAAATCCTGACTGTTTCCGGTCTTCAAAAGACCTACACCACGCGCTTTGGCGGCAGCAAGGTCCAGGCGCTCAAAAATGTCAACTTCACCGTCGAATCCGGCGAGTATGTCGCCATCATGGGCGAGAGCGGCAGCGGCAAAACGACGCTTCTCAATATCCTCGCCGCGCTCGACAAGCCCACCGGCGGCACAGTGCTGCTCGGCGGCAAGAACCTCTCCGAGATTCCCGAAGAAACCGCCGCAGCCTTCCGCCGCGACAATCTGGGCTTTGTGTTTCAGGACTTCAGCCTGCTCGACACGTTCTCGCTCGAGGACAACATCTGCCTGCCGCTCGTGCTCGCGGGCAAGTCGCGCACGGAGATGCGCGACCGGCTCTCACCGCTCGCCTACGACCTCGGCATCGAGACGCTGCTCAAAAAGTACCCCTACGAGGTCTCCGGCGGACAGAAGCAGCGCGCCGCCGTCGTCCGCGCGCTCATCACCCGCCCGCAGATCTTGCTGGCCGACGAGCCGACCGGCGCGCTCGACTCCCGCTCGACCGACGAGCTCTTGAAGCTCTTCGGCGAGATCAACACCTCTGGCCAGACCATCGTGATGGTCACGCACTCTGTGCGCGCGGCGAGCTGCGCCTCGCGCGTGCTGTTCCTGCGCGACGGCGAGGTCTCGCTCGAGTTAAAGCGCGGCAAGGACACGGATTCCCAGTTCTACCAGCGTATCACCGATGCGCTCACGCAGCAGCAGACGGGAGGCGAATGCGCATGAAGCCCACCTTTTACCCACGCCTTGCGTGGATGGGTATCAAAAAGAACGCAAGGCTCTATGTGCCCTATCTTCTCTCCTGCGCGTTCATGGCAGCGATGCTGTATGTCATTGCGTACCTCGCCGTCACCCCCGCGCTCTATACGGTCAATGGCAAGGTGAACGGCTCCGGCACCTCTGCGGTCGCGATGACGATGAGCCTCGGCTCGTTCGTCGTATCGGTGTTCATCGCGCTGTTTCTCTTCTACACGAACAGCTTTCTCCTGCGCCGCCGCAAGAAGGAATTCGGCCTTTACAGCGTGCTCGGCATGGACCGCGGCGCACTCAGCGCCATTCTCTTCTGGGAGACACTTCTGGCCGCGGCGTTCACGCTGATCGCGGGGCTTGGCCTCGGCCTGCTGCTCTCCTATGTCTCGCAGTCCGCACTGCTGCGGCTTTTATCTCTCCCCGCCGCGGCTTTCACCGTGAGCCTTGCCGCCATCAAGCAGTGCGCCATCACGTTCATCGCCATCTTCGCGCTGCTCTATGTGCGCGGTGTGCTGTCGCTGCGCCACGCACAGGGCGCGGCGCTTTTGAAGAGTGAAAACGTCGGCGAAAAGCCGCCGAAGTCGCAATGGCTGCTCGTCATCCCCGGCCTTGCGCTGCTGCTCGGCGCGTACTACATTGCCGCGACCATCAACGACCCCATACAGGCGATGCTGCTCTTCTTCCTCGCGGTCATCATGGTCATTCTATCGACGTATCTTCTCTTCATCTCCGGCAGCGTGACGCTCTGCAAAACACTCCAGAAGGATGAAAAATTCTACTACAAAAAGCGCAACTTTGTTTCCCTCTCGTCGCTCACCTACCGCATGAAGCGAAACGGCGCGGGCCTCGCCTCCATTTGCATTCTCTCGACGATGGTGCTGGTGATGCTTGCCTCGACGGCGAGCCTCTATTTTGGCGCGGAGGACGCGATCAACACGCTTGCCGTCCAGAATCACTGGCATCCCACGGAAATGGCGGACGTCCGTGCGGAATTTTTCTCCCTCTACGGCAGTCTCTTCTTCCTCGGCATTCTTTTAAGCGTGCTGTTTCTGTTCGCAACGCTTCTGATGCTCTACTACAAACAGGTCGTGGAGGGGTATGAGGATGCCTCGCGCTTTGCCATCATGCAGCGCGTGGGCATGACCAAGCGCGACATCCGTGAGAGCGTGAACGCGCAAATGCTGCTCATTTTCCTGCTGCCGCTTGCCGCGGCGGCGCTGCACCTCGCCTTCGCCCAGCCGATGGTATGGCAGATCTTACAGCTGTTCGGCATCCAGAACCTCACGCTGTTTCTCGGCGTGACCGGCGCAGCGCTGCTTCTTTTCGCACTGCTCTACTGCGCGATGTACCGCCTGACGTCGAATGCGTATTTCCGCATCGTCAGCACTGGCGGCGCCGCGGCGTGACACGCTTTAATATATAGAGAACGGGACGGAAATGTTCATTTCCGTCCCGTTCTTCTTTTTCTCTTTTTACACCAGCAGACCGTATTTTTCTACCAGCGGCGCAAGGGCATCTTCGGTGAGATTTCCCTCGTACAAGGCTCTTCCCTGATAGGCGCGCAGGCCCGCTTCCAAAAGCTCCGCGTCGTCGCAGATAAGGCACAGCGGCTTTCTGATCATGTACTGGTAGTCCGCCAGCGCGTCGACGTCCGCCCAGGACGCGAGCTTCAGCGCGACCATCGGCCATTCGTCATCCATCGCGTCGGAAAGCCTGTCCTCCAAATCGCCGTCTGCGGTCAGCACCGCGCCGTGCGTCGCATCGGCGGGCAGGAAGAAGGCTTCCTTCTCCGTTGCCGCGGGAAGAAGGTCGAGGCATTCCGGTGCGGGGCGAACGTATTCCGCGTCCTTGAGCGCTGCTTTCAGCGCGGCGATGTGCTCCTCCGTCGTGCCGCAGCAGCCGCCGAAGAGGGCCACACCTGCCTTGAGCATCTCGGGCACCAGCGCGACAAATTCCTCCGGCGGGCAGTTGTACACGGCCTCGCCGTTCACGATCTCCGGCATGCCGGCGTTGGGCTTGGCGATCAGCGGCACGCGCGCGTATTTATGCAGGCGTTGGAGCTGCGGCAACATCTGCTCGGGGCCTGCCGAGCAGTTCAGGCCGAATGCGCTCACGCCCATGCCCTCCATCACGGAAAGCGCCGCGACCACGTCCGTACCGGAGAGGATCTTGCCGCTCTCATCGCAGGTAAAGGACACAAGGATGGGCTTTTTGCTCATGCTGCGGATCGCCAGAACCGCCGCACGCGCGTCGGTCAGCGTCATCATCGTCTCGATGACGTAGAGGTCAACGCCCGCCTGCTCAAGGCCCGCCGCCTGCTCGGTGTAAATGTCGACGAGCTCTTCAAACGGCGCGTCGCCGAGGGGGGCTAAAAAGCGGCCCGTGGGCGCGATATCGCCCGCGACCCATGCTTTTCCGTCCGCCGCCTGCTTCGAGAGCTGCGCGAGCGCTTTGTTCATCTCCTCCGTGCGGTTGAAGATGCCGCGCTCTTCGAGCTTCTGGCGGTTGCCGCCGAACGTCGGCGCGTAGAGCACATTCGAGCCGCTCGCCACATACTTGCGCTGAATTTCAAGGATGCTCTCGGGATGTTCGAGCACCCACTGCTCGGCGCTCATGTCGCCGGTGAAGCCGCGCTTTTGGAGCTCGGTGCCGGTCGCGCCGTCCAAAATCACGGGAAACTGCATTTCCATAGGGCTTTCCTCCATTAAAAATTCCTGTTCGGAACGATTTTCAAAATGTCAAACTGTCGGTGAACGCGCGGGAAAAGTCGTCGCGCCCGGAAAGCTCGAGATAGCGGCACTTTTCGGGAATCTCCGCGAGCTTTCGCCAGTTTTCCCCGTCAAGCGCCAGCATCGAAGCGCCCGCGAGCGCCGCGTTGCCAAGGGGTCTGATTTTACTAAGGCACGCGCGCGGCAGCATGCCGATGCGCACTACATTCTCGGGCGAGAGATAGTTGCCGAACCCGCCCGCGAGCTCCACACCCGCAATGTCGTCCGCCGTCACGCCGCGCTGCTCGAGCAGCACCCGAATACCGCCTGCCACCGCCGCCTTGGCAAGCTGCAGGTTGCGCACGTCGCGCGCCGTCAGGCTAACGGCCTTCGTCAGGTGGAAGACGCCGTTGCCCTGACCGTCCTCGGTCAGATAGCGGCGCATGTCCTCCGGCGCGTCCTGCGGCGGCAGCAGCCGCCCGCTTTCGTCGATCACACCTCGCTCCAAAAGCACGGCGACGAGGTCAACCAGTCCCGAGCCGCAGATGCCCTTTGCCTCGCCCCCACCGACGATGTCGCAGAGGAAGCCCCTGTCATAGCTCACATGGCTCACCGCGCCCGTGATGCCCGGCATGCCGCAGCTGATGCCCGCGCCCTCAAACGCTGGGCCCGAGGCGACCGCGCAGCAGAGCGCGCCACTCTCATTTCCCAGCGCCATTTCGCCGTTCGTGCCGATATCGAGAAACAGCCGCAATTCCGGCTGCACAAAAAGGCCGTCTGCCAACAGTCCCGCCGTGATATCGCCGCCGACATAGCCCGCGACGCACGGGGCAAATTGCACGGGAATGCCCGAAAGCAGCTCACCCGCGCCGTCTTCAAACAGCGTCTCCGGCTGAAACGGCGCGCGGGCGATGGACGCGACCTCGCGCCCGTCGAAAAGGTGCTGCATCACGGTATTGCCCGCAATGATGAGCTCCTTGACTTCATCCGTCTTCCGTCCGGCGGCGGAAAGTGTCTGTCCTAAAAGCGTCTCGGTCTGCGCGCGGATACAGCGCGACAGCTCGCCGAGCCCGTCGGACGCTTCCATCGTGTGCTGGATGCGGCTGATAACGTCCGCGCCGTAGGGCGCCTGCGCGTTCCAGTCCTGAGCCTGCGCGAGCAGCTTTCCGTCTGCGCGGTCGAAAAGCCGCAGCGCCACCGTCGTCGTACCGAGGTCGACTGCCGCGCCAAGGCCCGAGCGGCCCGCCTGCGCCTTCGGCAGTGTGAGCGTGTCCGTCAGGATGACGCCGCGCATCGTCTCGGGCAGGTCGATCCAATCGCCGTCCTGCGCTTTCGTCTTGCAGGCAAGGCGCGGCACACCGTTCACCTTCACGCGGCATTTGCCGCAGCGGCCCTTGCCGCCGCAGGCTGCGGGGATGGAATATCCCGCCCGCCGCAGCGCGGAGAGCAGCGTCTCCCCTGCTTCGAACGGGACCGGCGTGATTTTCGCCCCCTGCTGAACTTGAATGCTTGACACGAGCTTCCCCCACCCATATAATAGATAAATAATGTATAAATAGTATTTTATGCAGAAATAAATTCCCTTGTCAAGAGGCATTGCTTATGACAGACCTTCTCACCCTCACCCACGAGGTCGGCTTCTCCCAGTGCGCACCGGTGAATATGGATGCACTCGATCCGCTCGAAGCCGTTCGCGACATGTGCAAAGCTGACCGCTGCGGCCGCTACGGCAAAAGCTGGAGCTGCCCGCCCGCCTGCAGCACGCTCGAGCAGGCAAGGGCGCAAATCAAGCGCTATTCACAGGGGATTTTGGTGCAGAGCACCGCGCAGCTCGAGGATGAATTTGATTACACTGGTATGACGTCGCTCTTGGAGGCGCATAAAAAGCGCTTTTCGACCTTCGCCCGCCAGGCGCGGCTCTTATTCCCTCACTGTCTGCCGTTGACGGCGGGCACATGCACGCTCTGCCATACCTGCACCTATCCGGACCGTCCCTGTCGACATCCCAAGCAGAGGCTTTCTTCGATGGAGGCCTACGGACTATTCGTCAGTGACGTCTGCGTCCGCTCAAACCTCGCCTACAACTATGGTCCCCGCACTTTGACCTACACAGCCTGCGTGCTGTATTGATAAAGGAGATCTTCCCCGTGTCTACCCCGAAAGAAATTTTTCTTGAACTCATCAAGCCCGACGGCCAGCCCGCGCGTCAGCTCTGCCAGTATGAAGCGCTGCACATGTGCCTCACGGACCCCATCAACACCTATCTTCGCGGAAACCGCAAACGCGGTTCCGTGAGCAAGGACCGTTGGGGCACGACCATCAGTTTTCCCGAGGACGCGCCCGGCCCCATCCCCGTCCACACGCCGGAGCTGTCAGTCTGCACGGATGTCACATGCTGGAAAGAGACCATCCACGTGCCCGACCTGAGTGTCTGCTCCGAGGGCTGGGAGGAGTGCCGCACGCGCTCGCGCGCCGCCGCGGACGCCGAGGGCAAGCTCCTCGCCGGCTTCATGGGCACAGGCATTTTTGAGCAGTGCCACTTCCTCATGGGCTTTGAAGATACGCTGACCGCGCTCTACGAGCATCCCGACGAGATGCACGAGCTCATCGAGACGATCACGCAGTACCGTCTCGACTATGTCCGCCGTCTGATCGACGGCTTGCAGCCCGATGTCATCTTCTCCCACGATGACTGGGGCACGAAAAATGCCCTCTTTATGAAGCCCGACATGTGGCGCGAGTTTTTCAAGGAGCCCTACCGCCGCTTTTATGGCTACATCCGCTCGCGCGGCGTCATCGCCATCCACCACGCCGACTCGTACCTCGTCCCCATCGTGGACGACATGGCCGAGATCGGCATTCAGGTCTGGCAGGGTACACTGCCGGAAAACGACATTCCCGCCCTCCAGCGCCACTTAAGCGGCAAGCTCACGCTTATGGGTGGCTTTGGCGCGGCCATCGACCGTGCAGACGCGCAGCCCGATGAAATTCTCGCCTACGCAAGGGACGCGCTCGCGCGCTATTGCCCCGGCGGGCACTTCATCCCCTCGATCACCTACGGCCTTGCCGGTACGGTCTTCCCGCACGTGGATCAGTACCTCGATCAGGCCGTGAACGAGTACAACGCGGGGCTGCACATTCCCGTCACGCCGCTCCCCGCCGTGCCGAGGCGTGAGATCGGTGCCGCAAAGGCCGAGCTGGTGCAGGCCGCAACCTCCGCGCAGGAGTCCGCCGATGTGTTCGGGAACATCGCCCGCGCGCTCGAGCGCGGCCAGCAGAAAAAGCTGCTCACCCTCTGCCAGCAGGCACTCGACGAAGGCCACGAGCCGGGCGACATTCTCTCCAAGGGTATGATCATCGGCATGAACCGCCTCGGCGAGGCGTTCTCCGCCAACCGCGCGTTCGTTCCCGAAATGCTCATGGCCGCGCGCTGCATGTCCGCCGCCACGGAGCTTCTGAAGCCCCTGATGGTCGGCGAGGGCACCGAGCCCGTCGGCCGCGTGTGCCTCGGCACCGTGAAGGGCGACATGCACGACATCGGCAAGAATCTCGTCCGCATCATGATGGAGGGCAGCGGCATCGAGGTCTTTGACCTCGGCGTAGACACGTCGGCGGAGCAGTTCGTCAGCACCGCCGTGGAAAATCACTGCGGCGTGATCGCCTGCTCGTCGCTGCTGACCACCACAATGGAGGAAATGCGCGAGGTCGTCAAGCTCGTCCACGAGCGCGGCCTGCAGGACCAGATCAAGGTCATCATCGGCGGCGCGCCCATCAGCCAGAGCTTCTGCGACGAAATCGGCGCAGATTTCTACGGCGAGGACGCCGGTGCCTCCGCCCGTGAGGCGGTGAAGATCCTGAAAGTGCAGAAGGCGTCGTAAACAATTACAATACATCAAAAAGGTCCCGTCCGAAGACGGGACCTTTTTTCTATGCATTCTGTTGTACGGTACGTGTCCTTACTTGCCCGCGTACTCGACCAGCATCTCGAAGAAGTTCAGGCAGGTCTCATAGTCGCACAGGGCCTTTTCGGGGGTCTTGGTGTAGAGCACGAACTTGCAGTCATTCTCGGGGTGGAACTGCACGCCGAGGCAGAACGTCTTATCCTGACGCTCGACCGCCTCGATGATCTCCACACCGTCGATCGTCGCCGTGCTGACGACGGTGAGGTTCGTGCCCTCAACGCCGCCGACCGCCTGGTGGTGCCAGGAGGAAACGTTCTTCAGCTCCGTGGAGCCGACGATCTTATAGAGCCACTTGGAGGCGTCCTTATTGATGACCACATCGTGGCGGGCATAGGTGCGGTCAGGCGCGCCGACGGGCATTCTGTGCGAGTCGTTGTAGGTCGCGCCCTGCTCCTTATAGTAGTTGGGGATATCCTGGATGAACGTGCAGCCGGAGACGATGGACATCACCTGCTCGCCGCGGCAGACCGCGAACGTCGGCACGTCTTTTTCAAGGCAGTAGGCCATGAGCATGTAGTCGGAGATATCGCGCGTGGCGTTGATCTCTTCGCCCTCGTTCTTTTCCTTCTCGGGGACCTTGAACAGGGACGGGCTCACATCCTCGCCGCCGGTGAAGAAGACGCCGTCGATGGCCTGCATCACAGCGCCGACGTTGCTGGCCGTGAGATCCTTTTCCTTCACCTTGTCAGCGTATTCCTGCTTGAGCATGCCGCTCTCTTCGAGATACGCGGACTCGATCTTGCCCTCGGCATCGTACTTCACGGCCGTGCTCGTCACCTGATCGAGCTCGACGGGGATAGCGCCGACGGTCTTGAAGATCGTCTTGTGGGAGTCGTAATTCTGGCCGTTATAGGACCAGCTGATGCCGATGACCGGCTTGTCCGCGATCGCCGCGGCATTCTTGAGCATCTGCTCGAGCATCGCCGTCGTCACGGGCTTGGACGCCTCGTAGGTCAGGCCGTCCATCAGGCCGGACCAGACGGCCATATCGTCATAGTCCGCGGGCCAATCCTTCAGCAGCGCCTTGTCCAGACCGGTGCTGCGCAGGATCATCGCGGCCGCTTCCAACTGCGTAACGGCTGCGTCGGGCGCAAATGCGTCCTTGCTGACGCCGTTGACAATGCCCTTGGAGCAGGCGAGGTTGATCGCGCCTTCAAACTTGCTGCCCTCGGCAACATCCTTGAATGCGCTCGCATCCTTGGCGCTCGCTTCTGCCTGTGCGGCGAGGCCCATGTTCTTGATGACCTCCTGCGTCACTTCGGCGCGGGTCATCGAAGCGGCGTTATCATCTGCGAAGGCGGTGACGGAGAGACTGAGCGCGAGAACAAGTGCCAGGATCAGGGACGTTGCTTTCAGAGACAATCTTTTCATACAAATTCTCCTTCGTTCGATATTGGGCGGCACGCGCATGCCGCTCTACCGCCATGATAACGAGGCAAAGTGAAAATAGCAAGTTAAAGTTTAAACAAACTGCATTTTTAGCCACTGTATACAACATATCGACTCCTTTCCCCGTACGACATGCACAATCGCTTTTGCGTTCCTGCAATTTCCACTTTTCACCCAGGCAATGTATGATTTCTCCCCTGCCCTTGTTTTTACGAGTCAATCACGGTATACTATAAAAATAAGCACCGTTCCCATTTCATCAGAAAGGAAATATTCTATGGATATCAAATTTTCCGGCTCGGACGCTGGCGGCTTTCAGTTCGACCCGAACGCCGCGCCCAAGCCCAAACGCGAGCGCAAGCCCCGCAAGTCGATCGGCAGCAAGGGCGGCCGCATCGCGGTCAACACGCTCGTCACGCTGCTTGTCGGCGCAGTCTTCTTCTACGTGCAGATGCCCGCCATCAACCTGCATGCCGAAGAGTTCTACGGTTTCGTGCTGCTGCTTTGCGTCACGTACTGCATCTGCGCGCTCTTCACCTCCGGCTTTCAGGGCACGGGGGCCAAGGGCTACTTCACGTTCGTCAAAAAGCAGTGCACCGTGCCCTTCTTTGTCGTGGCGGCGCTCATCGTCACGGCGCTCGTCGGCGCGCTGACATCGTGGGTCGTGCTGCGGGCCAAGGACTATCAAGCGCTGCTGCCGATCGACAGCGGCAGCTTTGCAAGCGAAATTGAAGAGGTCTCGTATGACCGCATCCCGATGCTCGACCGCGACAGCGCCGAAAAGCTCGGCGACCGCAAGCTCGGCGAGCTGGCCGACATGGTCTCGCAGTTCGAGGTCGCGGAAAACTACACGCAGATCAACTACCATGGCCGCCCCGTGCGCGTCACGCCGCTGCGCTACGGCGACATCATCAAGTGGTTCAACAATCGCTCGGAGGGGCTGCCCGCCTACCTTATCATCGACATGGTCACGCAGAACGTCGAGGTCGTGCGCCTTGACGAGGGCATGAAGTACACGACCGCCGAGCACTTCTCCCGCAACCTCTACCGTCATCTGCGCTTCGCGTACCCGACCTATATGTTTGAAGAACCGGTCTTCGAAATCAACGAGGACGGCACGCCCTACTGGGTCTGCGCCAAGAAGGAAAAGACCATCGGCCTGTTCGGCGGCACGGACAACCACGGCGCGGTGCTCGTCAACGCCATCACGGGCGAGAGCGAATACTATGAAGAGCCGCCCGCGTGGGTCGACCACGTCTACTCCGCCGAGCTCATCATCGAGCAGTATGACTACTATGGCCAGTATCACAATGGCTTCTGGAATTCGATCTTCGGCCAGCGTGACGTGACCGTCACGACCGACGGCTACAACTACCTTGCCGAGGGCGACGACGTCTATCTCTACACGGGTGTCACGAGCGTCGGCGGCGACGAGAGCAACATCGGCTTCCTGCTCTCCAACCAGCGCACAAAGGAGACAAAGTACTATCCCTGCGCAGGCGCGACAGAGTACAGCGCCATGGACAGCGCCGAGGGTCAGGTACAGAACCTGCGCTACAACGCGACGTTCCCGCTGCTGCTGAACATCGCCGAGCAGCCGACGTACTTCATGGCGCTCAAGGACGCGAGCGAGCTCGTCAAGATGTACGCGATGGTCAATGTCAACCAGTACCAGATCGTCGCCATCGGCGCGACGGTCGCCGACTGCGAGGCGAACTACCGTCAAATGCTGCTCAAAAATAACCTCATCTCCGACGATCAGGGCTCCATCGACGTCACGCCGAACGATTATAAGAGCGTCGAGGGCACGATCGCCGAGATCCGCACGGCGGTCGTAGATGGCAACAGCATCTACTTCCTGCGCTTTGACGGCGAGAGCGCCTTCTCCGTGCGCATGAGCGCGGCTGAGGTCGCCTATGCGCCGCTGCTGAACGTCGGCGACCGCGTGTGCGTCTACTACCGCGACGGCTACGTCACGGAAAACTGGATCGAAGCGTCCGACGTCGAGCTGCTGGATGGCAGCGCCCAGAGCGCACCGCCCGTAGAAACGAGCGTTTCGACTGAGGACAGCGCGGATCCCGTCGAAAACGCACAGGAAATGCCGTAAAGCGGCGGCAAAGCACTTTCTATTACAAATTTTGATAGGGGTGGCGACACCCCTATCTCTTTTTGGAATGCATTGCACAAAAATGCAAGATTGCGACCAGTTTTTCTCGATAAAATGACTGCTTTGAAAGACAGCTTACAGCAATTTAATATCTTTTATTAAAAAAGTTAAAGTTTTTTGTCCATTTTTCTGCCAAATGCACAAAAAGTCAGAAAGAATTTCTTGCACAGCGCCAATAGCGTTTTGCTTGAGAATTTTTTCCTTTGGTGATAAACTCATAGACAAGATGGCTGAACCATCAAGCCCTGATTTTCAGGGTAATTTTAGAGGAGGCTACTTATCATGAACGCTTACATTGAGAGAGTTCTTGCCGAGACCAAGGCCAAGAACGCGAATGAGCCCGAATTCCTGCAGACCGTCGAAGAAGTCCTGTCTTCCCTCGAGCCGGTCATCAACGCCCACCCCGAGTACGAGAAGGCCTGCCTGCTTGAGCGCATGGTCGAGCCCGAGCGCACCATCGAGTTCCGTGTTGTCTGGATGGACGATAACCTTCAGTATCACGTCAACCGTGGTTACCGCGTGCAGTACAACGCGGCCCTCGGCCCCTACAAGGGCGGCCTGCGTTTCGCTTCCAACGTTAACCTTTCCATCATCAAGTTCCTCGGCTTCGAGCAGACCTTCAAGGATGCTCTGACCTGCCTGCCCATCGGCGGTGCCAAGGGCGGTTCCGACTTCTCCCCCATCGGTCGCAGCGACGGCGAAGTCATGCGCTTCTGCCAGGCTTTCATGACCGAGTTCCATCGTCACATCGGTCAGGACATCGACTGCCCCGCTGGTGACGTTGGTGTCGGCGGCCGCGAGGTCGGTTATCTGTACGGCCAGTATCGCCGCATCGTCGGCGCTGCCGAGTTCGGCGCTATGTCCGGCAAGGCCATCTGCACCGGTGGTTCCATCCTCCGTCCCGAGGCGACCGGTTTCGGCGCTGTCTATTATCTGCGCGAAGTCCTCAAGCACGACGGCAAGGAAGTCAAGGGCATCCGTGTCGCTATGTCCGGCTACGGCAACGTGGGCTGGGGCATCATGAAGAAGATCGACGAGCTCGGCGGTAAGGTCACCTACTTCGCTGGCCCCGACGGCTACATCCACGACCCCGACGGTGTCTGCGGCGAAGAGAAGCTCAACTTCATCCTCGAGATGCGCGCTAAGGACCCGATGCACTGCAAGCCCTATGCTGACAAGTTCGGCGTTGAGTTCGTCGAGGGTCAGAAGTGCTGGGGTGTCAAGGACGTCGATGTCTACATGCCCGCCGCCACCCAGAACGACGTCAACATGGAGTGGGCCAAGAAGATCGCTGAGTCCGGCGTTCCCTACTACATCGAGGTCGGCAACATGCCCACCACCAACGATGCTCTGGCCTTCCTGATGGAGCAGAAGCACCTCACCGTCGCTCCTTCCAAGGCTGTTAACGCCTGCGGCGTTTCCGTCTCCGAGCTCGAAATGGCTCAGAACGCTCAGCGCATCTACTGGAGCGCTGAGGAAGTCGACGCCAAGATGGAGTCCATCATGAAGAACATCTATGATGCTTCCGTCGAGGCTGCCGAGCGCTATGGCCTGGGCTACAACCTGGTCGCCGGTGCTAACATCGCTGGCTTCCAGAAGGTCGCCGACGCCATGATGGCTCAGGGTATTTTCTAATCGAAAATCCCTCACGACTTTCTCGTGCCGCACATCTGTGCGCATGAACCAACAAGAAAAAGGCATCCTGCTTTTGCAGGGTGCCTTTTTTGTTGTCCTCAGGTGTTGTCGCGGCTGATGGGCTTTCGAACCAGCAGCGCAAACAGCGCCTTTTTGTCGAGCGGACAGAGCGGATAGAGATACCCCTTCCCCACGATCGGCTTCGTCGTCGCGAGCAGCACGACGATCACGATGCACCCGAGCACCAGCCCGATCCAGTCCAGCGCGCCGACAAGCAGCAGCAGCATCAGCCGCAGCAGCTTGAAGGCATAGCCGAGCTCATAGCTCGGCTGGGCGAAGTTCGCAATGGCGACGAAGGCCATGTAGGCCAGCACCTCCGGCACGAGCCAGTGCGCCTGCACAGCAAAATCGCCGAGCACGAGCGCGCCGAGCATGCTGAACGAGTTGGAGAACACGTCCGGCGTGTTGAGCGAGGCGAGCTTCAATAGATCGACAATGAACTCCGCCAGCAGAAGCTGCACGAGCAGCGGCACGGAATAGTCGCTGTCGATGGCTAAAAACTCAAGCCCTGCCTGCGTGCGCAACGGGTCCTTCACAAGCAGGAACCACACGGGCGTGATGAACATCGTGAGCAAAAACACCACGATGCGCAGGATGCGCAGATACGTCCCAATCAGCGGCGGGAAGTAGAAGTCGTTCGCCTCCTGCACAAAGTCGAAAAAGTGCGTCGGCAGGATCATCGCCGCGGGCGAGTTGTCCACGAGCACGACGATGTCACCTTCCATGACGCAGGCCGTCGCGGCGTCGGGCCGCTCGGAGTAGCGGACTTTAGGAAACGGCGTCCACCACTGCTGCTTGCCCATCATCGCCTCAGCGATGCTCTCCTGGCTCATCGAGACCGAGCGCACATCGATCTTTGCAAGCTTCTGCCGCACCTCGTCGAGCAGCTTTCTGTCGACCTTGTTTTCCAAATAGCAGAGCACCACGTCCGCGCGCGAGCAGTCCGACACCTTGTGACCTTCGAGCGTAAGCTGCGGGTCGCGGATACGGCGGCGCAGCAGCGCCGCGTTGGCGACAAGCGTTTCGATGAAGCCGTCGTGCGCGCCGCGCAGCACCTTGCCCGACGACGGCTCCTCCACCCCGCGCGCGGGATACTGCTTCGCGTCGATCAGCGCGCACTCGTCATAGCCCTCGACCAGCAGCGCCATCTTGCCCAAAAATACGCTTGTCACCGTGTTTTTGACGTTTTGCTCGGCGTTTACCTCGTTGAATGTGATGTATCGGTCGATGAACTGCTGCATCGTCTGCGCGTCGCTAACGTCTCTGAGCGGCAGCCAGAAGCTCAGCATCCGCTCAATAACTGCGTCGTCGCCGTAACCGTCCACCACCCACATCCGCGCCCGCCTGCCGCCGACATACAAGTCGCGCGAGATCATATCAAAGCACCGCCCCACGCCAAGCAGATCATCCAGCGCGCGGGTGTTTTCCTCGTAGTTTGCCGAAAAAAGCTCCATAACCGCCCTCCGCCACATAATTTTCCTTATTATGCTCATGAGCGGAAATTTTATGCCGCGCGGGCGGCAGATTTTCCCTGCGACGCGCAGGGGAGCGATTAAGGGGGATATTCTCTTTCCTCGGAAAGAGAATATCCCCCTTTGACCCCCAAGAGAAAGGGATTCACATTGGCAGCCTGTGGCTCGAAGGGGTGCAGCGCTTGCCGATTGCACTGCCTGCGTGGCGGCATTGCTACGCTCGCCGCCATTGGCTCTGCTATACGACTTGTCTCTGCTTCTATTATCCGCTGCCGCTCTGCTCATCTTCTTTTAGTGCGGTGTAATCGCCTACTAACGATAGTGCAAATATTGCGGCGAGCAAAGCAATGCCGCCTTGGCAGGCAAAAGCAAGGTTGATACCAAAGTAGAACGCAGTTGCGTAAGGCTAACGAATCGCAGGCAAAGCGACAGCGAAGATAGAAGCAAATCAAATCGTTTAGATACAATACTTGGCAAGCAGTTGCATTCCGGAGGCATAAAGGCTGTTCAAGCCTGAGACTGCCAATCAAAGCCCTTTCTCTTGGGGGGTGTAAGGGGGGCTATTCTCTTTTCGCGGAAAGAGAATAGCCCCCCTTATTGCCGTTCCCGCACAGTGCGGGAACAAATATCAAACTTCTTTGTTGAAGTAGAAGAACTTCTCGTCCTCTCCCTTCTTCCTCATGCAGGAAGAAAGCATTTTATAAGAAGCGTCGTTCTCCTTGAAGCACTTGGCGACGACGTGTCCCAGGTGGCGCTGGTAGAGTCCCCATTCGGCCACGGCGCGGAACGCTTCGACGCCGTAGCCCTGTCCGCCGTATTCCGGCGCGATGCGGCAGCCTTCCTCCGCGCCGCCCTTGCCGTCGAAACGGTAGAGCAGCACCTCGCCGATGCACTTGCCGTCTAAACGGATGGCAAAGTTGATGGCGCGCTTTTTGGCAAAGTCCTCTCGCACAACGTCGAGGAAATAAGAGTCTAAGTCTTCACCCTTCCAGTCGGTGCGGTAGTCGTAGCCCCACCACTTGTTGCGCTCATCGTCGAGGCAAAGCGCGTTGTAGGCCTCGCGGTCCTTGTCGGTAAAGGCCGAAAGTGTCAGGCGCTCGGTCTTGAGCGTCGGGATCTCGTCCAAGTCCTCCAGCTCGTTTTTCACATCAAAGCAGAACTTCTCCGCGAGCTTGCATGGCAGATACTGGAGCTTCGAGGTGCGAAGGCCGCGGTCGCCCGCATCGTCCTCACGGTTCAAATACCTGATGCCATCCACCGCGTAGCAGCGGGCGAACTCCTGCACCGTCGCGGGATAGACGCCCTCGTAGCCGTAGAGCGCCTTTTCGATGTGGACGTGCAGCGTCTCGCCGCAGCGCTCAGCCATCGCGATAGAAATGAGCCGCCCCTCGTACTCCATACCGCCGACATAGAGCCACGACACGCCCGTCAGGCGCAGCATCGTCTTGGCAAGCGCCAACTCCTGCTTGGCCGACTGCGAGGTCTTTTCAAACACCTCCGTATAGTCCTGCCAGAAGCGCTCGATCAGCGGCAGATCATCCTTCCCCAGCGCACGGAACTGCGCCTCGGGATAGAGTTTGCGGAATTTGTTGACGTGGTTGCGCTGGCCGCTGTAATGGCGGCCCGGGAACTCGCGCAGATCGTTCGCCTCGTAAATATAGTCGCGCCAGGAACGAAAATTGTTGAGGTGGAAGCGCGGATAGCGCTCTAAGAGCTTCGCCGTCTTCTCCTGCGGCACGACGGACAGCTCGAGCGAGATGCCCTGCTCCACGCAATAATCCTCAATGGCGCAGAGCGCGGTCTCCTCATCGCCGTCCGGTCCCGGCACGGGATAGTCGAAGCAGGGCTTGCCGTCGATGCAGTTTTTCACGATCAGGCAGCCCGCCGCCTCGGCATACTGCGGGCGCAGGTGCCTGCGCCACATCAGCTTGACGAGCGCGGAATACTCGCATAATTGGTAGTTGCAATTCTTATAATAGCGACGCAGGCGGGAAAGATCCCGCTGCGCAACGGGTTTGAACGTCAGCATGGAAAACCTTTTTCTCCTTTTCGAGTCGTATCGATTATTTTACCCGTTTTTGCGCCGCGTTACAAGTCTTTTTTCATTTGGGCTCCAGCTCGGCGAGCACCGTCTGCGCGCACTCAAGGAACTGCTGGAGCGACGCCTGCCGCCTCTCGCCCGCGCGCACGGCCATGCCGAGCTCGCGCGCCGACTTGGGCTTCACCGGCACGAGCAGCACGCCATCTCCGCGGCCGCGCAGCGTCAGCTCCGTCATCATGCTCACACCGAGACCGTGCTCGACCATGCTGATGACCGTCGGGTCGTCCACTGCCGTCGGCAGGATGTGCGGCTTGACGCCCACGCGGTTGAAGATACGCATGATGTCCTTGTCAAAGCCCTGCGCAGGCATAATGAAGTCACGCCCGTCGAACTCGCTCAGCGGATACCCCGTGCGCCCGTCGATGGGATAGTCCTTGGGCAGCACGGCATACATCGTGTCGTCACGCAGGTGGATCCACTCGTAGCCGCTCTCCTCTTCCTGATGGCTGACAAAGATGACGTCCATCTTTCCCTGCGCCAAAAGCTCATAGGGGCTGCGGATATGATCCGCCATGCGGATGTCGACGTCAACGTCGGGCCGCTCCTCACGAAAGCGGCGGATGATGCTCGGCAGCCAGTGCATGGCCATGCTGGCGAACGCACTCACGCGGATGACCTCGCTGCGCGAGGATGCCACCTGCGCGATCGTGCTGTCAAGCCGCGCGTTGGCCTGCAAAAATTCACGGATGGCGGGTGCTACACGCTCGCCGTCCTTCGTCAGTCGGACGCCGCCGCGCCCGCGTTCGAGCAGCGTGAAGCCGACCTCGCGTTCGAGGGAATTCATCATGTGCGTCAGGCCGGACTGCGTGTAGCCCATCACCTCCGCCGCCTTGGTAAAGCTGCCGAGGTCTACCGCCATCAGCAGCGCTTCTAACTTTTTGCTCTCCATAGGATATTCCTTTCCTATTAGTATTCAGCATGTTTGGATTATAATATATCCTCGCGCCGTATGCAAGCGGAATTCGCGTTTTCGGTGCCTTTTTACAAACTTTTTCCATCATCCGTCATACAGGTTGGTCTTTTTTGTCCGCCTGCTGCGTAAAATAGAGCCTGAGGTGATGATCTTGAAACGACGTTTCGCGCTCCTGCTGCTGTTTTTGTTGACTTTTCTTGCACTCTGCTTTTCCTGCGCCAAAGACGGCCAAGCTGTCGCCGTCTCGGCCCCATCCCAACTGCGGCGCTGCATTGCGCTGACCTTTGACGACGGCCCCTCCCCGCAGACGACCGCCACCCTCCTTGACGGGCTCAAGGAGCGCGGCGCGCACGCGACGTTCTTCCTCATCGGCGAGCAGATCGCGGGCAACGAAGATCTCGTCCGCCGCATGAAAGACGAAGGCCATCAGGTCGGCGGCCACAGCTACACGCACATCCGTCTTGACAGCGCTGACGCCGCTGCACTCGCCGAAATCCAGAAAACGGACGAGACGCTGCGCGCCATCCTCGGCGACGGTGACTACTGGCTGCGCCCGCCCTGGGGCTTTGCAAGCGACGCACTCAAAAGCGCCGTCTCCGTCCCGCTCATCTACTGGACGATCGACACGATGGATTGGAGCGTGCGCAACAGGGACCTCGTCGCGCACCACATCATCGAAAACGCCAAAAGCGGCGACATCGTTCTCCTGCACGACCCATATGACACGAGTGTCGAGGCCGCACTTCAGACCATCGACGTTCTTAGTGAGCAGGGCTACGAGTTCGTTACGCTCGAAGAGCTGTTTTCCAACGCCGGCGTCACGCCGCAGGCCGGACACTTCTATCTGCGCGCGGATGAAGAAGTCCCGTGGTGAGTTCTCGACAAAATTTTTGAAAAAATTTCAAATTAGGACTTGCATTTTCCGGACTGGTGTGCTATTCTATCTAAGCTGACATTGAGCAGTACACATCATCCGGGTGTGGCGCAGTTGGTAGCGCGCTTGACTGGGGGTCAAGAGGCCGTGAGTTCAAGTCTCGCCACTCGGACCATGCAGAGTGTCCTTATAGGATCTGAGTATCCTGTAATGGACACTCTGCTTTTTTATGTGAAGAATGGTGAAAAGCTGGAGCTGTCGATCATCATCCGTTTCCGCACGCACAGCAGCTTGACCTTGTGCTCGGTCAGCAGGTCGATGTATTGCTTTGTCATGCCCCAATCCCGCCCCAAGCGGTCAAGGCTGTTTACCAGCACTACATCCACCTTTCCGGCAAGAACGGCCTCCGTCAGCTCTTGCAGAGCCGGACGGTCAAGGGTCAATCCAGACATGCTCGGCGGCAACACCAACGATGGTGTACCCGGCCTGTTCCGCATAACGGCGAAGTTTGGCGGCCTGCTGTTCCAAGGAAAAGCTATCGTCGTGAGCGACCCGGCAATAAAAATAGGCTTTCATCGTGTCGTACCTCCTTATACTGCAACCTGTTCCGGGGCGTAGCTGAGTGCTACGCCTTTTCTCGTTTCCATGATAATGTCGGCCTCCGGGATCTTCCGGCGATCCGGCACATCGAAAGCGCCGATGCAGTTGTAGTAGATCACGACACGCTGATTGGTAACGCCGTCCTGCTTTTCAGCGTGGTACACCTCAATGTGGTCGATCAGCTCTGCGACCATACGCTTTGTAATGGTGGTCGCGTCTGTGTACCGCCGCACCGTTTCAAGGAAATCGTCAATGTCCATGCGCTTGCTCTCTGTAGCGCGACAAGTTTTTTGAGAAATTGGGACAGCATACTTGAGAAAAAACGGGCCAATCTTAGAAGCATTTCCGAGCCTGCTCGCTTGCGTCAACCGCCCCCCAGAAGCACGGGATCGGCACACGCAAGAGGGCAGGCTCAAAGCATACGGGAGGAGCGACGAATAGCCGCCCCTCCCGTGCTTTTTGCCCTCTTGTGGGTTATAGGTTACTATCGGCCCTTTACGGGCCGTTTTGCGGGCCTCTACGGCCCTTCGACGGGTGTCCCCGGGGCGTTACTCCTCCGCCTTGAGAGTGCCTTCCTCCTGCGCCGCCAGATACTCGGCGACGGGGATGATGTACTCCTCGGGCAGGGACTCAACATTGCGCTTGCTGTTCTTCACCAGAACGGCATAGACGGAAATCATGTACTCTTTCACTTTCATTTTGCTTGTCCTCCTTCAATCTGCTTGATCTTACTTTCGAGGCTCGATACCTTCTCCGTGAGCCCCACGACCTCCTCGAAGAGACCGGCGATCGCCTCATAGAGGTCGATGTTCTGCTCCTCCGCTTCTTCCGCCCTCTGACGCTCGATCTCGGTGATCAGCATCTTAGGGGTCAGATACTTCATGCTCTTGTTCATTCGTAAGCACCTCCAAACCCGGAAATCGAGACCTCTCCCTCATAGCCCTCGTTCTTCTCGATGGTGAAGCGGACATTCACGCCCCACTTTTCGGCGGTCTTGGACTGGTTGAGGAAGTTGTAGACCCGGTTGATCGCGACCTGCGCCGTGATGTCCTCCCACGCCGGGGAGGCATCAAAGGCATTGTTACACGCTTCGACCTTGGCGACCGATCCCTCAATATGCCATGTAGGCGTGATGAGGATCTTCGTCGCCCGGGCGTCCGTCTCCTCCGGCTGTGCGAACTGGAAGGCGATGACGGTCTCCTTCTTGGAGAAGTTCCAGACCCTCACACTCGTCGCGAAGTTGCCGTCAACGGCCTCGACGCGGAGCTGGTGATCCCCATTTGCGAGGACGAGCCAATTCTCACGGGAGAGCTCGATCGTCTCCTCTTGGCCGAGTGTCGCTTGATAGCTGCGGATCTGCTTGTCGTCGATGAACTCGGTGACGACCACGTTGTCGCCCTCGACGTCGGTGACAGTGTACTTCTCGGCGAAGCTGCCCGTCTGCTGGCCGAGATCTTCGTCCTGTCCAGAGATAGCCGGGGCCGAGTTCGTCCGCTTGAAGGTGAGGCGGCGGTAGGTTGTGCCGCCCTGGCCGTCGCTGGCCGAGATGACGAGATTGTTGACCGTATTGAGGCCCAGGGCGTAGAGCTTTTCCGAAGTGATAGAGACGGAGAGCTGCTCGCCCTTGGGGGCATTGTTGACGGTGCGGAGAACCTCGTCGTTCAGCTTTTCGACGACCGTGACTTCGTCGCCGTCCGCGTCGTCGACGGTGTAGTTGTAGGTGAAGCCGACGTTCTTGTCTCCGAGGTTGGTGTCCGAGCCGGAAATGGTCGGGGCGGAATTGACTCGGGTGAATGTCCATGTCCGGGTAGCGGTGCCGCCCTGGCCGTCCGTTACGATGACCTTGACCGTGTGGGGGCCGAGGGACAGTTCGCGGACGTTGACCGTGATCGTGTTTTTGAAATTTCGCGTCGGGGCGAACGACTTCGTCGTTCGCCCATCAATCGACTCCGTCGCCGTCAAGACGTCGCCGGAGTCGGAGTCGTTGACGGTGTACTCGATCGTGAAGTCCTGGTTCTTATCTCCGAGGTTGCGGTCACTGTCAGAGATCAGAGGGTCAGTGTTCAGAATTTCAAGGACGGGGCGGAAGCCGTAGCTCGCGCCCGAAAAAATCATCTTTTCGATGGTCGGCGTAAGCAAGACCTTCACCAACCAGAAA
>OKRZ01000679.1_pt1 | contig 26812 bp, 4 predicted proteins | sample 1601141 | NCBI WGS metagenome assembly OKRZ01 (sample SAMEA3541524, study PRJEB24748) | human gut metagenome | biome: human gut; feature: human-associated habitat; material: faeces | place: China | collected 2012
ATTATTTATTTTATTCTTTTTTTCAGAATTTTGGTTTAATGGGACCTTTATTTTTACTTTTTTCTTTTTATTTTTTTATTGAGGGAGGCTTTTTATTTTTTTCTTTTTTGGTTGGTGCGATCAGACGTGGTAGCCTGATTGCACTCCATTTATTTTTATTTTGTTGCTTGTTATTTTGTATCTACTTTTATTCGTTGGTTATTATTAATTTGATTCCAGATTTTAGAGAAACTAGCGGACAAACGCCAGCCGTGGCGCCAAAGTCGTTGCCGCCAAAGTAAGCGCGGTTACCATACACAAGGTACACATAGTCAAAGTTGAAAGCTGACGGAGAAGCGAGCCACCAATAATACCTGCCTGTAGAACCATTTTTTCCACAATACATACTGTTATATCCTATATAATCTAGTATATATTGATCTGTATAATATCCACTGTTTTGCTGTGTTCCATTTACTGTACATATATATCCTGGATAACTTGTTTCTCTATACGTTACTCCTAATTTATAATTTCCTATTGTATGTGACACTTGGTTATATGATGCTACATACATTTCTACACTTGGTCCTCCTATTGCATAATTTGCTTTTGAACTATCTACATAAGTTGTCCATTGACTAGGTGAACATAGCCATGCCGCTGCATGTTCATTATAATTCCAACTTGATGTACTACTTCCTCTTTGTGCTGCCCAACTTGGGTTCATTTTTTTGTATTTTTCTAAGTCACTTCCTGTTGGTGTATAACTTATATAACTTGATAATGTCGTGGTTTTTTTATAATCTGCTTTTAAATATATTGTATTTGCTCCATCTCCAAATTTATTTTCTTTATCTACATAAAAAATTCTATATGTTAAATCTCCTTGTGTATAATTTTGTGCTACTTGTCCATAATATTTTTCTGGATTTGCTGCTATTTGTTCCGCTGTTATACTTGTTACTTTTTGTACTATACTTACTTTACAAGTTGCTTCATATTCTGTTCCTTCTACTTTTGCTGTTATTGTTGTGCTTCCTGTTGTTCCTACTGCTGTTATTTTTCCATTTTCTACTGTTGCTACATTTTTGTCTGCACTTTCCCATGTTATTGTTCCTGTTACTCCTTCTGTTAGTGTTGCTGTTATTGTTTCACTTTCTCCACTAAACAACTTTAACTCTTTTTTTGATAATCCTATTCCTGAGATTTCTTCTACTGTGTAGTCTTCATTTATTCTAAATAAATATTTGTCTGATACTACTTCATAAGGTAAATCATCTCCATCTGTTTTTACTGTCATTCCTGCTTTTGTTATTTCATTTCTTAATACTGTTTTGTCTACTTGTCCTAATCCTTCTGTCCTTGCTGTTATTATTGCTAAATTAATTTGTTCTAATGCATTTGCTCTTCCTGTTTTACTTTTTGCTTGTGTTGCTCTTTTTAGTATTCCATTTTCTCCACTTAATGCATTAATTGTTATTCCCACTAATATTAAAAGCACTATTATTGTTATTACTAATGCTATTAGTGTGATTCCTCTTGCGTTTTTCCTTTTTGTGTTCATTTTTTAAATTCCTCCTTCTTTTTCTTATGATTTTTTTATTAAGTTATAAACTTAATAAAAAACAAAAAAATCGTATTTACTTACAGTATCAACGATTTTTCTAAATTCTTTATATGATTTTTATATAATTTTTTTCAACTTAATATTGCATTTTTTGTTGGTATATGGTATAAAATTCATTGTATATTTTTATTTAAGTTTATAAATTAATTATACCTTTTTTAAAGATTTTTTATAAAATTTGCTTTTGGGGCATTATTTTTATAAAAACTTTTTGAAAGGCTTTTTTATTTTTTCTATTTAGCTATTTTATCATATAGTTGGTTTTTATAGAACATATTAAAAGTGCACCTTTTGGTTTAATAAGCGTAAAAAAATATAACTCCAATAAAGAGACTTTTGTGTTCCTTTTTTGGGGTATATTTTTTTATGTTTAGTTATATATTTATTATATGCTATTTCTTTTTTACTCTTGTTTTTTTATTTTTCGTTTTTATTTTCGTTTTGTTTTCTTTTTTGTATTATTTTTATTTATTTTGATTTTATTATATTTTTTATTGTTTGCTTTTTATCTGCTTTCTCCTTCTTCTCTTTTTTGGGCTTCTTCTGCATAGACATTTTTGATTTCTTTCATTTGTTCGTCGTCTAGGGTTGTTCTTTCGAAGTCTTTTCCTATGTTTTGTTTTTGGTCTACTTTTAGGCTGTTTAGGAAGTTATGTGCTTCTGTGACGTCATCTTTGCTTAATGCTGTGTTTATTGCTGTTGCGTTTTCTATTTCTCTTGTTTCATTTTTTTCTGCTAATTTTTCTAGGCTTCCTTCTCCCAATATTTTGTCCATTATTTTTGAGAAGAATGTTGGTTTGAATCTTCCTTCTTGTTTTCCTATGTTGTATCTTTCTGCTCTTTTTGCTTTTTGTAAAAATGAAAATCTGTCATATTCTTTCATTGTGCTTGCTTTTGAGATGTCATTTAGGTCATACGTGATGTTACAGATGTTGTTTACTTTTTCGTGTTTTGATGCTTTAAAACATTCGTTAAAGTAGTTGTTTAATATTGTTGCTTTATCACTGTTTTCCATTTTCTTTGCCATGCAGATTCCTTGTATTACTGTATAATCTGTTGGACTTATTTTTAAGATTTGTTCTAGCATTTTTGGGTCTTCTATTTTCATTCCTGTTTCTTCTATTGCTGCTATTATTTCTAAACTGTCTAATTCGTCTGTGTCTCTTAATGCACTTCTTGGTATTTTATATTCTTTTTGGTTGTATATTATGATTCCTTTTCTTCCTAGTGTTATTTCTATGTCAAATGGTAGTTCGTCAGTGTATTTTGCATATTCTTTTTTGCTTATAAGATTTTTTGCTGCTTCTCTTTGTTTATTTTCTTTTTCTGCTTCTGCCCATGCGTCTCTAATTTCATTTTCTTTTATTGCTTCATCCCATGCTTTTAAGTATTCTTCATTTTCTTTATTTTCTTTTCTTGTTTGCTTTTGTTCGTTTTCTTTTGTTTTTGCTGCTTCTACATCTGATGCCATTGGGATTGTTTCTTCTCCTCTGTTTACTTTTCCTATATTTAATAAGAACTTTTTTAATTCTTCTTTTATTTCTTTTTCTTCTGCTTTTTGTTGTGTTCTTTCTTTTTTAGCTTCTGGTTCTATTTCTTTTATTTCTTTTTTTACTGTTTTTAATTTTTGTGCTAAGTATTCTTTATATTTTGTGTCTTTGACCTTTTTTGGATTTGTTTTTTCTTCTTGTTTCATGTCTTTTAGTTGTTGTTCTATGTTTTGTTGTTCTTTTTTCTTTTCGTTTAGTGCTTTTATATTTGGTTTGTTGTCTTCTAATTCATTTAGTGCTTTGTTTGCTGCTTCTTTTGCACTTTCTATGATGTTCTTTTTGGCTTGTCTTAGATCTTTTATTTCTTGCTCTATTGTTGGATTTTTTGCTCTTTCTTCTTGTTTTTTATCTATTTCTGCTAATTCTTTTTCATTGCTTTTTATTAGTTCTATGTATTTTTTAGATTTTGCTTGGAATTCTTTTGATGTCATTCCTGTCATTTTATTTACTGTTTCTTCTGCTTTTTTTATTTGGTTTTCTAGTTTTTCTTTTCTTTTATCTAAATCTTCTACTCCTAATTCTTGTGCTTTTTTTGAGACATTTTTGTATCCTTCTAAATATATTTTTAAATCTACTTTACTACTCATACTTTGTTTTTCCTTTCTTAAAATACTATTTTTTTTACTTTTTATATCTTTTTCTCTTTTTTACGCTATTTTTAGTATAACAAATTTTTATTTTTTTTGCAATAGTTTTACATAAAGTTCTGTGGAATTCTTGCAATGCTCTTTTTTATTTCTTAATTAGTTGTAATAGACTTCTTTCTGCTAGTTTTAAGTATCTTTCTTTTTTGTCTTTTATCTTTTTGCCTTCTAGTTCTGGTAATATTCCAAAATTTGCGTTCATTGGTTGAAATTTTTCGTTTTTTGTTGATATGTATTTTGCTAGACTTCCTATTATTGTGTTTTCTGAAAATATAATTTTTTCTTTTGTTTTTTCTGTTTCTGTTTTTTTGGTTCTATTTTTCTCTAATTGGTTTACTGCGTTTAGTGCTGCTACCATTCCTGATGATATTGATTCTACATATCCTTCTACTCCTGTTATTTGTCCTGCAAAGTATATATTTGTGTTGCTTTTTAGGTTGTATGTTTGGTCTAGTAGTGTTGGTGAGTTTATGTATGTGTTTCTGTGCATTACTCCATATTTGATGAATTCTGCTTTTTCTAGTCCTGGTATCATTGAGAATACTCTTTTTTGTTCTCCAAATTTTAGATTTGTTTGGAAGCCTACTATGTTATATATTGATGCTTGTGTGTCGTCTTGTCTTAGTTGTACTACTGCATAAGGTCTTTTTCCTGTTCTTGGGTCGTCGAATCCTACTGGTTTTAGTGGTCCGAATCTTAGTGTGTCTTTTCCTCTTTTTGCCATGATTTCGATTGGCATGCATCCTTCAAATATTTCTCTTTTTTCAAATTCGTGTAGTGTTACTACTTCTGCTTCTGTTAGTGCTTTCCAAAATCCTTCGTATTCTTCTTGATTGAATGGTAAGTTTATGTAGCTGTTTTCTGAGTTTTTTTCGTTGATATTTGGTGTGTTTTCTTCTTTGTTGCTTAATGTTTCTTGATTGTTTTCCACTTTTTCTTCACTGTTGTTTATATTTTCTTCTGTTTTTTCTTTACTTTTGTTTATTTCTTTTATTCTTTTTTGCCATTCTTCCATTGTTTCTTCTTTCTTTTTTTCTTGTGTGTATCTGTCTCCATAAAATGCTATGTTGAAGTCTATGCTTTCTTTTGTTACTATTGGTGCTGCTGCGTCATAAAAATAAAATTTGTCTTGTCCTGTTATTTCTTGTATTTCTTTTGCTAGTGGTTCTGATGTTAGTGGTCCTGTTGCTATTATTGTTATTGCTTCTTTTGATAGGTCTTTTATTGATATGTCTTTTCCTATTTCGGCTGTTATTGTTTCTATTAATGGGTTGTTTTTTATTTGTTCTGTTACTTTTTTTGAAAATTGCTCTCTGTCTACTGCTAGTGCTTGGCCTGCTGGTACTTTTGTTTCGTCTGCTATTTTTATTAGTAGTGAGTCTAATTTTCTTAGTTCTTCTTTTAGTAGTCCACATGCGTTTGTTATTAAATTTGATTTTAAGGAGTTACTGCATACTATTTCTGCTAAATCATTGCTGTTGTGTGCTGGTGTGTGTTTTTGTGGTTTCATTTCATATAGTTTTACTTTTATTCCTTTTTTTGCTATTTGGTATGCTGCTTCTGTTCCTGCTAAGCCTCCTCCTATTACATTTATATATTGTTCCATTTTTTCCTTCTTTCTTTTTTATGAGTTCTGCATTTTTTTGCTTTGTTTAATTTTTTAGCTGAATAGTTTCATTATTTCGTCTTTTGATAGTTTGTTTATGAATTTGGTTTGTGTGCTTAACATATTTTCTGATAGTTCTGCTTTTTTCATTTGTAATTCGTATATTTTTTCTTCTATTGAGTTTTTGGTTATTAGTTTGTATACTTGTACATTGTTTTTTTGCCCTATTCGGTATGCTCTGTCTGTTGCTTGGTTTTCTGCTGATAGGTTCCACCATGGGTCATAGTGTATTACCATGTCGGCTCCTGTTAGGTTTAGTCCTGTTCCTCCTGCTTTTAATGATATTAGGAATACTTTTATGTTTTGGTTTGTGTTAAATTCGTCTACCATTTTTATTCTTTCGTCTACTTTTGTGCTTCCTGTTAGTTTATAGTATGGTATTTTTTGTTCTTTTAGTTGTTGTTCCATTATTTCAAACATTGATGTGTATGTGGAAAATATTAATATTTTGTGTCCTGATTCTGTTGCGTCTTCTACTATTTCCATGCATTGTTCTAGTTTGCTACTTGTTCCTTCATAGTTTTCTATGAATATTTTTGGGTGACAACATATTTGTCTTAGTCTTGTTAGGGCTGATAGTATTTTTATTTGGCTTCTTTCTATTCCGTTTATGTTTATTTCTTCTGCTACTTCTTCTTTTGCTTGTGCTAAGTATGATAAATATATGTTTTTCTGTTCGTCGTTCATTTCGTTGTTTAGTATTGTTATTGTTTTTTCTGGTAATTCTGTTAGTACTTCTTTTTTTGTTCTTCTTAATACAAATGGTTCTATTAGCATTTTTAGTTTTTTCATTGCTATTTCGTCGTTTTCTTTTACTATTGGTCCTTCATACGTGTTTTTGAATTTTTTGTACCTGAATAAATATCCTGGCATTATGAAGTCAAATATTGACCATAGTTCTGCTAGTGAGTTTTCTATTGGGGTTCCTGTTAGTGCATATTTTGTTTGTGCTTTTATTTGTTTTACTGCTTTTGCGTTTTGTGTGTTGCTGTTTTTTAGGTATTGTGCTTCGTCTGTTATTGCGAATTTGAATGTGTATGCTTTTTGTTTGTATGCTTCTATGTCTCTTTTTAGTAAGTCGTAAGATGTTATTATAATGTCATATTTTTCTAATTTTTCTATTTGTTCTTTTCTTTCTGATGCTTTTCCGCTTATAACTTTTACTTGTAAGTTTGGTGCAAATTTTTGGGCTTCGTTTAGCCAGTTTAGTGTTAAGGAACTTGGTGATATTACTATACTTGTTTTTCTTTCTTTTTGTTTTTCTGTATTGTATGTATTTTTGTTTTCTGTTTCTTTTTTGTTAGTTGATTCTGTTTTTTCTTTTTTTGTTTCTTCTATGTAATTTAGTATTATTGCTAAGATTTGGATTGTTTTTCCTAGTCCCATGTCGTCTGCTAGTATTCCTCCAAATTTGTAATTGTCTAGTATTTTTAGCCATGTATATCCTGTTTTTTGGTAGTATCTTAGTTTTGCGTTTAATGTTTTTGGTAGCTCATATTCTTCTTCTAATTGTTCTTGGTTTAGTTTGTTTACTATTTTTTTGTATTCTTGGTTTTTTACTATTTCTGTTCCTTTTATTCCTTTTAATAGTTGGTTTAAGTATAGACTTCTGTTTATTGGTAAGTCTATTTCTCCTTCTTCTATGTCTTTGTAGTCTAAGTCCATTCCTGTTAGTATTTGGTCAAAAAATTCTATTTCTTTGTTTTCTTCTAGTTCTATAAATGTTCCGTCTTTTAGTCTATGGTATTTCTTTTTTAGTTTGTATTGGTTCATTATGTCTTTTAGTTCTGCTAGATTGAATTCTATTTGACTGAAGTCTATTTTTAGTAAGTCGTTTTCTACTTTTACTCCTATTGATCCTATTTTTGGTTTTGTTACTTGTTTTGTTTTGAAGTTGTCTGTTGCCATTACTTCAAATTTTTGCATGTATGTTTCTATGTCTTGTGTTAAAAATTCGTATATTTTGTCATTGTCTGGTAATATAAATCTTGTGTTTTGTACGTCAAACATAAATCCTGTTCTTCTGAATATGTTTAATGCTTTTGCTTCTTCTACCATGTTTCTTGGTATTTGTATGTCTTGCTTTTCTTCTAGTGGGTTGAATTCTGTTTCTCCGTAACAGAATTTTACGTCTGCTATTATGTAGTCGTTTTTGTCGAAGTCTAAAAATACTTTTACTCCTAGTTCTTTTGGTTTGTATTCTTCTATTTCTTCTTCACTTACATTTCCTAGTTTTATTGCGTTTTTTATTTTTGGCATTATTACTGAGAATAGTTGCATTAGGTCGTCTTTTGCTAGGTGTAGTTCTGATACGTAGTTTTGTCTGAAACTGTTTACTAGTTTTAGTTTTGTTTTTTCGAATTCGCTTGATAGTCTGTAAAATTCGCTTTCTTTTAGTATATATTTGTGTGTTTTTCCTCTTATTATGTTCATTTTGAATATGTCTTGGTTTGGTTGTATTACATATTCGTCTTTTTCTTTGTTTAACTTGAATTTTAGATTTGGGTCTTTGTCTATAAATTCTACATTCTCTTCTATTCCATCTCTTTGGAATCTTATTTCTTTTCCTTTTATTATTTCAAATAGGTCGTCTATTCCTGTGTTGCTTAACATTATACTTGTGTCACTTAGTGCTTTTCCATAATAGTGGTATGTGCTGTTTGAGCTTGCGTTTGCGTATTTGATTATTTCTGCATATTTTAGTATGAATTCTAGTAATTTTTGTGATTCTTCTGTAAATGCTTCTTTTGTGTGTATAAATTGTAATTTGTCTCCGTATTTGTAGTATGTTTTGTTCATTATTCTATCATAAAATTCTGATAGTTCTTTTATTTTGTATAGTCTTTTTTCTCCTATTTTGAATTCTGCTTTCATTTCTCCTGTAAATCTGTCAAAATATATTTTGGGCTCTATTTTTATTGTTCCTTTGTTTTTTATTGTTGTTTCTTCGTCTTCTGCTATGTCGTCTATTTCTTCATTGTAAAATGTGTTTACTATTTGTCTGAAACTTCTATACTTTGCTTCATTTTTGTCTATGATTTTTTTTTGTTGTTCTTTTTTTGCTGTTTCATTTTTGTCTCTTAGTTCTAATATTGTTGCTAAACTGTGTTTGCATACTCCATAGTGTTGTTGGTAGTCTTGGCACGTACATGTTATATCTTCTATTTCTCCTTTTTTTACTTCTATATATGTATTATATGTTTCTGTTCCATATACTTCTGCTTTTATTTCGAAGTTGTTTTGGTCTTCGTATTTTGTTTCTGTTATTATTACTTTTTTTGCTTGCTTATAGTTTCTTGCTTTTTTGGCTCTTGCTTCTCCCGCGTCTAATATTAATTCTTCTATTATTTCAGGATTTATTTGCATTTTTTCGTTCCTTCCTTTATGGTTTTATTATTCTCTAGTGTTTTATTATACTATACATTATTATATTAGACAAGGTTTTTTGTGGCTTTTGGGTAGAGTTAGGTGCTTTTTTACACATATCCGTGATTTTTTATTACTTGTTTTTGCACATATCCGCTTTTTTTGCTAAATTTTCTGGTAAAATAATAGTGTGAAATTTTTATTAGTAAAGGACGGAGCTTTTTTTAGCTTCGTCCTTTTGTGCTTTTGCATCTTATTTTTTATTTTGGATATTTTTTAGTCCGCTTCTTAAAACATTTTTTATTCTGGGTGTTTTTTTAGTTTGTTCCTAAAAATTTCTTTTTAGTTTTGGGTGTTTTTTAAGTTTGTTCCTAAAAAATTCTTTGGGTCTATGTCGTTTCCGTATCCACTTGCTTTTCTTATTTCAAAGTGTAGGTGGTGACCTGTTGAGTTTCCTACATTTGGGTCTGTTTTTGGGTCTCCTCCTTCTAGTCCTATTGTTTGACTTTGTTTTACCTTTTGACCTTTTTGTACATCTATTCTTGATAAGTGTGCGTAGAAGCTGTATATTATTTCCCCATTTACAATATGCTTGATTTCTACACTGTTACCAAATCCTTTTTGTACTCCTGCATATGTTACTTCTCCGTCTGCTATTGATACTACTTCTGCGTGGTGTGTTCCTGCTAGGTCTATTCCGGTGTGTTTTTTTACTTCTCCTGTTGTTGGGTGTGTTCTTGTTCCATATTCTGATGTTATTGTGTATTGGCTTTTTAGTGGTTCTACAAAGTTTTGTGATGAAGCTGTATTTTCTTGTTTTGTTACTTTTCTTGTTCTTGCGACTTTTTTTGCTGGTGGATTTGGGTCTACCCATTTTTCTGTTGTTTTTGTTTTTCCGTAGTTTGCTTTTAAGATGCTTCTGTCTTGTTTGTTTACTATGCCGTCTTCGTTTAAGTCGTATTGTGCTTTTTGTGCTTTGTTGTCGTCTGTTATTGTTCCATAGTTTTCTATGATGCTTGTTAGATCTTCGATTTCAATTTCTTCGTTTTCGTCAAGGTCTCCTGCATAGATGTTGATGTCATTTATAGTAATAATTTCCCCATCTTTTACTACTATATTTGTTACTCTGTGTTCTAGGTATGAGGTCTTGCTGATTACTATGTCATATTCTCCTGGTTCTAAGTCTAGTGTGTATGTTCCGTCTGGATTTATTTGTATTTCTTTGATTACTTTTCTTGGGTCTTCTGCATCATTTTCGTCTCTTGTGTCTTGTGAGTTATAGACTTTTATTGTTGCGGTTTGTTTTGTTTGGTCTGCAGCTTGTGTTATTATTTTTCCTGTTATTGCTGATAGTCTGTGAATTTTTATTGTATATTGTTTTTCTTTGCCACTTATTGATTTTACAGTTATAGTTATTTGTTTTGTTGTTTCTGTGCTCATGTCTATTTGTTTTGTGTTGCTTCCTCTTGTTTCTGTGTTTCCGTCTACTGATACATAAGCTAACTCTTGGTTTGCTATTGCTTCTAAGTTGACTTGTGTTTCTGTTGCTTTTACTGTTACTTCATATATTCCGTTTTCTTTTAGTGTGGCTTTGTTTTCGTTTGCTTTTACTTCTTTTAGACTTGCGTCATCTTCTGCTGGACTGTTTTCTTTTAATATATACAATGTGTATTTTAATTCATTTTCTGCTGCATTTTTTGCTGTTATTATGACTTTTGTTACATCTTCTGTTAAGTCTATTTTTTCTTTTGATCTTTTCACTTGATATGGTGTATCATTTATTTTTACTTTTGTTGTGCTTGAGTTTGAAATTCCTTCTACCATACTACTTACTTTGTTTTTGTCTACTTTTGCAATGTAGATTCCGTCTGTTGTTTTTTGTACTTCTTGTTCATCTACTTTTATTGTTAGTTGTAAGTCTTGTAAGTCTTCTGGTTTGTCTACTTCTGTTAGTGTTAGTGTGTATTCTTTTTCTTTATAATCGTCTGCTGTTTTGTCTAGTTTGTTTGATACGATTATTTTGATTGTTTTTCCTTGTGATACATCATATTGTTGTAATGTGTTTTGATATTGTGTTCCTGTGTTTCCTGCAATTGATACATATTCGTTTTGGTCATATAATATTGCTTTGATGTCTACTGTTTTTGTGCCTTTTACTATATCTATTGTAAAGTTTTGATCGTCTGTTCTTGTTGTTAGTCTGTTGTCTACATATACTTGTTTTAGATATAGTTCTGATGGCTCTCTATAGATATTTACTAAATATTGTTGTACATCTCCATCAATTGAGGTTATTTTTACTATTATTTGTTTTTCTGCTGTATTTCCCATATTTATTGTTGTTGTGTTTGTTCCTCTTGTTTCTCTGTTTCCTTCTATACTTACTTTTGAATATGGATATTGTGCTTTTGCTGTTAATTCTATTGTTGTTGCATCTTTTTTAATATATGTTGTATAAGTTCCATCTGCTTCTGGTGTAATTGTTCCTTCTGTTACAGCTCCTTGTCCTGCTATTATTTCTTGGATATTGTTGTTACTTATGTCTTCTGTGTCTTTTATTACATAGACTTTGTATTCTTTTTCTTCTCCTGCACCGTTTTTTACTGTTACAGTGGCTTCTGTTACTCCGTTTTTTAGACTTAAGTTTTTTTGACTTGATGGATTTGCATATTCTGTTTCTCCATTTCCGTCTTTTATTTTTACTTGTGATGTTTCTGATGTTATTCCTGCCCATAATGAGCTGTTGTCTTGACTTGCGTCTACTACTTTTACATAGTTTCCGTCTGTGTCTTGTTCTATTTCTTCATCATCTAGTTTTATTGTTACTTTTAAGTCTTCTAATACATCTGGTTCTTCTACTTCTTTTATTTTTAAGATGTAGTCTTTTGTTTCGTCTACTTCTCCTTCAAACATTGCTGTTATTCTGATTGGTATTTGTTTGTTTTCTAATGAACAGTTTGTGTTTGTGTTTTGTGCTTGTGTGTTTAGGTTTCCATTTACACTTACATATTCTGTTTGTTTTGTTGCTATTGCTTTTATTTCTGCTTTTGTTGTTCCTTTTTTTACATCAATTTCAAATGTGTTATCATCTACCTTAGTTGCTTTTCTTCCATCTAAATATACTTTTTCTAATCCTAAGTTGTTTTGTTGTTTGTGTATTGTTAGTTTGTATTTTTTTACTGTTCCGTCTAGTGCTGTAACTGTTATTGTTTTTATTGTGTCTCCGTTTGGTAAGATTATGCTTTCTTCTAGTTGTCCTTCTTTTTCTTCTCCTCCCATTGTTACTTTTGCTAAGATATTTGATAATACTATTTTTACATTTGCTATTTCTTCTGTTGCTTTTACAGTTATTTCATAGTTTCCGTTTTCGTCTTCTATGATATGTTTTTTGTTTACTTCTAACCATTGTATTTTTGTGTCATTTGATAGACGTACAAACATTATGTTATATGTTTTTGTTACTGTTCCATCTTGTGATGTTATTACTATTGGCACTGTTATTGTTCCATCTTCTAATGGTAATTTTATGTTTCTTGTTACATTTTCTGTTAACTCTTCTGTGTCTCCTATTTTTATGCTTGCATATTCGTTTGCTGAAATAACTTTGATTGTTGCTAAGTCTTTTTCTTTTGGTATTGAGATTATACTTGTTGGTACTGAATCTTTGTCTACAAATCTGTCTATTATGTCTGTATTATCTACATAGATATGTGATGCATCTGCATTTTTGGATTTTCTTAGTAGTTTTATTGTGTATTGTTGTGTTCTTCCTGTTTCTGCTATTGCTGTTACTTTTACATCTACTTCTTCTTGGTCTTTTACAGATATGTTGTTTATTGATATTTGTGGTTTTCCTTCTGTTTCTCCTGATTTTAAAGTTGTGTATTGGTTGTTTGCTTCTATTGATAGACTTACTTGTTCTGTATCTGCTGATATATATTCTTTATATGTGTGTGTTTCTGAATCGTATTTTGTTACTACATTTTCTCCATTTTTTATTAGTTTTATAGATACATCATCTGATATTATGTTGATTTCTAGTACTTTTGTTATAGCTGGTGTTTCTCCATCTTGTGCTTGTATATTGATGTTTAATGTTATTTTTCTGTTTCCGTCTTTGAAAGTTTCAGTTTTTGTTGCTGGTGTTTGTTTCCATTCTGTTCCGTCTCCTATTTGTATTTTTGCGTGTGCTTCTGTTGCTGTTATTTCTATTTCTGTGTCTTGTGTATCTCTTCCTTTATCATATACTGTTGCTATATATTTTCCGTCTGTTTCTGATATTATTTTGTTATCGACTTTTACTGTTTTTATGCTTGTGTCTGTTGATTTTTTTACAACTTTGATATGGTATACAGCTTTTTCCCCATTTTCAGCTGTTACTATTGTATCTACTTCTGTTGTTTCACTTGCTATTTCAATAGTTTTTGCTAGTGCCTTTAGTTTTGTGTCTCCTGCTATTTCTACTGTTGCTTCATCACTTGTTGCTCTTACTAGTATTGTTGCTTCTGTATCTGTTCTTTCAATATATTTTACATAAGTGTTTGTTGCTGTATCTATTTCGTCTGCTGGTTGATTATTTATTTGTATTGTACAGCTTGTGTCTGTTGATTTTCTTTCTATTACTAGTGTGTATACTTTGGTTGTGTTGTCTTGTGCTGTTATTGTTATTGTTACTGTTGTTTTCTTTTCTTTGCTTAAAGTAACTGTTTTTGTGCTTTCACCTTGTTCTGCTTGATTTGTTGATATTTCTATTTTTGCATATTTGTTTGATGCTTTTACATAGATTTTGCTTGTTGTTGCTTCCATTGTTGTTGTTGAATAATATCCTTCATCTGTTTTTATTGCATCTTTTCCATCAACTTGTATTATTTCTAGATCTGCATTGTCTGATTTGTATTTGATTATTACAGAGTATTCTTTTGTTCTTGTTGGATCATTTGGATCTTGGGCTTTTATTAGTACTGTTGTTTCTTCTCCTTCTAATGTTATTTGTTTAATATGTTCTTCTTTTGCTTCTGGATTGTCCCATTTTCCATTTATTCCTGTTTTTATAGAAATTAGTGTTGTTGGATTCTTTGGTTTTATTTTTAGTCCTGCTTGTTTTGAGTTTCTGTCTACAAATCCTATATAATTTCCATTTTCTAATATGCATTCTGTGTCATTTACTTTGATGCTTTCTGCTCTTAAATCTGTTACTTTTTTTATTGCTATTGTGTATTCTTTGATGTCTCCATTTTCTGCTTTTACATACAATTTTATTTCTTTTTCTGTTTCGTTTATTTCTATTGTTTCTTCTTGTATGTTGTTTGTAGAATATGTGCCTTCTGCTATTTTTACTGTTGCATATTCGTTTTCTGCTGTTCCTTTTAGTTTAAGGTTGTTCATTGTGTCTGGCATTTTTATTTCATATTTGTTTTCTGATACTTGTGTAATATCTGATTGGTTTATTCCTTCTGCTTCTAGTTTTTCTAAGTTGTTGTTATTTGATGCTTTTATTATTGTTATTTCATAATTTCTTATTGTTCCATCTTGTGCGGTTACTTGTACAGGTACTTTTGTTGTTTCTTCTGTTGTTATTATTTTTTCTGTTACTTGATGTTCTGTATTTAATCCGCCTTTTATTGATATTTGTGCTAGTTTGTCTTTTGCAACAACTTTAATATCAACTTCTTCTTGTTTTCCGATTCTTATTGTACCTTTGTTATTTTCGTCTATTTCTATGTCTTTTATTTTTACCTTTTCTTCTTCTTTATAGATGATTGTTATTTCTGCTTCAGTGTTGTTTGGCAATTTTTCTACTATTAGTGTGTATTTTTTAGCTGTTCCATCTTCTGCTGTTACCGTTATTGTGATTGTGTTTTGTGCATCTGGTGTTGTGACTGTTGCTTTTTGTTCTTCTTGCACTGCTTTTAGTGTGTTTATGTTTATTTGTGCATGACTATTATTTGCTATTGCTTCTACTTCTACAGATTCTGTTAAGAATTTTTTTGTTACATGGTATTTGCCTTGTTCGTCTGGTTCTAATATTTCTCCATCTACTTTTAGTATTGCTAGTTTACAATCATCTGATTGGTTTGTAACTATTAATGTGTATTCTTCTGTTGTTCCATCTTGTGCTGTTACTTTTATTTTTACTTCTGCTTTATCGGTATTTTTTGGTATTGTTGCACTTGCTGTTCCTGTTACTTCTATATTATTGTCTATTTGTACTTTTGCTTTTGGATCTTCTGGAATTACATATAGTTCAAATGATGTTGCGTTTTTGTTTACTCGTGCTTCGTATTGGTTTACTGGTACAGCTTCTGCTGCTTTTCCTTCTACTTTTACACTTAGTAAATTTACATTGTCTGGAAGTGCGTTGATTATTAATGTGTATGTTTTTGTTGTTCCATCTTCTGCTGTTACTGGTATGTTTACAACTATTCTTTTTCCTTCCATTTTTATTTTTCTATATGTTGCTCCTTCTTCTTGCTCATTTGTGTTTATTCCTACTTTTGTTTTTGTTTCTTCTGCTATTGCTCCTATTGTTATTGTGTCTACTTTTTTGTCTAATGTGTATTCATACGTATTTTCTGCAATTTTGCTTATTTCTGCTTTATTTCCATCTACAGTTACTTCTTTTAGGTTTGTGTTACTATTTTCTTTATAAATTTCTAATGTATATGTTTCTATTTCTCCATTTAATGCTTTTACTAAAATTCCTATTTTTGTTGGTTCATTTTCCCCAATTTGTACCAACCTTGTGGAAATTTCTGCTTCATATTCTTCTCCATTTATACTTACTTTTGCTTGTTCATAGTTTGCTTTACCTATTACATTTATTTCGTTATATCTGTCTGATATACTTACTTTATATGTGTTTGTTCCTTTTATTCTTGTTGCTTCTTTAGAAAATTCTTGGTTTCCTACTGTTAATGATAATAGTGTATTGTCTGCTGATGGTTTTTTGATGTTTAGTACATATTCTTTTGTTTGTTCTGGATTATTAGGGTCTGTTACTGTTATTTTGTATGTTGTTATTATTTCTGTACAGTCTACTACTTCTGTTGATATATGTTCTTTACTGTTTGTTTCTCCTATTTTTACTAAGTCTTTATCACTGATAGTGATAGCAGTTACTGTTGCTGTTTGTGCTATTTCTCCTATATTTGCATTATATATATTTCCTACTGGTTGTATTTCGTGTCCATTTACTGTTACTGATAATAATCCTTGTATATCTTCTGTTCCTTCTTTGTCTAATATTAGTGTGTATTCTTTTTCTCTTTCGTTTTCTCCTTCTCCAAATCTTACATAGATTTTTACTATTGTTTCATTTCCTATTGTTGCTATTACTTGTTTTGTAACATGTACTTCTTCTCCTAGTTTGTTGATTTCTGCTTTTGCTTTTGTGTATAGAGTTTTTGCTTCTATTGTACTTGATACTAATTCTGCTGGTATTATTGCTTTGTATGATGTATCACTTATTTTTGTTGCTTCTTTTCCATCTACTGTTACTGTTTCTAATTCTGTTAGTGAGTCTTCTTTGTAGATTGTTAAAGTATATGTTACTTTTTCTCCATTTTCTGCTGTTACTTGAATTGGTATTGTCTTTTTCATTGTTGTTGTCATGTCTATTGTTTTGGTTGTTTGTTTTTTCTCTGGTATGCTTGCATCTATGCTTACTGTAGAGTTACTATCACTTGCTACTGCATGTACTTCTGGTTTTGTTACGGAGTCTTTTATTATTATTTCATATTCTGTTGCTCCTACAGATGTTGGTTGTACATTATCTACTGTTAATTCTTCTAAACTTGCATTGCTTGATATGATGTTTATTGTTAATATATAGTCTACAAATTTGCCATTTGTTGTTTTTACTTTGATTTTTACTATTGTTGGATTTGTGTCTATATTTATATCTTTTTCAAGTGTTCCTGTTGCATAAGTTGTTCCTCCATCAATACTTATTTGATCTGTTGCATCTTTTGTTTTTATTTTTAATGTTCCTGTTCCGTCTGCTCTTTTTTCTACAGATACGGCATATTTGTTTTCTCCTGATACTTTTGCTGTTTTATCATTGACAGTGATATTTTCTATTCTTTGTTCATCTAATGGTTGTACTACTCTTAGCGCTGTTGCTGTTGCTCCTGTTACTTTGTCTGTTGCTGTTATTGTTGCTACTCCCATGTCTTGTGATGTTAGTATTCCATTATTTACTGTTACTACATCTGTGTTACTTGATTTCCAATCATAGTCTGTTAGTTTTCTTTCATTATGGTTAAATACATTGAATATGTTTGATATTATTTTTACTGTTTCTTCTTCTGGTTGTTTCATGATTCTTGCATCTGGTACAATTTCGAATTTTCTGTCTCCTATTAGTGTGAAGTTATAGCTGTCGTCATAACTGCTGTTTCCTAATTGTCCATATTCGTTTGCTCCTGCTCCATATACAAATCCTTCTGTGTCTATTATGTAATTGTTTTTGTATCCTGCTCCTATTGCTAAATATGTTTTTGCGTCTACCATTTGTACTTTCTTTAATGTTACATTTGCACTTGTTCCACCTATTCCGGCTTGGCCTTTGCTGTTGTCTCCATAAGTATAGCTTTCTCCATTTTTATCTAGTAATACTACACTTTCGTTTGTTCCTGATATATCTACCATTTCTCCAGTTGCTATTGTTTCTTTTTGTGCTTTTGTTTGGCTTGCATATTTTGTTATTCTTTCTACACTTTCGTCTGTTTTTAGTACTACTATTCCTGTTTGTAGACATTGTACTTTTACTGCATTTTCTATTGTTTGTACTTTTACTGGTTGTGTTACATACATATTTAATGGTGGCATGATTTTTTGTCCGTATTGGTCATAGTTATACTTAAATTCTTCGATTTGTTCTTTACTATTGTCTCCAAATACATATACATCTCCTGTTGAGTCTATTATTGCACTTAGATTTCCTCCAGCTGCTATTTTAACCATTTGGTTGTCTAATCCTGTTATCTTTTCTGGTATACTTACTGTTTGTGTTGTTCCATTTCCTAGTTGTCCTTTGCTGTTTAGTCCCCATGTGTAGACATTTCCTAAGTTGTCTATTGCTATTGCGTGGTTGTCTCCTGCTGCTATTGATACTATATTTGTTAGGTTTTGTACTTGTACTGGTTTTTTTGCTGATACTCTGTTTCCTTGGCCTAGTTGTCCATAAGTGTTGTCTCCATAAGCCCATACTGTTCCATCTTCTCTTAGTGCTACTGTGAATTTTTTTCCTGCTTTGATTTGTTTGTATGTTGCTAATATGTTTGTTTGACTTGGTACATTTATTGGTGCTAGTTTGTCATTTCCTAATTGTCCGTCTGAGTTATATCCAAATCCCCATATACTTCCATCTGCTTTTAATACTGTTGCATATCCATCTCCTCCTGATATTTGTGAAGCATATTTTGAGTCTTCTTCTATTACTCTTACTATTACAATGTTTTCTTTTCCTGTTGTTTTTTCTGTTACTCTTGCCCATGTTGTTCCTACTTTGACTCCTGTTACTAGCCCTTTTTCGTTTACTTTTGCTATGTCTTCATTTATTGATGTAAATGTAAAGTCACTGTCTTCTTCGTCTTCTTCTTTGAATACATTGAAGCTGTATTTTGGTGTTATTTCTATTTGTTTTGTTCTGTTTACATTTACTGTTATTTCTGGTTCTTCTGCATAGGCTGAGTCATTTCCTATTTTTACTGGTATTCTGCTGTTTGTTTTTGTTTTTACTGATGATGTTCCATGATAGTAGTCTCCCCATCCATATACATCTCCATCATATTTTATTGCTACACTATATGTGTTTCCAGATGATATTGACATCATGTCTTGTACTTTTGTTATTTCTGTGAATAATAATTTATCATCTTTTGTTCCTATTCCTAATTGTCCATTACTGTTTGAGCCTGTAGAATATAATACTCTGTTTGCTCCTAATACTACTGTGTGGTTTCTTCCTGCTGAGATTTCCATGATGTTTGTCATGTTTGTTTTTGTTGGTTTTGTTACATTTGTTTTTGTTCCTAGTCCTAGTTGTCCGTTTTCGTTATATCCATAAGTGTATACATTTCCTGCTACACTTAGTAGTACACTGTGGTTGTCTCCTGCTGATATTTTTCCTATTGTTTCTTGTACTTCTATTTCTGTGAATGTGTTTGATTTTCCTCCGTCTTTTCCTGTTTGGCCATAACTATTTAATCCACTTGTTAGGATTTTTCCATTTGTTGTTAATATTATTGTGTGATTTTTTCCTAATGATATATCTAATACATTGTTTACATAGTCTAATAATGTTGGTGTTGTTACTCTATTGTATGTTCCTATTCCCAATTCCCCATTTGAGTTTAGTCCCCATACATATACATATCCATCTTTTGTTAAGATCATGCTTTGATCATTGTTTGCTGCTATTTTCTTTACATTATTTATTCCTAAGTATACTGGTGTACTTGATGTTGTTCCTAGTGAATTGTTTGAGTTTACTCCCCATCCCCATACATTGCCTTCTGTGTCTAATGCTAGATTATGTGTGTTTCCTACTGCTATTTGTTTGATTTTTACTCCGTCTGGGAATTTTATTTGTAATGGTCTATCACTACTCTTTGTATTTCCATTTCCTAGCTCATAACTTGAGTTTAGTCCATAAGCCCATACTGTTCCATTTGCTTTTAATACTACTGTGTGTGACATACAGGTTAGTGCCATTGGTTCTATTTCTACACCTGCTGGTAATACTGTTACATTTGCTATACTTGTTGCTCCTGTATCAGCTTTTGTTACTATTGCTGTAGTTTTTCCTTCTTTTTGTCCTGTTACAAGTCCTGTGCTTGATATACTTGCTATTCCACTATTTCCAATGTTGTAGTTTATTGTTCCTGTTTCTTGTATTTCTTTTAATACATTAAATGTTTTGTTTGTTACTGTGATTTGATGTGTTTCTCCTGGGTGTAATATGATGTCATATTCGTCTAATCCTGCTTCTTCTGCTCCTACTAATACAGGTTCTGATGTTGTGTTGTATAGTCTGTTTCCTAGGTTTCCATATTTTCCTAATCCCCATGTGTATACATATCCTTCTTCGTCTATTATTCCTGTATTGTTTGGCCCTGCTGCTCCGAATATTGATGGGTTTGTTTGTTCATTTTTCTTTGGATATACTGTGTAATTATCTTGTGTTGTTCCTAGTTTGCTGTTTTCATTGCTTCCCCATGTATATGTGTCTCCATTTTTCATTATTGCCATTGAGTATTCTGTTCCTGCTTTTAGTTCTTTGATTTCTGATAATGTTTGGATTCCTGTGCTGTTTTGTATCATTACTGGTGAGTTTTTGTTTACTGTTGTTCCATCTCCTAGTTGTCCTTTGTTGTTTGTTCCTACACTATATCCTTTTCCAGTTTTTGTTAGGAATAAAGCATGATTTGCGCCTTCTGATACTCTTATTATATTGCTTATTGTTAGTTTTTGTCCGTCTATTTTGTATACTTCTCCTGTTTGTGTTACTGCATAGTTTGGAGAGATGTCTATAACATTATTTATTGTTGTTAATTTTGTTGCTGTGCTTCCATAACCATATCCCCATACCCATACATTGCCTTCTTCATCTAATGCTACTGTTCTGTATGTTCCTGCTGATACTTTTACTATTTTTGTTAGTGGTGCTCCATCTGGTTTTATTACTTGTACTGGTGTACTTCTGTCTGAAGATGTTCCTTCTCCTAATTGTCCATAGCCATTGTATCCCCATGTCCATACTGTTCCGTCTTTTTTTACTACTGCTGTGTCATAATATCCTACTGATAGGTCTATTACGTCTTGTATGTTCATTACTTTTATTGGTGATGTTTTGCTTGTGTTGTTTCCTGTTCCTAATTGTCCATTAGAGTTATTTCCCCATGTCCACACTGTTCCATCTGCTTTTAATGCTGCTGAATGTGTGTCTCCAATTTCTAATTTTGGTACTGTTATTTTGCCTTCTGGTACTACTTGTACAAATATTGTTGATGTTTTGTGTGTTATTGTGTGTGTTACTATTATTTCTACTGTTCCTATTTTCTTTCCGTGTATTGTTCCATCTTGGTCTACTGTTGCTATTTCACTGTTTAATGTTTCGTAACTGATGTTTCCACTGTCTACAGTATCATTTATTAGGTTGAATTTGTTGTCTAGTGATGCTGTTACTTGTTTGTCTTTTCCTTTTTCTATTGATATTCTGTTTTCACTTACATGTACATAAGTGTCTCCTATTACAGTAAATTCATTTGATTGTGTATAAGTTCCGTTTCCTAGTTGTCCTTGTGCATTATATCCTGTTGTGTATACAAATCCGCTTCTGTCTGATGCTATACTATGGTATGAATTTGAGTCAATTAGTTTTGTTTGATCCATATTTTTTGATTTTACTGCTATTGTGTTATATGTTGAGTATTTTCCTATTCCTAGTTGTCCATTACCATTGTATCCTGAGACATAGATTTCTCCTGTGTTTGTTATCATTTCTAAGTTTTGGTTTCCTGCTTTTATTTCTACTATGTTTTGTAATGTTTCGTATTGTGTTTCTTCGTCTGGGTCTGTTTTTGGTTTTTCTATTTTTACTGTTGTTGGTTCATTTATGTTGTTTGTGTTTCCTTGTGATAGTTGTCCATATCCGTTATATCCCCATACCCATACTTGTCCTTTTGTATCTAGTGCTGAGTAATAACTGTCTCCTGATGCTATTTCTATTATGTTTTTTAGTTCTGCTATTCTTGATGGTGTATTTCCTGATATGTTCCATACACTTCCATCTTCTGCTAATATTAGTTTTCCGTGTATATCTACTGCTTTGCTATAGAAGTTCAATTTTTCTGGAGTTTTACTATATTCATATCCCCATATATAGATTTCTCCTTGTTTGTTTATTGCCATACTTGTGTTTCCATTGATATATACTTTTTCTATTTCTCCTAATCCTTCTATGCGTGTTGGAATTGATTTTGATTCTGTTGTGTTGTCTCCTAGTTGTCCATAACCGTTATAACCCCAAGAATATACTTGTCCTTCACTGTCTACTGCTAAGTTATAGTAATATCCTGCTGCTATGTCTTTTATGTTGTTTAATGTTACTTCTTTTTCTGTTGTTGTCGTTTGTGTTGATCCGTCTGGTGTTTGTGTTGTTTGTGTTTCTTTGTATTTTCCTTTTTCGATTTGTGTTGGTTCTGTTGTTTTTATTGAACTTATTGTTCCGTTTCCCATTTCTCCTTGTGTGTTGTCTCCCCAACTCCAAATTGTTCCGTCTTGTTTTAGTGCTAGTGAGTGTATGTGTCCTGTTTCAACTTTTTCTTTTACTTTTTTGTTTTCTGCTATTACATTTATTACTACTCGTGTTTCCTCTTCTGTGCCTTTTGCTGTTACTGTTATATATGCTCTTCCTAGACCTGTTGCTGTAACTTTTCCTGTTGTTTCATCTACTTTTGCTATAGTTTCGTCTGATGATTTGTATGTGAATCCTTTGTTTTCTATTTCGTCAAATAATAGGTTGAATCCATATACTGTTGTTGGATTTATTTGATAATTTGGATTTGATAGTTTTAGTGTTGCTTCACGTTCTTGTAGTTTTACATATTGTGTTGATATTGTTTCTATTTTTGCTTTTGATGTTGATGAACCATCTCCTAATTCTCCATATCCATTGTATCCTATACTCCATACTGTTCCGTCGTTTTTAGCTAGTTCTGTGTTATAGATTCCTCCTGATACTATCATTGCATCTGTGAAGTCATTTCCATCTTTGTCTTTCATATATACAGGTGTTTCTTTTGTTGTTCCTGTTTCTGTTGATGCTAGTTGTGAGTAGTTGTCTAATCCCCATGCAACTACTTTTTCTTCTGATGTTATGGCATATCCTGTATAATATCCTGTTCCTATTGATGTTATATCTTTTAGTGCTCCATCTGGACCTTGTAATTGTTGTGGTATTGCTCCTCCTACATTTGTTAATTGGTTGTTTGCATTATGTCCGAATCCCCATACTGTTCCATCTAGTAATAATGCTATTGTGCTGTTTGTTGGACTTACTGATACTTCTGCTACATTTTCTATTGTTTGTAATTTTGTGAATTGTGTTTTGTCTCCTGTTGTTCCGTCTCCTAAGTTTCCATAGCCATTGTATCCTGCTGCCCATAGATGATTGTTATTGTCTATTGCGAATGTTGATACATTTCCTGCTGCTATTTTAATTATTCCTTGTAAATTGTCTACTTTTACTGGTAATGTTCTATAGTCTGTGTTTCCTAAGCCTAAGTTTCCATAGCCATTATAGCCCCATGTGTAGACATTTCCATTTTTGTCTAGTGCTACTGAGTATGAGTCTCCTGCTGCTACTGATACTATGTTTTCTAGTACTCCTTTTCCATCTGGTGATTTTACTTGTTGTTTTTGTAATGTTGTTCCTGATGTTGTGCCATTTCCTAATTGTCCATATCCATTATATCCCCAGGTCCATACATGTCCATCTGTGTCTACTGCTATTGCGTGTGTTGTTCCTAATCCTATTTGTACAATGTTAGTTGTTCCTGTATATGTTGGTAAGATTTTGTTTGATGTGTCTCCTGTTCCTAATTGTCCATATCCATTATATCCATAGCTCCATATCTCTCCATTTGATTTTAGAGTTAATGTAGCATAGTTGTTACTTAAAATTTGTGGGAATGTTATATCATCTGCTCCTAAGACATATACATCTGCTGATGTTGTTTGTCCTGATATTTTATCTATTACTGTTAGTGAGGTTTTTCCTTTTTTTACCGATGTTATTTTTCCTGTTGTTTTATCTACTGTTGCTACTTTTGTGTTTTTTATTTCATAAGTAAAGTCTGTGTTGTCTACTTTGTTGTACAATAAATTGAATCCTTGTGACATGTTGACTTGTGCATTTTTTGTGTTTCCTATGCCTTTTATTCTTATTGGTGTTTCTTCAAATAGTAATATTGGTTTACTTATACATACAAATTCTTTTTTGCTTGATACTGAACTATCTCCTAGTTGTCCATAGTTATTTTTTCCTATTGTCCATACTTTTCCGTCTTCTCTTGCTACTACTGTTGTTCCGTCTCCTGCTGATATACTTATTATTTTGTCTATTTTATCTTGATCTTGTGAGTATTTTAATGCAACTGGTAATAAGTTGTTTGTAGTTGTGCCATTTGAAGATTGTGCATAACTATTTATTCCCCATGTTATAGCTGTGCCATCTTCTTTTGTTGCTATTACATAATTTAACCCTGCTGTTACACTTTTTACTCCTGTTAGATATGTTGGTGTTTCTGTTGTTTCAGTATCTGTTGTTGTTGTGTCTATTTTTTCTATTACTTTTTCGAATTTTGTGCTGTCTTGTGTTGTGTTGTTTCCTAAGTTTCCATAGCCATTATATCCACTTGCATAAACTTCTCCTTGTTTGTTTACTGCAACTATTGTTCCGTTTTCTACTGCTACATCTACTATGTTATCTAATGATAATACTTTTCTTGGTAGATATATATTTGTTGTTGTTCCGTTTCCTAGTTGTCCGTAGCCATTATATCCATAAGCATATAAGTTGCCATCTCCATCTATTGCTGTTGATGTTTGTTCTCCTGCTTCTATTTTTGTTATGTTTGTTAGTCGTATTTTGCTTGGTATACTGTTACTTATTGTTGTTCCGTTTCCTAGTTGTCCGTTTCCGTTATATCCCCATGTATATACAGATCCGTCTTTTCCTAATGCCATTGAGTGATAGTTTGATGCTGCTACTTTTTCTATGTTTTCTAGGTTTGGTATTTCTTCTGGTAATAGTGTGTTTCCATCTCTTCCTAATTGTCCATAACTGTTTGTTCCATAAGAGTATACTTTTCCGTCTTTTGTTACTAGTAATACATGGTTGTTTCCTGCTGCTATGTCTACTACATCTGTTATATTTATTTGTGTTGGTTTGTATCTATTTGATTTATCTCCTAGTCCTAGTTGTCCATAGCCGTTGTATCCCCATGTCCATACTGTTCCGTCTGATTTTAGTGCTACTGTGAAGTCTTGGCCACTTACTGTTTTTGGCATTGTTATATCATCTTTTCTTAATACTTCTACTTCTACTAGTACTGTGTTTGGTAATTTGTTTGTTGTTACTTCTATTTTTGTTGTTCCGTATTTTTTTCCTGTTACTAGTCCTGTGTTATTTACTGTTGCTATGTTATCATCTTGTGTTTTGTATGATATTTGCTCATTTGTTACTTGGTCAAATAATATGTTGAATCCTAGGTCTGTGTTTGCTTCTATTTGTTTTGTTATATTATTTGTGTTTAAGTTTAATTGGATTTTTCTTGTGTTTACTTTTAGGCTTGCATCTGAAATGCTTGTTGGCTCTGTTGTTGTACTTGTTGAGTCATCTCCCATTTCTCCATTTCCATTATATCCTACTGTATATACTAGTCCTAAATCATCTGCTATTGCTGATGTTTGATATGATGGATTTTTTGTGCTTGCCATTGTTATTATATTTTTATCTTCTTGTACTTTTGTTAAGTTTGTTCTTGATACTGCATTTTTTGTGTATAGTTGTCCATAGTTGTTGTATCCTGCTATATATATTCCTGCTGTTGTTGTTTGGTTTCCTGTTGTGTCTGTTGTAGTTGTTGGTTTTACTGATATCATGCTTGAATATCCATTTGCTTCTATATCTTTTATTCTTGTTACTACGTTTCCTTCTGTGTCTATCATTTTTGTTGGTAATATTTTTGTTGTTGTATCTCCTATTCCTAATTGTCCATATCCATTGTATCCTGTTGAGTATGCTATTCCGTCATCTGATAGTACTATTGTGTGTGTTGCTCCTGCTGATACTTTTTTGATGTTTTGTAATATTCTACTTCCGTCTTCTGTTTTCATTTGTTGTGGTAAATAATATGTTGTGTAATTATTTACTCCAAATTGTCCGTTTCCATTATATCCTACATTCCATACACTTCCATTTGCGTCTAACATTGTTATATAACTGTCTCCTGCTGAAATTTGAATGATGTTTGATACTTTTTGCATTTTTACTGGTGTTTTTTGGTCTGCATTATTGTTTATTCCAAGTTGTCCATAGTAGTTGTATCCCCATCCATATACTTTTCCACTTTCTGTTAGCGCATAAGATGTATGTACATTTGCTGTTATTGCTATTACTTTTTCTGGTATTCCTGTTACTTGTTTAAATTCTGTTTCTGATTGTGTTGTTCCTGTTCCTAATTGTCCATATCCATTATATCCTGTTGTCCATACTGTCCCATCTGATTTTAATACTAGTGTGTGGTATGCTCCTGCTGCTACATCTATTGCATATTCTGTTTGTGTTGTGTCTTTTGAGTCATAGATGTTTGTTTTTGTTGGTTTTATTTTTCTTTCTGTGTTTCCTACTCCTAGTTGTCCATATCCATTATGTCCCCAGGTCCATACTTCTCCATTTGCTTTTAATGCTGCAAAGTGGTTCCAGCCTCCTACTATTTTTGCTGCTGTACGTCCTTGTTCCCCATTTACTTGGACTTTTACTGCTGCATAACAGTCGTTTTGTTTGTTGTATATTCTTATATATGTTGTTCCTACTCCAGTTGCTGTTACTACTCCGTCTTCATCTACTGTTGCTACATCTGAATCTAGTGTTTTGAATTCACAGTTTCCTTGGTCTATTGTGTCATATAATAAGTTGAATCCTGCTGATACTGTGTATTCTATTTGTTTTCCTGAGTCTCCTGCTTTTTTGTAGTTTATTATGCTTGGTGTTGCTTGTAGTTTTACTTGGCTTATGCATGTTTTGTTTATTGAGCTTTCTGTTGTTCCGTTTCCTATTCCTCCATAGCCATTATATCCTACTGTATATACATTTCCATTTATATCTGCTATTGCTCCTGTTTGGATATTTACATTTTTGGTTGTTGATGCTGTTAATATATCTTTATCTGTTTCTACTGGTGTTGCA
>OKRZ01000695.1_pt1 | contig 26536 bp, 25 predicted proteins | sample 1601141 | NCBI WGS metagenome assembly OKRZ01 (sample SAMEA3541524, study PRJEB24748) | human gut metagenome | biome: human gut; feature: human-associated habitat; material: faeces | place: China | collected 2012
CTAAAATTACTTTTTGATATATTTTCATTTCTAATTTTTCCTGCAAATTCATATATATCTTCAAATAAATATTTATGTATCTCGGCTAAGCCTTTAAATGTTCCTACTTCAATATTAGAAAGTTTTTTTGTTTCGAATAATTCAAGTGCTTTCTTTTTTGTGATTTTTTCTTCTACATCTGCAAGTTCTATTTGATTTGTTATTCCTAATTTATTTTTTAACATTTCTTTCTCCTTACATATTTGATATTTATTGGAATTATATCATAGGAATATATTTTTTTCTACTATGTAAATAACATTTATAAAATTTTTAGTTACTAATAATTCAATTTTATATTAATAATTTCATTATTATTTTCCTTTACAGCACTTCTTATTATTCCTCCAAAACTTGCTTCTACTCCTGGTTGTATCATTCCATTATAATCCGAATTTGATATTCTATGTTGACTTGTATTTACTGTTTCTATTTTTACATTCCACATTTGTTCTATTGTTGTTTCATTTTCAAATTTTACGTCAAATTGACAAGAATGTATTTTCGTACTTCCTGTATTTTTTATTATTATATTTTCCTGCTTATAATATGGATTTATTGTTGCTATTTGAAATTCAAATGTTACTTGTCCTTTGCTTGGAACCTGTGAATTGTATTTCCACTACTTAATACATCATTTTTATTTGCATTTATAGCAAATGTTATTGCTAAGAACAATATTATTTTAAATATACAAAAATTAAAGTTGTCAAAAGGGGGCGTCCCTATTGACAACTATCTTTTTTTATTTTTTTTGCATATCTTTCTTCTTCAGAAAAAATACACCCACAATATTTTTGCATATATAGTCCTATTTCTCTTGCTTTTGCTTGTCCTTCTCTAAAGCCAACTCTAAAATCCCTATACAAAAATTTAACATTATATTCTTCACTTAGTTTTTCCATATATTCTTTTATAAAATCATGATTTTGATAAATACTATATAAAAGAGTTGTAGTTACTGCATCATATCCGTTTTCTTTTGCATATTCAAAAGTTTTTCTTAATCTTACCGGATAACAATAATTTGTGCATCTATTAGAAATATCACCAATTACATTTTTGCAAAATTCATCTAGTCCATAATCCTCATCAAATATTGCATCTAAATTTAAACTCTTTGCATATTCTTTTAATGTATCTCTTCTGGCTTTATATTCCATATATGGATGAATATTGGGATTATACCAATATATTGTTGGTTCTATTCCTTCTTTTTTTAAAGTATCTATACAATATACACTGCATGGTGCACAACAAGTATGCATTAATAATTTCATTTTTTCTTCTCCCTATTTTATATTTTTTACTATTTATAAACATCATATATACTTACGCTATCTATTTTTTCTAAATTATCTCTTATATATTTTATAACTTCTAATGGAGTTTGCCAATTAGATTTAAATTTTGGTTTTCTTATTAACAATAATTCATTTTTATCTTTATTTTTAATTCTTTCAATTTGACCTTGTTCTCCATCTTTACCTATATTTCCATTTAAAAACATATCATAATCTTTATTATATTTATTTATAGGTATCATATAAATTGCTGCATCTGAATCTAAAATATATACCTTTTGTCCTTCTTGTTCTTTTTGTAAGATATAATTATCCATATTTTTTATTCTTTCTACTAAATTTTCTGAAACTTCTATATTCTTATAATGTGATATTTCAACATTTTTTTCTATTTTCATATAATCATATATATTAGATAACATTGTTTTTAAAATAAATCCAAACACTATGACACATATTAAAGATGTTAGTAATTTATAAATTTTAAATTTTTTATTAATTTTAATTTTATCATATATAATTTTGCAAAGTAAGAATGTTACATAAATTAAACCAATTATTGCTATTAATCCACCTATCAAGAAATGAATTTCATCTGAAATTGGATACATCACAATTATTATTGACAAACTATATACTAAAATTGTTAATAAATTTATTAAGTTTTTGTTTTCTTTTTTTAAAATATTTGCAATTATTAATATCATTAACATAATAATAATTGAAACAGGCATTAATACTGACAAAATACGTATTTCTATTTTATCATTTGAAAATAATTTTACATATTTTATTTTATTTGAAAATGTACTTATTCCAAGTATTGCATAATTCACAAAATCTTTTATAGCTCCATTTACAACTAAATAAATAAACATTATTAATACCGGTAATAATATTCCAATTATTCGCATTCCAGCTATTTTTAAATAATCTTTAAACTGCTCTTTATTTTCCACAAACAATAATTTATATCCTACAACAATTATTGCAAGTGTAACTCCTATACTCTGTTTTGTACATATTGCAAATCCTGCTAATATTCCGAATTAAAAATTCTCTCCTTTTGTCAAAATCTTGTGAATTTATATTTTTTAATTCTTGATATAATACAATTAATGCTATAAATAATACTGTTACATTATAGTCTATACAATAAATATCTCTGCACAATATTCCTATTAATGCTGTACAAATTAATGCAACATTTTTCTCTTTAAATAATTCTCCAAATATTTTATAAACTGTATATAATATTCCTGTCCACAGTATCGCTGCTATTATTCTTGAAACTATTAATTCATTTGCAATTATTTTTAAGAATAATGCTGTTATCATTGGTAATAATGGTGTTGTTATCATACTTATATCTTTATATGGTATTAATCCTTCTGAGATAACTCTTGCTGTATTATAATTCCAGATTTCATCTAAATCACTTATTGGTTTTACTATAATTATTGAAAATATTGTTATAAATATAAATATAACTATTAATAAATCGTTCTTTTTCATATAAAACTCCCTTTAATATACACAATAATATAATGTATCTCCTTTAAAAACAAATTGTTCTTTATTTAAACTATCCCAGTTTTTTCCATAAAAGTTTTCATTATATATTTCTGTATCCATTGGTACTTTCTCTAAATTTCTATTGCCAAAATAATTTATAGTTTGGACATTACACCACCATATCATTAGTGCTCTATGTGTGTATAGTGATTTATGTTTTATTTCTTTATAGTTCCATGTAATATCATTATCATATGCTACTGCTATATATTTAACTTTTATACCACTTTCATTTTCATATTCATCTATAAATTTATTTGCCTGTATGGCTTCTTCTTTATCTAATTTATTTGCTCTTTGATGTGAAATTAAAATATTTAAGGTATTGCAAATATTAATAATTGTATAACCAACCAGTATTATTATCATAATATATTTGAAAAACGTTTTTTTATCCATTATTGCAGTTGTAGAATATAAATACATGTATATCATTCCAATTAATGCTCCTACTGAAAATACCATTCTTCCTAGTCCAAAACTTGATAATGAAACAACATTTATTATTACAGAACTAACAATTGCAACAATAGTTAATAACACAATGTTTATAAAATTATTAAACCCTTCTTTTTCCTTTTTATCCCAAATAACTATACAAATCATTATTAATGTTAAAAATATTAGAAAAACATATTTAGGAAATAAATCACTTGACTGTATTAATAGTGTATCAATATTTTTTATTATATAAACAATATTAAACCATATCTCATTTATCTTTCCTGTCCTTGTTTGCTCTAATCCATATATTTTTCCACACAATTTTATTTGTAACATATTAATAGCAATACTAATTAATGATATACCTAAAACAATACACATATTTTTTAAAATTGTTTTATTAATTGTTTTATTTTCAATTAATGCAAATAAAAAGTAAAATGTTATGAATACATTTATTGTACCTTGATAACAAAATACTCCTAATAATACCAGCAAAAATATTTTTAATATATTTCCACCTTCATTTAGCATTTTTGCAGCTATTATATATAGCAATATACTCATTGCCATTACTATGCATTCTGTAAAATATAAATTTTCTAAGTACATAAAATTCATTATTGTTACATATGCTATTAAAGCAACTATTATAGATTGTTCTCTTTTATTATACTTTTTCAAAATTTTTTCTATTAAAATTATACAAATAACTGATATTATAATTGCTAAAAATGTTAGCAAGATTACATACATATTTATATTGATATTAATTTTGGCAGCTATTTGACCAATTATATACATAAATATTCGTCCATCATTTAATGAATATTCTATACTATATTTGTTATATCCCATTTCTATTAATCTATATGTATCTGTTGAATAATGTCCTATCAATAGTGGACTATATATTAATAATATTACTATTGTTATTAATAGATTTTTCAACACACTTTTTTTGTTTATTTTCATTTTGTTTCCTTTCATTATTTATAAAATTGTTGATACATGTATTGATTTCCAAAATCCCCTCATTAATTTTTTTGCATTTGAATATTGTTTTTTCTATGATTATACTAACTAAGTAATCTATAACCATACATACCACAAATATTATTAAACTTATGCTTAATGTTGATATTAGAAAATATTTACCATGATAAATACTCAACATGTTTAATCTTTTTATTATTATTTCTTCTCTTACATTAGTATTGTCATGTATTAAATATACTCCCATCGTATATTTTGCTACTTTATTTATTAAATTATTTTTTATGTCTATGCTTAAAAATATTGCAAATATAAACATTGCTGTTACTAATGGAAATATTGTATTTTGTTCCATTTCTAATCTAAAAGTTATTATAATTAAATATAATGTGCTTACTATAAGAATATTTAAAATCGTTTTATTAAATATTTTAACAAAATATGGTAATACATGCCTTCCACATAAATAAAAGTATATAAATGCTTCTATATTAGTATTTCTTCTACTTGGTAATATGAAAATAACAGTTATATATATAAATAAAATAATTCTAACTTTCTTAGAAATCTCCTTTTCAAATCTTAATATGATCGGGGTAAGAAATAATAAAATTAACCATGCATTTACAAACCAATATTGTGTATATTCCTTTATAGTGTGTCCCTTGTCTTTGAATATTATTATAAACAATGTTGAATATATTATAACCTTAAAAATTATATTCAACGGTCTTTTTACATTAAATTTTGATTCTTTTGAATAATATCCCATTATTAATATGTATATAACTACCGATATTTTTCCACCAGCCAATAATATAAGTGCAATAAAATGATTTTCTCCACTATACATATATATTTTCGTATGGTATACCATATGGTGTAATATTATTAAAATCATAGCAATTATCCTTAATAGCTCTATATTTGAATCACGTATTTTAATTATTGCAATATTTGAATCTACATTTTGTTTCTTATTATTCATTTATTTTCCCATCTTATTTTTATCATTCTCTAATATTTCTTTTGTTATTTTATTTCCTGCTCTAATAGCATAATTCATTCCTCTGTCTTCTGGATAAATTTGTGGCATTGTGCATAAGTAAATATTTTCATTTTCTAATTTATCTTTCATAATATAATTTGAATAATTACATTCTATTATTGGTTGTGCATATTTTTCGTCATATACATGATATTCTTTTATATTATCTATTGTAAAATCTTTGTTTATTTGTGTTAAATATTTCATATATTCTTTTAATAAATCTTCTTCTGATAAATTATATAATTTATTATCTTCAGTCATATAATTTGATATATAAATAATATGGTTATTTTCATAATTTGATTTGTCTATAAAATTTGTATGTTCAATTATTCCACCAAATGGTATATCATTATCTCCAACATTCAACCAATAAAATGGACTAAAGCTTTTATTGCTACTTATAACCATTGTTCTTGCTGATGTATATTTAACTTTGTTTAGTTTTTCTTTTTCATTTGTTGTTATGAATTTTTCAAATATTTTTTCAAAGTCCTGATAGTTTATTGTTGATATTATAATATCAAATTTTTCTTCTTTTTCTGCACCATTTTCTTCATATTTTACAGCATATTTTCCATTTTCTTTTTCTACATTTGTTATTTTAGCATTTAGATTAATTTTTACTTTTCTATCAATTAAATATTTGTAAAAATTATCTGTTAATTTTTGATAACTTCCTTCTATATACCCTAATTGTTCTCCATCTTTTGTACTTGAGGTACTTCTTAATTTTATTTTTCCCCACAGCCATGCCATACTTACCTGAGATTTTTTTTCTCCAAATTTTGAAAGCAACAATGGTTCCCAAATTTTTGAATATACTTTTTCTCCTATTCTGCTTTTTAACCAACTTTCTGCTGTTTCTTTTTCTATTTTTTTATAATCATTTATTAGTTTTATATGTATAACATTAAATCCAAATCTTAATTTTTGTATAAAATTTAATTCTTTAAATTTTAATAGTGATATTGGTGTTCCGAATTCATAAATTTTTCTATTTGATAAGTACCCCATTTTAGTTGCTGGCCATATTAGTTCATTTTTTAATCCCATTTCTTCTATTAAACTTATTGCTTCTTTATCGCTTTTAAAGATGTGCCTATAATATTTTTCTAGCCTTGTTTCATATATTGATACAGTGTCTACCATACCTCCAACATATCGATTTTTTTCAAATAATGTTACTTCTTGTCCATTTTTTTCTAGTTCTTTTGCTATACTTAATCCACTATATCCTGCTCCAATTATTCCTATTTTCATAGTTTCTTTTTTCTCCTTACTTTTCATTTAAAACATAATATTTAAATTTTTTTGATACATGTTCCTCGTAATTGTTTCTTATGTAATTTTCTAAATCTATTCCATATATTTCATTAAATTTTTCTTCACTATAGCCTTCCATATATTTTATTAACATTTTAGGATTATTTTGCATAATATAATTTAGGTTTTCTTCTCTTATAGAACTATCATACAACATTATTGGAAGTTGAAAAAAATATTTATATTGTGGTTGTTTATCTAAATATATATAATAATACGGTTGATTTCCTAATACTATCATTTCATCATCTTCTTTTAAATATTTTTTCAATTCGTCTAATTCCTGATTTATAACTTCTCCATTTTGTGCTATTCTTGAAAAAATTCCTACATCTTTTGATATCTTATTTCCTGTAACTAATATCATACAACATATTGCTAAAATTAATATTAAATTTTGAGGTAACTCTTTTAAAATTTCACTTTCCTTTTCATTTAATTTTAAATTTTCTTTTATATATAAACATAGTTCTATTAACTCTAAAACAATTGCAGGTACTAATTGAGTTAAATAATGTTTATAAACATTTGGAGCCCACGCTGTTAATATTATTGATATAACAAAAAAATTTGTTACAAATAATCTATTTTTTAAATTTATTTTTTTATTAAATAACATTAATATGTTACATATAATTCCTATAACAATGTATCCAACAAATTTGTATCTATTTATTAAGATCCAAAAAGTTTTAGTTTTTTTTAATAGTCCTGCCTCTGAATATTTCATATTTAAAACAAAAAATGCATCTATAAAATAATGTATATCATCATTTAATACTAAATATATTATTATAGGTAATATAACTATCATAATTCCTATAATCATATAAACTATGTATTTAATTAATTCTTTTATCTTTTTTTCTTTTATTGAATATATAAATTGTATAATTCCAAATGCTATCCAAATTGCTATATATGTTGGTTTTATAAAGAAGTTTAGTGCAAAAGTTGCTCCTATTATTCCCCATAAAATTTTATTTTCATATTCATTTTTGTAAATTATTTTCATAATACAATATAGGGCTATACTTGTAAAAGTCATTGCATATTCTTCTGTAAAATTTCCCCCTAAAATACTTATAAACATTAACATTACATATACTAATGACATTATTACAGATACCTTTTTGTTTACAAGCATTTTTGATGTTTTAAATATAAAAACTGCTCCTATAGATATAAACAATGTTTCAACTATAAATAATCCAATTTGTGGGTTAATTAAATATGCAATAGCATTAATCACATACATTACTGGTCCTTTGTGATCAAATAAATCTTTGTACATTACTTGTCCATTTAGCATCCCTCTCCCCATTATTTGAAATACTGCTGAATCATTTTGTATTACTCCTTTGTTTAATGGTGATGAACTTAATCCTAATATTGCTAAAATTGTTACTATTACAAATATTAGTATATAATATATATTTTGTTTATTTAAAATTTGGTTTTTCATTTGTTATTTCCCCTTAATTTTTCTATTATCATTATAAATACTACTTTAAATAAAACTTTGTTGTCCATTTTCACCATTATAATTATAACCTAAATGTTTGTAAGCTGGTGGTAGTACAACTCTACCTCTTAATGTTCTAGAAATAAAACCAATTTGAATCAAATATGGTTCATAAACATCTTCTATTGTATCAACTTCTTCTCCAACAGTAACAGCTAAAGCCTCTATTCCAACAGGTCTACCCGCGTATTGAACAATCATTGTATCTAACAATTTTCTATCTATTTCATCTAATCCTAATTCATCTATTTCTAATTTATTTAATGCATGTTTTGCAATTTTTAAATCTATATTTCCGTCACCTAAAACCGCAGCATAATCTCTAACTCTTTTTAAAAGTCTATTTGCAATTCTTGGTGTTCCCCTAGACCTTCTTGCAATTTCTTCAGCAGCTTTATCATCTATTTCTACATCTAAAATTTTTGCTGACCTTTTTACAATTTGCTTTAAATTTTCTACTGAATATAATTCTAGTCTATTTACAATTCCAAATCTATCTCTTAATGGTGTTGTTAAAGAACCTGCTTTTGTAGTTGCACCTATTAATGTAAATTTAGGTAAATCTAATCTTATAGACCTTGCACTTGGCCCTTTTCCAATCATTATATCTATTGTGTAATCTTCTAATGCTGGATATAATATTTCTTCCACATTTTTACTCAATCTGTGAATTTCATCTATAAAAAGTACATCATTTTCAGCTAAATTTGTAAGTAAAGAAGCTAAATCACCAGGTCTTTCAATTGCTGGTCCTGATGTTATTTTTATATTTGACCCCATTTCATTTGCAATTATATTTGAAAGTGTTGTTTTTCCAAGTCCTGGAGGTCCATATAATAAAACATGGTCTAATGCTTCTCCTCTTTTTTTAGCAGCCTCTATATAAATTTTCATATTTTCTTTTACTTTATCTTGTCCTATGTATTCATCCAAAGTTTGAGGTCTCAAAGTATTTTCTAATCTCTCTTCTCCTATATCACCTAACTCTGGATTAATTATTCTATCTTCACTCATGTTTTATCCTTTCCTCGAGGGATTTAGGGACGTTCCTTAAAATCCCTCCTAATAGGGATTTGGGGACACTCCTTAAACCTTTTATATATTTTCAATAAAATTTTCTAATATTTCTAACATTTTTTGATTATTTGGTTTATACTTTTTGGGTTTAAAATCTTTTACTTTTATTATTGCTTGTTTTAAATCCTCTACATTTTCTATTCCTATTATATATCCTTTACTATTAAAATCTTTAACAATCTCTTCTTGATGATTATTTACATGTTCTCCATATTCATGCTTTCTTGGTACAGCTATAACTTTTTTACCTTTTTCAATAGATGAAACTATTGAGCCAACTCCTCCATGTGTTATTATTAAACTAGCTTCATCTTGAAATTTTGATAACTGTTCTTTTGACATCAAATCAATTATCTTCATTTTGTCAGATTGATATTTTGTATAACCTGCCTGTACAATTACTTCTTCATTTATTGTTTTATCCTTTATATTTTTTTCCACTTCTTCTAAAAGCCTGTGAAAACTATTATTTTGCGTTCCTAATAATACTAATATCATTATTTCCTCCTTGTCCAAAAGGGACGGTTCTTTTTGGTCATTTTTGCCATTTTTTGTGTCAGTAAAACCAGTTGTGACGGTTCTGATGGGACAAAATTGTCCCATTAGGGACAGATGTCTTTTATTTCTTATTTTAATAAATTGATCCCCCATATGTTGCTTTAGGATATAATTTTAACATTTCCTTCCATTGCACTATAAACAAATCTGCTATCGGATATATTAGTCTTCCTGTAGCAGTTTTTTTGTTTTTATTTGCAAATGTTTCTATATAAATTATCTTGCTTCCAAATATTTTTCCTAAATAACACATTGGTCCTGCTGTATGTGTTCCTGTTGTTACTATTACATTTGGTCTTAATTTAAAATAAAAATATATTGTTTTTAAACATAGATAAAAATATTTAAATATATATGTAAATAGTTTTGCTCTTGTTCCATATGGCAAAAAATCTATTTTTTTTCCATATTGTTTTTTTAGATTTTCGTTTGCTTTGTCTTTTTCTGTTATTATATGATAATCGTATTTTTCAAATAAAGGAGATAGTTGCAAAAGTTCGTTTAAGTGTCCTCCTGTACTTGATATAAATAGTACTTTTTTCATTTTTATTTGCTCCTCTAAAATTTCTGTTTTTTCTTTGTATATTATACATTTTATTTGTTTTTCTGTCTAGTAAAATACAAAAAAAGTTGTCCCAAGTATCATAACTTTAAACAACTTTTTCAAATTATATAAATTTTATTTTTACTATATATTTCTATCCAAAAATTCCTTTTTTCTTAACAGGTGGTTGTTCATTCATAGTTTTAGCTAATTGAGTAAGTAATTCTCTTTGCTCTTTAGTTAATCTTTTTGGAATTTGAACTTGTACCGTAAATACAAAATCTCCCACTGATGTTGAATTTACATATTTAAATCCCTTATTTCTAATTGTGAATTTTGTACCTGTTTGAGTTCCTTCTGGAATTTTATATTTTTCTTTACTACCATCAACCATTGGTATTTCAAGTTCAGCTCCTAATGCTGCTTGAGTCATAGTAATTGGAATATCACATAAAACATTATTACCTTTTCTAGTAAATATACTATGTTTTTTTATTCTTAATGTAATATATAAATCACCTTTAGGCCCACCTTTTACTCCAGGTTCTCCCTCTCCTCTTAATACTACAGTTTGATTATCGTCAATTCCCGCTGGAATTTTAACTTTTATTTTTGGTTGTTTTCTTATTGTTCCTTTGCCTTTACAGTTTTCACAAACTTCTGTAATAACTTCTCCTGTACCATGACATTTACCACAAGTTCTAGTTGTTTGAACTTGACCTAAAATTGTATTTTGAACTTGTGTTACTTGACCTGTTCCATGACAATCCGGACATTTTATTGGATTTGTTCCAGGCTTTGCACCTGTTCCATGGCAATGTTCACAAGTTTCATTTCTTGTTATTACAACTTCTTTTTCAACACCTAAAAAAGCCTCTTCAAATGTAATGTCCATATTTAAGTTTAAGTCTGCGCCTTTTCTTGGTCCATTGTTTTTTCTAGCAGATTGTCTGCCTCCAAAACCACCACCAAAAAATGATGAGAATATATCCCCTAAATCTCCAAAGTCACCAAAACCATCAAATCCAGAAGTAGAATATGTATAACTTCCACCTCCAAATGGTCCGCCGGCCCCTCCAAAACCTTGTGGGTCGGCTGTTCCAAATTGGTCATACATTCTTCTTTTTTGAGGATTAGAAAGTGTCTCATATGCTTCATTAACTTCTTTAAATTTTTTCTCTGCTTCTTCTTTATTATCCGGGTTTGCATCAGGATGATATTTTTTAGCCATTTTTCTATAAGCTTTTTTTAGCTCATCATCAGTGGCATTTTTATTAACACCTAAAACTTCATAATAATCTTTTTTTTCAGCCATTTTCCTTATCCTTCTTAAAATTAATTTACAAATTCATATTGTGGTATATCATTTTTATCTTTCACATTTTCAAATGATATTTCAATTGTTTCTTCCATATTTTCACTATCATGTTTATTGTATTCTAATTTTACTCTTTGATCTCCTAACAAAAGCAAAACTTCTCCACTATATGAATCCCCTGTTTTAAATAATTCCATTAATGCCTTTTCTTCTAAAGGTACAATATTTGCTGGATTATTTATTTCTTCACTTTGAGGAGTTAAGATGTATTTCCCCCCATCTCCCATATTTTCTTTACATCTAAGTAAAATATCTTCTATATCAATTTCTATATCTGCATTTTTTAAATACATCTCATTTCCACTTTTTACTCTTTTTGCAATATTTTCTAGTTCATTCTGTGTGATTACTTTTCTTTCCAAAGTACAATCTGCTATTCTATTTCTAAATGTTTTTTCTTTACTAACATTATTTTTCATCATCTTCCACCTTATAATCAGCATCATAAACATTGCCATTGTCTCCGCCATTATTTGCATCTGAACCATTATTTGTTCCAGCTCCAGAAGCTGCATTTGGATCTACTCCTTGTGCTCCGTTTGGATTTGCATTTTTATATAATTGTTCTGACATATCATAAAATACTTTTGTTAATTTTTCAGTAGCTTCTTTAATTTTTTCTGTATCATTTGTTTCTAATGCTTTTTTAGTGTTATCGATTTCAGTTTCAACTTTAGATTTTTCTTCTGCACTAATTTTGTCACCTAAATCATTTAATGTTTTTTCACTGTTATATACTAAACTTTCTGCATTATTTTTAACTTCAATTTCTTCTTTCTTCTTTTTATCTTCTTCAGCATGTGCTTCTGCATCTTTAACAGCTTTGTCAATATCTTCATCTGTTAAGTTTGTTGATGCTGTAATTGAAACATCTTGTTGATTTCCTGTTGCCATATCTTTTGCAGATACATGAACTATACCGTTTGCATCTATATCAAATGTAACTTCAATTTGAGGTACTCCTCTTGGTGCTGCTGGAATTCCTGTTAATTGGAATCTTCCTAATGTTTTGTTATATGCAGCCATTTCTCTTTCACCTTGTAATACGTGAACTTCAACTGATGTTTGACCATCTGCTGCTGTTGAGAATATTTGTGATTTTTTAGTTGGTATTGTTGTGTTTCTTTCAATTAATTTTGTAAATACTCCACCATATGTTTCAATACCTAATGATAATGGTGTTACATCTAGTAATACTAAATCTTTAACATCTCCTGATAATACACCACCTTGAATTGATGCACCAATTGCAACACATTCATCTGGGTTTATTCCTTTATCTGGTTCTTTACCTGTTATTCTTTTAACAACTTCTTGAACAGCTGGAACTCTTGTAGAACCACCAACTAATAATACTTTATGAATATCATTTGCTGTTAAACCTGCATCTTTTAAAGCTTGATTAACTGGTCCTGCTGTAGCTTCTACTAAATCATGAATTAATTCTTCAAATTTAGATCTTGTTAATGTTACATCTAAGTGTTTTGGTCCTGTTGCATCTGCTGTAATAAATGGTAAGTTGATTTGTGTTTGTTGAACACCTGATAATTCTATTTTAGCTTTTTCTGCTGCTTCTTTTAGTCTTTGCATTGCCATTTTATCTGTTCTTAAATCAATTCCATTTGATTTTTTAAATTCATCTACAAGATAATCAATAATTTTGTTATCAAAGTCATCTCCACCTAAATGTGTATTACCACTTGTAGATAGAACTTCAAATACACCATCACCAATATCTAGTATAGAAACATCAAATGTTCCTCCACCTAAATCATAAATTAATATTTTTTGATCCTGTTCTTTATCCATACCATAAGCCAAAGCTGCTGCTGTTGGTTCATTTATAATTCTTAAAACTTCAAGTCCTGCTATTTTACCAGCATCTTTTGTAGCTTGTCTTTGACTATCATTGAAATATGCAGGTACTGTAATAACTGCTTGAGTTACTTTTTGTCCTAAATAATTTTCAGCATCTGTTTTTAATTTTTGTAGAATCATTGCTGATATTTCTTGTGGTGTAAAGCTATCACCTTCTATTTTAACTTTTTCTGCTGTACCCATTTTTCTTTTTATTGATATAACAGTATTTTCCGGATTTGTAACTGCTTGACGTTTTGCTATTTGTCCAACAAGTCTTTCTCCATTTTTTGAGAATGCTACTACTGATGGTGTTGTTCTGTTACCTTCAGCATTTGGTATTACTACTGGTTCTCCTCCTTCCATAACTGCTACACATGAATTTGTTGTTCCTAAATCAATTCCTATAATTTTTCCCATTTTAAATTCCTCCTAAATTCTTGTCAAAAGGGACGGGGGTTTTTGACAACTTTTTATTTTTATATTTTTAGTTGTCAAAATTTCCCGTCCCTTTTGACAACTTTTTTTAAATTAATAACTAATTAATTAGCTACAACTACCATAGAATGTCTAATAACTCTATGTCCTATCCTGTAACCTTTTCTATACTCTTGAACAATTTCTTTTTCTCCTTTAGAATCATCTTGAACGCTACTAACAGCTTCATGTAATTCTGGATCAAAAGTCTCACCAAGAGCCTTTATTTCTTCTACGCCTTTAGCTTTAAGTACATCTTGAAATTGTTTTAAAACAAGTTCAACACCTTTTTTATAATTTTCATCTTGAGTTTCAACTTTTGCCGCATTTTCTAGATTATCTAATATTGGAAGCATAACTTCTACAACATCACCTAAAATTGAATTATACATTCCTTCTCTTTCTTTTTGGCTTCTTTTTTTATGATTTTCAAATTCAGCTAAAATTCTTTTATATCTATCTGTCAAATCATCTAATTCTTGCTGTTTTTTTTGTAATTCACTTTTTTCTTCATTTATTTTTTTTATTTCTTCTGTTACTTCTTGTTCAACATTTTCATTTTTTTCTGACATCTTATCGCCTCTTTCTTTTTTATTTTAATCTTTAAAAGATTTTATATTCCTTTATCTTTTAATTTTTTGTTTATATATTTCATAACTGAAATAACTTTTGAATAGTCCATTCTTTTAGGTCCTATAATTCCTATTGTTCCCATATCTTTGTCTCCAACTTTATGCTTAAAAGTTATAACACTAAAATCTTTAAGTTCTTCTTTTTCATTTTCATCGCCAATATAAACATTAATATCTTTTGCAAATCCTGAATTTAATATATCTGTCATTAAATCTTTTTCATCAATTATATTTACAAAGTTTTTAGCAACAGCTAAGCTATTAAATTCCGGTAAATCAAATGATTTATTTGCTCCTTCTAGATATACTTGCCTATCTTCTGAAATAACTTTTTTTATTTGTTCTATTATTGGTTTTATAACTTTTACACTATATTTCATTTCATTTATTAGATATTCTTCTAATGGAACATCTATTATTTGAAGTGGTTGGCCTTTTAATTTTTGATTGAACATATAGTTTATTGTTTCTACCTGTTTATCTGTTATGTCTTCATCAAATTTTATTATTGTTTCTTTTACCATTCCTGTATTTGTCAATATAATTGCCATTAACATTCTTGGCCCTAGTAAAACAAATTTTATTTCTTCAATTAGCAAATCTTGTGAACTTGGGCCAATTGCTAGTGTTGTATAATGTGTTATTTCTGAAATTGTTGTTGTTGCAATTTTTGTTAAGTCCTCTATTTCATTTACTTTTGTTTCTAATTTATCACTTATATATTTAATTTCTTCCATACTTATGTTGTCGTCTTTTAATAATTCGTCTACATAGTATCGATATCCTTTTTCTGATGGTATTCTTCCACTTGATGTATGTGTTTTTTCTAGATATCCTGCTTTTTCAAGGTCCGCCATTTCGTTTCTTATTGTTGCACTGCTGTATTGTAATTCTTCGTTGTTGGTTAGTGCATTTGAGCTTACTGGCTCTGCTGTGTTTATATATTCTTCTACTATGGCTTGTAATACTTTCTTTTTTCTATCATCTAGCATTTTCTCACCTCTTTTAGCACTCTTTTTGTTTGTTTGCTAATCTTTCTATATATTATATCCTTTTTTAGCACTTGTCAATACATTTTGCTAAAAAAATTGTGAATTTTTTGTGAACATTAACTATGCAAAAAAATATAAAGCCTTCCTAGGCTTTAACTAAACTTAATATTAAAATTCCAATTGTTTGTATTAAAAACAAATTTAAGATATTTGAAGTCAGCAAATTATTAGTAGCTTCAACAACACCAAGCATATCGTCATCAACCTTTTTATAATGTCTTTGTGCCTCAAAAAAAGTTATCAATTCAGGCAAACTTGTAACAAATCCTAATAAAATTCCAACAATAACTTCTGAAACTCCAAATAAATTACACAAATTCTCAAGAGTATTACCCAATAATTCACCAATAACAAATAATAAAATTCCTGTTACAATTAAAACAACAGCATATATCAACACTTTTTTAGAATTTTTCTTTTGTTCTTCTCTTTCCTCTTCTATTTCTTCTGCTAATTCCACATCTTCATTTTTTAAATATAATTTATGAACATGATTATTTAAAACTCTAAAAAGAATATACAAAATAACAAATAATGGAACTACTGCTAATTTTAATTCTATATTAAGCTTTAAAAAAGCAATTGGAATTGCAATTGTAAAAAATACTAATACTAAATCAGTTATTATAGCTCTATTACGTAACTTTGAAGTATTTTTATTTAACAAAATAGAACCTAAATATTGAATTAAATTTATAACATTTGAGCTTAAAATATTATATACACTTGCTCCTGTTAATCCTCTTAAGCTTGATGTTGTTATTGTTAATAATTCAGGTACTGAAGTTGCATATCCTGCTATATCTCCTACTGTTTTCGCTTTTAAATTTAATGCTTCTGCTAGCTTTCTTAATGTTGAAACTAATATATATTTAGAAATTAATACGATTAATCCTGAATATAATATAAATTTTATTATTTCTACAATCATCTGCTATTGCTCCTTTTCCCATTTTCTTTAATTTATATTTTTACCTTTTTTTTTAATTTTATTCTATTTACAAATCCACAAAAAAATGGTATAAATTCACAAATTATTTTTAGCCTTATTTCACTTCTGTTTCTTTTTTTATACCAATTTTCCTTGATATTTCCGCAAATTTAGTATATAATAGTTTCATAATTTATTAAGATAATTTAAATAGAAATATACTTTCTATTTTTATAAATTTCTAGGAGGCAAAAAATGATAGATATCAAATTTTTAAGAGAAAATCCAGATGTTGTTAAACAAAACATCAAGAACAAATTTCAAGACGAAAAATTAGTATTAGTTGATGAAGTCATCGATTTAGATGTAAAAAACAGAGAAGCAAAATTAAATGGAGATAACTTAAGAGCAGAAAGAAAATCTTTAAGTGCCGAAATTGGTGGACTTATGAAACAAGGCAAAAAAGAAGAAGCTGAAAGCATAAAAGTAAAAGTTCAAGAAATAAATGCAAAACTTGAAGAAAACGAAAAATTAGAAGCAAAATATGCAGAAGAAATAAAATCAAGAATGATGAAAATACCAAATATTATGGACCCTTCTGTTCCAATCGGTAAAGATGACAGTGAAAATGTAGAAGTTCAAAGATTTGGTGAACCAGTTGTTCCAGATTACGAAATTCCATATCATGCAGATATTATTGCAAGATTTAACGGAATGGATAAAGAATCTGCTGGACGTACAAGTGGTGTAGGTTTCTATTATTTAATTGGTGATGTTGCAAGACTTCATGAAGCAATGCTTGCATACGCTAGAGACTACATGATCAATAATGGCTTTACATATGCTATACCACCATTTATGATTCGTAGTGATGTTGTAACTGGTGTTATGAGTTTTGAAGAAATGTATGATATGATGTACAAAATTGAAGGTGAAGATTTATATTTAATCGGAACTTCTGAACATTCTATGATTGGTAGATTTAAAGACCAATTAATAAAAAAAGAAGAACTTCCAATTAGCATGACATCTTACTCTCCATGTTTTAGAAAAGAAATTGGTTCACATGGTTTGGAAGAAAGAGGTCTATACCGTGTTCATCAATTTGAAAAACAAGAAATGATAGTTTTATGCGAACCTGAAGATTCTATGATTTGGTACAATAAAATGTGGAAATTAAGTGTTGACTTATTCAGAAGCTTTAATGTCCCTGTAAGACAACTTGACTGCTGCTCTGGTGACTTAGCAGATTTAAAAGTAAAATCTTGTGATATAGAAGCATGGAGCCCAAGACAAAAGAAATACTTTGAAGTTTGTAGTTGTTCTAACTTAGGAGATGCTCAAGCTAGACGTTTAGGAATTCGTGTAAAAAGTGAAAAAGGAAATTACTTCTTACATACATTAAACAATACAGTCGTTGCAACACCAAGAGGACTAATCGCTGTATTAGAGAACAATTACAATGAAGATGGAAGTGTTACTGTTCCAGAGGTTTTAAGACCTTATATGGGTGGAACTGAAAAAATTCTTCCTAAAAAATAATGTCCAATAGGGACGGTTCTTTTTGGACACTTTATCCATTTAGAATTGTTCTTATTAAAGCATCTACTTTATAAAAAATAAGGAGTGAAAAATGATAGTTAATAATCCAAAATTTGAAGTATCTGCAGTAAGACCTGCTCAATATCCAAAAAATAATTTACCGGAAATCGTTTTAGTTGGTAAATCTAATGTTGGAAAATCAAGTTTTATAAATACTATGATAAACAGAAAAAAACTTGCTAGAACAAGTAGTGAACCTGGAAAAACAAGACAAATCAATTTTTATAACATTGATGAAAAATTTTATTTTGTTGATTTACCTGGATACGGCTACAGCAAAATGTCTAAAAAAGAACAAGAACAAGTTGGTAAATTTATTGAACAATATTTATTTAATAGAGAACAAATTTCTTTGATTATCTTTTTAGTAGATATTCGCCACTCTCCTACTGAAAATGATAAACTTATGTATGATTATGTTATACGCTCTGGTTTACCTTGCATAATTTTAGCAAATAAGGCTGATAAAATTGCCGTTACTAAAGTTTCAGATGTCGCTAATAAATTGCAAAAAACTTTAAATCCAATTGGAGATATTCCAACTTTTCCATTTTCTTCTGAAAGAAAAATTTATATGGATGATGTTTGGAAAGAAATTGAAAAATATATTTAAAAAAGCGGGATTAAGGAGCCAATACTCCAAATCCCGTTTTTTTAGCAACAACATTTTCTTTTTTTATCTTTTTTTCTATTACAAATTAATAATATTATAGATAAAACTAGAAGTAACGCAAGTACTACAGCTAATACAATTATTGCTCCAAAAGATGCTAATATTTCAGACGATATTGCTGCTGCACCAACTAGTAATCCAACAACAAATGCAAGAGCAATTGCTAATATTACTGTTATAATTCCAAAACATTTATTGTTATTGCATTTATCTTCTTTTTTGTCATAGCAAAATACTTCTTGTGGCTCCATAAAAGTCACCTCCTGCATAACACTTTTATTTATTGTGCTATACTATATATTATGATAAGCATAATAAAAAGATGTCAATTTTCGACATCTTTTTTCTTAATATATCTAATTTATTTCTTTACATCTCATATTTAAGTCTATTGATTATTTTCTATTTTCTTAGTTATCATTTTCAAAGCCTTTTCCCTTGGAACCATCACAATGTGTCCACAACCTTGGCATTTCAACTTAAAATCGACTCCTACACGAGTTATCTCCCATAGCTTACTCCCACAAGGATGTTGTTTTTTCGTTCTAACAATATCACCAATATTATAGTCCATCTTGTTTTTCATTCCTCCCTATACAGTACAAACTTTATTTTGAAAAACGTCTTACAATTTCATCTTTTCCTAAAACTTGCATTATTTCATATAAATCTGGTGTATTTGTTCTTTTTGTTAAAGCTACTCTTAAAACTGTACTAACATCACCAACATGTGCTGCATACATTCCTGGATTTGCTTTAAATTCTTTAACTTCTTTAGCATAACCCATTTCTCCTGACAACTCTTTTATCTTATTAAACCAAGTTTGTTTGTCATCATTTTCATTATAGTATTTTTCAACATATAATTTTAATATTTTATTAATTGATTCTTTATCATTTATTACTTGGAATGGATATTCATCTTGGTTTTTATCAAATAATTCATTATACATATATTCAACATTTTCTTTAACATCTGACCATTTTGATATATCTTTTCTTGGCTTTTTGTTTCCTCTTTCTATTCCAAAAACTTTTAAAGCGTATTCTTTATCTTTTAAAATTTCAGCTAATTCTTGATCATATTTTGACGCCCAATTTAAAGCATTTTCATATACTTCTTCTGCTGACATTTTTGATATTACTGTTTTTGATACATCTAATAATTTAACCATATCAAATAAAGCACCACTAACACTCATTTTATTTAATTGTAATTGGAACTCATCCATAGATTTATCTGGATTTGCTCTTCTCCAATTTTCAAATGTAGAATTTGCAATATTCATTAAATATTCTTTTACAGCTTCTGCTGGAATACCTTCTTCAGCATAATAACTAACAGCAGCCTCTGCATCTTTTCTTTTACTTAATTTTCTTTTATTTCCATTATCATTTTTCATAATTGGTGCAATATGTGCATATTTAGGAGCTTTAAAGCCTAATTCATGAAATAATTGTAAATGTAATGGTACTGATGATAACCATTCATCCCCTCTTATTACATGTGTTGTATGCATTAAGTGGTCATCAACTGCATGTGCAAAGTGATATGTTGGTAATCCATCTGCTTTTATTATAACTATATCTTGGTCATTTTCTGGGAAATCAACTTTTCCTTTAATTACATCATGATGTTGTATTTTTCTATCTTCTCTTCCAGGTGATTTAAATCTGATTATATAATTTTCACCATTTTGAATTCTTTTCATAGCATCTTCAACTGTTACAGTTCTACATTTTGCCCATACACCATAATATCCAGGTCTAATTTTTGCAGCCTCTTGTTTTGCTCTTATTTCTTCTACATCTTCTGGAGTACAGAAACATGGATATGCTTTTCCTTGTTCAATTAAGTATTTTGCATATGCTTGATAAATTTCTTTTCTTTGACTTTGTTTATATGGTCCATAATTTCCTTTTCCTTCATTTTCAGAAATCATACCTTCGTCTGGCTCAATTGCAAAGTCTTTTAAAGAACTTACTATTCCTGATACTGCATTTTCAACTTCTCTTTTTTGGTCTGTATCTTCAATCCTTAAGAAAAATACTCCATTTGTTTGTGAAGCTAGTTTTCTTGCTATTAAAGATTGATATAAACCTCCTATATGTACAAATCCTGTTGGACTAGGTGCAAATCTTGTTACAATTGCACCTTCTGGTAAATTTCTTTCTGGATACTTTTCTTCATAATATGATATTTCCTTTGCATCTGGAAATATTAAATTTGCTAAATCTTTATAATCCATTTTCTTTTCTCCTTTTTATTTTTTATTATATATTTCCTTTATACTTCCATTATAATTGGTATAATCATAGGGTTTCTTTTTGTTTTTGTAAAAATATAGTCTCTTAAATTTTCTCTAACAGTTGACTTAATAGTTGCCCAATCTCTAATTCCTTTTTCTTCACATTTTCTAATTTCATGTCTAACAACATTTTTAACATCATCCATTAAGTTTTCTGATTCTCTAACATATACAAAACCTCTTGATATTACATCAGGCCCAGCAACTACTTCACCTGTAGAAGAATCCATAGTTAAAACAATAACGATTAAACCATCTTGTGATAAATGTTGTCTATCTCTTAAAACAATATTTCCAACATCTCCAACTCCAAGACCATCAACTAAAACTCTACCATTTGGAACCATGCCACCTAATTTCATTTCATTTTCGTCTAATTCAACAACTCTACCATTTTCCATCATAACAATGTTTTTAGCTGGAATACCCATCATTTGAGCAGTTTCAGCATGCGCTCTTAATTGTCTATATTCACCATGAACTGGTATAAAGAATTTTGGTTTTGAAAGTGAAAATATCAATTTTTGTTCTTCTTGACAAGCATGTCCTGAAACATGAACATCTGCTAATGCACTATATACTACCTCTGCACCTATTTGCATTAAATCGTCAATTACTTTTGAAACTGATTTTTCATTACCAGGTATTGGATTTGCAGAAATAATAACTAAATCATTTGGTGTAATTTTAACCTTTCTGTGGTCTCCTGCTGCCATTCTTGTTAATGCTGACATTGTTTCTCCTTGGCTTCCTGTTGTTATAATTACCAATTGTTCATCATTATATGTTGACATTGTGTCTATATCAATAAATATATCATCTGGACAATCAATGTATCCTAAGTCTTTTGCTGTTGTAATCATATTTATCATGCTTCTACCACATACTGCAATTTTTCTATGATATTTTACTGCTGAACTTACTATTTGTTGAACTCTGTGTACATTTGATGCAAATGTTGCTACTACTATTCTTTTTGTGCAACCTTCAAATAATTCATCAAATACTGGTCCTATTGAACTTTCAGACATTGTAAATCCTTTTCTTTCAGCATTTGTACTATCTGACATTAATGCTAAAATTCCTTCATTTCCAAGTTCTGCAATTCTTCCTAAATCCATTATTTTTCCATCTATTGGTGTATAATCAACTTTAAAGTCTCCTGTGTGTAATATTGTTCCAACTGGTGTTTTTATTGCTAGCATTACTGAATCAGGTATACTATGTGTACTTCTTATAAATTCAACTTCAAAATATTTACCAAATTTAATTTTTTGTCCTTGTGTTACTTCTATTAATGTTGAACTTCTTAAAATCCTATGTTCTTCTAATTTGTTTCTAATTAATCCCATTGCAAGCTTTGGAGCATACACTGGTATATCTATTTGTTTTAATAAATATGGAACACTTCCTATATGATCTTCATGTCCATGTGTTATTATTAGACCTTTTATTTTCTCTTCATTTCTTTTTAAATATGTTATATCTGGTATTACTAAATCAACACCTAACATATCATCTTCTGGGAATGATAAACCACAGTCTACTACTATTATTTCGTCATCATATTCAAAAACTGTAATATTTTTTCCTACTTCATGTAGTCCTCCTAGTGGAATTATTTTTAGTTTTGGCTTTTTAAATATATTTTCATGTTTCTTTGTTGTTTTTCTTTCTACTATTGCATTTTCGCCTCTTACTACTAAATCTTTTGGCTCCGTATTTTCCTTTATTTTATTTTCTCTCTTTTCTCTTGGTTTTCTAGTATTTCTTGATGATGTTTTTCTTGTATTCCTACTTGATTTTTCTACATCTTTATTTTTTTCTTTTACTTCTGATTTTGCCACTGTTTTTGCACTTTCATTTAACTTTGTTTCTGCTTTTGTTGTTCTTCTTGTAGTTCTATTCGTTCTTCTTGTTTTTCTTTCTGCTTTTTCTTCTTGATTATTTAACTTTTCTTGTGTCATATTTTCCTCTCCTTTTCTTTTAATTTTATGATTTTAAAAACCTTTCTGAATTATTTTTATTAAATTTATTGTAATAATATCTATTATATAAAACATATAAATTATAGATTGCCATTCATTTGTAAAATAATGATAACAATCCTTTTATAATATTTCTCTTTTATTTAATTTTTAATCCGTTCTCTTCTATTTTTTTAACTTTTAGGTTTTATAAAAATCTCATTTTTCGCCCTCTTGGCAATTCTTCTGTATTATACTATATTTTCCAGAAAAAGTCAACTGATTATTTAAAAACTTTTGTTTGTTTTAATGCTTAATAAAAATGGCAAGTAAGACATTGTTAAATGTATCACTTGCCATATTCACTATTTTAATGTAATTTTGAAATCATAAGTATTTGCATAATCTAATGTCATGCTTGTGTTAAATTGTGTTTTTGCTCCTGGTTGTAATGGAGAAATTATTCCTCCTACTGTTACTATTTCTTTTCCTTCTTTGTCTAATAATGTTACATCTACAAGTTTCATATCTGTTGCACTACTGCTTGTATTTGTTACATCTGCTAATAATACTGTTTGACTTCCTTGTTCTGTTAATTGCATATTTTCAAATTTATATGGTCCTACTTGTTTTGTTTTGCTTAATTGTTCACTTGTATTTAATTTTGTTCCATCTTCTAGAACTTCTACGAATTCTTCTACAGCTGTGTTTTCTTCTGCTGTATTATTTTCTGTTCCTTTGTTTCCTTTATTTGAGTTTTTGCTTATAGCAAATATTACTATTGCTATTACTAGCACTACTAATAAAATTAGTATCATTCTTTTTTCTTTATTTTTCATTTGATTTACCTCTTTTTTTTATTTTTTGCTAATTTTTATTTTAGTTTTTGCAAACTTTTTATATTAGATAATTATATTTTTAACACTTTATATATATATTTGTCAAGTTTATTAAGATAAAATATTGTACATATTTTTGATAATTTTGAAATTTAAGTATCCCTATATCCTGGTAATACTTGTTTTCCATATCTTTTCATTATACACTATCGTAATATAATCCTTAGTTTTATAGAAAGCTGGGTGCACTCCGTTGTTGTTGCTGTTGCTGAAGTTGTGTCCTTATATTAAAGTTCATTGAACTATTAATACCTTTTCTCAGTAATTTTGCATATACAAAATTACTGCTTCGGTGTGCCTTACGGCACATCTTAAATAAATTTTGGTGCAGTTGCCCAAAATTTATGTGCAGGTGCTATTTCTTCCAGAAATTAGCACCTAGCCAAGTGCCTTCGGCACTTATGATATTTTAGATTTTAAGATAGTTATAACTGGGCGCACCCCGAGGCCCGACGCCGCCGCTGTAGCCTGAAGGGGTCTTCGTAGAAGCCGCCGCTGTGAACAAACGCGACCCACACCTTGCCAGTGTCGCTCGCAGACCCAAGCCAATAACGCAAATAACCATTAACTGAATTCGCCTTTCCCCATAACATAGTATCAATCTTTCTATTTGGACCACATTTTGGTCTTAATGCATAAACCTCTTCATAAGATAACAGTCTACTTGAAACTGCCCCTTTACTTCTTCCATAACTTTTTGCTTTTCCTATGGCATCTGTTGCTGTATATCCTTTAAAATCATTTAAATTAAATGGTGAACTTGTAAAACTACTACTCCAATAATTTGTACTTGAAAATGCACAAGCTGTTGTTTTATCTTCAGCATTTTGTTGTGCTGTTCCTGCAGTGTTTAAATTATATTTTGATATTAAATTTACAGTGTCACAATTATTATCCCATTCCAATACATAAAACTGCTCTCCTCCTACTGTTACCTCATCACCTATTTCATGTGATGGCACTTTTGCATAAACTTCATCCAACGCTGCTTTTACACTTGTCTGTGTTCCATTTGGCTTTGTATAGCTTACATCTGTCGCCGCTAGTGTATATGCTGCATACACTGCAACATTGAAAAATAATACTAATGTTAATATTATTATAAAAACTATTAATGCTGTTTTTATTTTTTTGTTTTTCATTACTTTACCCCTTTCGTTTTTATTTTTTGTTCTTTGCAATTTTTATAAGAAAAGACTTATTGTTAATATTTGTTTATTATTTAAATTTTTTATTAGTTTGTTTTTATAATAAGCCTTTCTTATATCTTATATATTGTAAATTACCTGCTATATAAAGCATCTAACGCAGATTTTACATTATCTACTTTCCAACTTGAATCACTTGGTGTATAAGAAATATCTCCTGCTGTTGGATTTGCTGTTTTAGCACTTATTATAGTTGATGATACTCGGTTTCCTGCAACATCATATACTATTGCTTTAAAGTAATATGTTGTTCCTGTTGCTAGTCCAGTTACTGTATATGTTTTTGTTTGTGCTGTTGTTGGTCCTGTTGCACTTGTGTTCATAGCTGTTATTGATGTTGTTCCTGCTTTTGTTGTTGGATTATTTGTTGTTCCATAATACCAATCTATTTTTCCTAGTCCTGAATTTGTATCTGTTACTCCTATACTTAGTGCTACACTATTAGTTCCTGAACTTGTTGTTTTTAGTGCTGTACTTACTGTTGGTGCTGCCTTGTCTATATTTGTAAAGTTTCCTGTAGCTGTTGCACCGAAGTTTGTTCCGTCCCATAGTCTTGCATATATTGTTCCATTACTGCTATATGTTTGTGTTGCTTTGCTTTCCCATGTTTTTCCATCTTTACTTGTTTGTAGTGTATATCCTGTTACTGTTGTACTTGCTGTTGCTGTTACATCTTTATTTGTCCATCCACTTGGACTATATGTAAATTTAACATTTGCTGCTGTTAAGTCTGTTACTTTTCCGGTTGCAGTTGACTTACTTGCACTTACATTTCCTGCTTGGTCTTTTACCCATACATAATATGTGGTTCCTTGTTTATATCCTGTTGGTGCTACACTTAATGTTTTTGTACTTGCTACACCTGTAAAGCTACTTGGTGCTGTATTGCTTGTTGTTACTGCATATCCTATAATTCCAGACGCATCATCTGTTGCTGTTATTGTTATTTTATTTGTTGTTGCTGTGGCTCCTGTTACTACTGGTTTTGTTTTGTCTATATTTGTAAAGTTTCCTGTGGCTGTTGCACCAAAGTTTGTTCCGTCCCATAGTCTTGCATATATTGTTCCATTACTGCTATATGTTTGTGTTGCTTTGCTTTCCCATGTTTTTCC
>OKRZ01000714.1_pt1 | contig 26217 bp, 20 predicted proteins | sample 1601141 | NCBI WGS metagenome assembly OKRZ01 (sample SAMEA3541524, study PRJEB24748) | human gut metagenome | biome: human gut; feature: human-associated habitat; material: faeces | place: China | collected 2012
GATGATGCCTAGTATTTTTGGAGAAAACTTATTTGATGATTTTATGAATGATTTTGCATTCCCTGCATTTGAGGATGTAGATAAGGAATTGTATGGTAAACATGCAAAGAACTTAATGAAGACAGATGTTAAGGATACAGAAAATGGATATGAAGTGGATATAGATCTTCCGGGATTTAAGAAAGATGAAATCAAAGTTAAATTAGAAGACGGAGTCTTAACAATTAGTGCAGCTAAGGGATTAGACAAAGACGAAAAGGATAAGAAGGGCAACTACTTAAGACGTGAACGTTATGCAGGCAGCATGAGCAGAAGCTTTTATGTAGGTGACCACGTTACAGTAGAGGATATACATCCTAAATATGAAAATGGTATTTTATCATTTAGTGTTCCAAAAGCGGAAAATAAACCAATTGAGGAAAAGAACAAATACATTGCAATTGAAGGATAATCCATTTCATAAAATAAAAGGGAGTGTCAAAGGTTTAAAAGCCTTTGGCACTTCCTTTTTTACGTCATAAATTAAGGCAAATAACAGGGTTAGAATGAGTTTACAATAAGAAAAATTTCGGCTAAAATTGAATATAGTTTAAAATTAAGAAATAGAAGGCGATTGATATGATACTGTGGTTATTATTGCTAAACTTTTTATTAGTTGCATCTATAGCAGGAGTGGTATATTTAACAAGTAGAATCAGAAAATTTGGATTTATAGAAAAAATTTTCAAGGGAAGCTTTATATAATTGGACGACAGAATCGTTCTGAAGAGGTGGAAAAGGAAAACGGAAGAAAAGATATGACACAGTTAGTTCAGGGATTAGATGACAGAGTTTATGGTTATGAAAAAAGGGAAAATACCAATTTTGTTGTCACATCGGGAATTTCCGATTGGGCAATAAAATTTAAGACAGGATGTAAATCAGAGTACGTCATAATTAACATTCAGGGAAAATAGAAGGAGAATCAGATATGAGAAGAAAAGACAGAGAAATAACAGATTTTGATGAAATGATGGAAATAGTAAAAAAATGTGATACATGCAGGCTGGCATTAAATGATGGAGAGTATCCGTATATTGTGCCACTTAATTTTGGACATGAGGTAAAGGATGGGAAACTGACTCTTTATTTCCACTGTGCAAATGAAGGAAAGAAGCTGGATTTAATTAGAAAAAACAATAAGGTAACATTTGAAATGGATTGTGACCATAATTTCATACTTTATGAAGAGAGAATGAGCTGTACCATGGGATATGAAAGTGTTATAGGCCATGGTACAATTGAATTCGTGGCTGAAGAAGATAAGTTTGAAGCATTGAAAATACTTATGAGACATTATCATGCAGAGGATTTTGCTTTTAACACAAAGCCGATACCTGTAACAACTGTTTTCAAGTTAGAGGTTGAGGACATGACAGGAAAAAGAAGAAACAACATTCACTAAAATAGGGATAATATAAGCGAGGAACTAAATTGAATATTTTATCATTAGAAAACATAACACATTCATATACTGAAAGAAAATTATTTGACAACACAAGCTTTTATCTTCATGAAGGGGAAAAAGTAGGAGTTATTGGAATAAATGGAACAGGTAAGTCTACCTTACTGAAAATTATGGCAGGATTGGAAGTGCCGGATGAGGGAGAGGTAATAAAGGCATCAAATATGATGATTCACTATCTGCCACAAAATCCTAAGTTTAATGACGGGGATACAGTGTTAGAAAGTGTTCAAAACATGATACATCATCATGCCAATGAAAACGAATTGGTAAAGGCTAAGTCTATGATGACAAGACTGGGCATAACGGATTTTGAACAAAAAACAGGGGAATTGTCAGGGGGACAGAGAAAAAGGCTGGCGTTGGTTTCAGTGCTTATTACCCCATGTGATATATTAATATTGGACGAGCCTACCAACCATTTAGACAGTGAAATGGCACAATGGTTGGAAAATCAGTTAAAAGCATTTAAAGGGGCACTGGTCATGGTTACTCACGACAGATATTTTCTTGACAGTGTGACCAACCTCATAATTGAGTTAGACAAAGGAAAAATATACAGCTATGATGAAAAGTATTCAGGCTTTTTGCAGAGAAAGGCAGAAAGGGAAGACAGCGTCAAGGCAAGTGAGCGAAAGAGACAAAGTATATTAAGAAAAGAAATTGAGTGGATGCAAAGGGGAGCTAGAGCAAGGTCTACTAAGCAGAAAGCACATATTAAAAGATATGAGGATTTGAAAAATCAAAAGGGAATTGAAACAGAAGACAAAATAGAGTTAAGCAGCATTAAATCAAGAATGGGAAAAACAACCATTGAAATGGAAAACATATGCAAAGCTTACGGTGAAAATGTGTTAATAAAGGATTTTTCCTACAACTTTTTAAAAGGTGACAGGGTAGGTTTTGTAGGAAAAAACGGTTGCGGAAAAACAACTTTAATGAAAATAGTTGATGGCAGAATAAAACCTGATAGTGGAATAGTTAATATTGGACAAACGATTAAAATCGGATATTACACCCAGGAAATTGAAAATGACAAAGATGCAGGCATTGCCTATATGAACCCTGATGACAAGGTAATTGATTATATAAAAAACACTGCGGAATTTGTGAGAACTCAGGAGGGGCTGGTTTCAGCTTCTGTTATGTTAGAGAGGTTTTTGTTCCCGTCCTCTCAGCAATATAGCAAAATTGAGAAGCTTTCCGGAGGAGAGAAAAGAAGACTTAACCTGCTTCGGGTTTTAATGGAGGCACCGAATGTTTTAATATTAGATGAGCCTACAAATGATTTGGACATTGAAACCATGACAATTTTAGAGGACTACTTAGATAGTTTTGATGGAATTGTTATTACGGTATCCCATGACAGATATTTCTTAGACCGGGTAGTTAGGAGAATATTTTCTTTTGAAGGAAATGGAGTAATAAAACAGTATGAAGGCGGTTATACGGATTATTACAATAAGAAACAGGAAGAAGTGGAACACACCAAAGAACAGGAGAAGCCGGCTTCAAAAGGCAGGCAGGAGAAAACAGCTTATAAAAGTAAAAATAAGAAACTTAAATTTTCTTATAATGAACAAAGGGAATATGACACAATAGAAGATGATATTGGAAAATTAGAGAAAAAACTTGAAAAGTTAGATATTGATATGAACAAAAATGCCACTAATTCCGTGAAATTAAAGGAATTGATGGATGAGAAGGAAGAAACGGAAGCTTTGTTAATGGAAAAAATGGACAGATGGGAGTATCTGGAAGATTTGGCAAAGAAAATTCAGCAGCAGTAATGTTAATACAGTGCAGGTGATGTTAATGGCGTATAGTGAGTTAATTAAAAAATTTGATAAAGTCCGTAATTATATGCGGGATTTTTATGCTTATGGATTTCACACCCGAAATGATTTTGATAAAAAAAGCGCCAGAAGTTATGATAATGAGCGGAGACGAATAGAAAGCTGGCTTTCAGATTATATGAATTTCAGACAACAGTCCGGTGGCAAACAGATATTTTTCTCCGTTGACAGCAGAAAAATTCTTCACAATCCACTGTATAGGGCTTATAAGGCAAAAAGTTTTACAGATAAAGATATTGTGCTTCATTTTTATATAATGGATATTTTAGCTGATGAAAAATGCCATAGCTTTAAGGAAATTGCAGAAAGGGTTTATTCTGAATATCTTTCTTTTTTTGATACTGATATGTTACCTGATGAGTCGACAATAAGAAATAAAGTAAAAGAATATGTTGATTTAGGTCTTATTAATGAGATTAGGCAGGGAAACGGAATCAGCTATGAAAGAGGAAAAAGTGTTTATATAGGTGAAGATGGGATGGATGCTGTAGCCTTTGCTGCGGAAGAAACACTGGTGGGAGTTGTTGGTTCTTTTATTTTAGACAAATACAACGGAAACAGGGATTATTTTTCCTTTAAACACAGATACATGATGGAGGCTTTAGAGCAGCAGATAATAGTTGATATTTTATTATGTAAAAAAAGAAATGAATCAATAGAGCTAACAATGAAAAGCAGTAAGATTAGGGTATTTCCTCTTAAAATATATATAAGTACACAAAACGGACGACAATATTTAATGGGATATTATTACCGGGAACGCAGACCTGCCATGTACCGAATAGATAATATTGAAAAAATAAGAACCATAGGTTTTGAGAAAAATCATCAGCTGTATGATTCCTATGGATATAAGTTTGGGGCACATATGTGGGGAGTTTCTTCAGGAAAAAGAGACAGCAGAATTTTAGAACATTTGAAAATGACAATAAACATAGAGGAAGGTGAAGAATTTATTATTAACAGACTTATGCGTGAAAAAAGATGTGGCACAGTAACAAGAGCAAACGAAAGTACGGTTGAATTTGAGGCGGATGTTTATAGTGCACAGGAAATGATGCCATGGATAAGAACATTTATTGGGAGAATAGAGAAGTTGGAATGCAGCAATCATGCCGTGGAAAAGGTTTTCTATGATGATTTAGAGGCAATGTATTCCATGTACCAGGGAGAAAAGAATGATATTTAACGAAGTATATGGAATTTACTACAATGTAGTGGGAAAAATATTGAAGGAAGCTGTGAAAGGTGAAATTAGCCTTGATAAAATTAAGGAAATAACGGGAAAAGAGGCATTTGGCGAAAGTATAACGGTGATTCCTGATAAATTATTAAAAAAGCAGTGGCCTTTAATGGATGATAATTTTGAGACGCCTTTAAAGAATAATCCGGATATGCCTCTTACAACAATAGAGAAAATGTGGCTTAAGGCTATTTTATCTGACAAAAGAATTAGTTTGTTTGAACCTTCTTTTGACGGACTTGAGGATGTGGAGCCGCTTTATGACAAGGATACCTTTGTGTATTTTGACAGATATTCAGATGGAGATCCTTATGATGATATTGAGTACAGGGAGCATTTCAGACTTATACTTGTGGCAATAAAGGAAAGAAGGATTGTAAGAATTGTTTATAAAGGCAGGAAAGGAAAGCACATCCATACCTTAATTCCGAAAGGGCTGGAGTATTCGTCTAAGGATGACAAATTCAGGCTTGTTGCAGAAAGCTTAAAAGGCACTCAGTATATCATTAATATGCAAAAAATTACGAAATGTCAGGTGATGGAGGGTTTTGGAAAAGATAGTGTAAGAAAAAGGAAACTGGCGTTTGGTGAAGTTATTTTGCGGTTGAAGGATTATAGGAAGGCTCTTGAAAGGGCTATGCTAAGTTTTTCGGATTTGGAAAAAGAAACAATTAAGTTAGATAATAATACATATCAAATTAAACTGAAGTATTGTGTGGATGATGAAACGGAAATACTTATAAGAATACTGGCATTTGGCCCATTGATTGAGGTAATGGGGCCTGATGATTTTAGAGACAAAATAAAAGAAAGACTTTTAAGACAGAGAAAGTTGTGAATTCTTTTGAGTTCGCAACTTTTTTTCAATGATAACCTGATAAATGAAATGTATTATGTATTTATCAAAGGAAAGGAAGAGATAAATATGGATAGAATTGAAATCAAGGGAAAAGTCAATACAGCAATTTGTTACGCAAAGGTAGTTGAGAATGAAGCAATTGAGCAGATAAGAAGAATGTGTGATTACCCAATGACGGAAGGGGCAAAAATAAGAATTATGCCTGATGTTCATTCCGGAAAAGGATGTACCATAGGAACTACCATGACCATAAAAGACAGGGTAGTTCCTAATGTGGTTGGTGTTGATATCGGCTGTGGAATGTATACAGTGTGCTTAGGAAAGGGTGAAATTGACTTTGCAAAAGTTGACGAAGCAGCACATTTTATTCCGTCAGGAGGTAATGTGTGGGAGGGAAGAATAGAGAGATTTGACCTTACCAAATTAAAATGTTACAGAAAATTAAAGGATACAAGAAGACTTGAAAGGTCATTAGGCACATTAGGAGGGGGAAATCATTTTATTGAAATTGATGAGGCATCAGATGGAAATAAATATCTGATAATACATTCAGGAAGTAGAAATCTGGGAAAACAGGTGGCTGACTATTATCAGAATCTGGCGATAGATTTAGACAAGGGATTAGAAACTTATTTTGTGGCAAGAGAGGAATTGATTAAAACATATAAAGAGCAGGGAAGGAGAAAAGAAATTCAGCAGGCTTTAAAGGAGCTGGAGAAAACACGTTATGAAAATGAGCCACAAAATCCTGAAGATTTATGTTATCTATATGGAAAGCATATGGAGGATTATCTTTTTGATGTGGAAATATGTCAGAATTTTGCCAAAAGAAACAGGGAAAAAATGGCTGAAATTATATTAGAGAGAACAGGTATGGCGGGAAATGATGCTTTTCATACAGTTCATAATTATATAAATACTGAAGAAATGATTTTACGAAAAGGTTCAATAGCTGCCCACAAAGGGGAAAAGGTATTGATACCTATTAACATGAGAGATGGCTCGGTTTTAGCTGTGGGAAAGGGAAATCCGGAATGGAATTATTCAGCACCTCACGGAGCAGGAAGAATTATGTCAAGAACAGTGGCAAAGGAAAAATTGTCTATGGAGGAATATGCTGCATCTATGACGGATGTATATACAACATCAGTGTCAGAGGCAACATTAGACGAAGCACCAATGGCGTACAAATCATTAGATGATATTATAGATGTAATAAAGGAGTCGGTGGAAATTATGGAGGTAATGAAACCGGTGTATAATTTTAAGGCGTAGGAGAAGAATATGAGGGAAATTATATTAGAGGAATTACGGAAAATAGAAGAAGTAGAAAAAGTGAAAATTATAATGGCGGTGGAATCCGGTAGCAGGGCGTGGGGATTTGCCTCACCGGATAGCGATTACGACGTTAGGTTTATATATGTACGAAAACTGGAGGACTACTTAAAGTTAGAGGGAAACAGGGATGTAATAGAGTGGAAATTAGATGAGGTATTAGATATTAATGGATGGGATTTAAGAAAAGCGTTACGGTTGCTATATAAATCAAATCCCACAATATTCGAGTGGAGTGCATCGCCTATTGTATATTGGGAAACAGAGGATTTTAAGAAATTAAAAAAATTACTTCCCCGGTATTTTTCAATGAAGAAAAGCCTTTATCACTACCGGAGCATGGCGGAGCGTACATATATTGAGCATTTGCAGGGAGAAGAGGTAAAGGCAAAGAAATATTTCTATTCCATGAGACCGTTACTTGCTGCAAAATGGATATTAGATAAAAAATGTGCGCCACCAATGTTGTTTGAAGAGCTAATGGAGGCAGAGTTAGAGGAAATTTTAAAACCAGAGGTAGAAAAATTATTGAAAATAAAAAGGGATTTGACGGAAATGGGGATGGTAAAAAAGAATAAAATTATTGATGAATATATTGAAAAATCCGTATTAGAAACCGAGAAAATTGCAGGAAATATGGAGAATGAATCAGTGGAGTGGAAACCACTTAATGATTTATTTTTGGAAATGATTCAGTGGTAATAGGGAAGGGCGTATCTTGAATGTACACTAAAAGCATACATTAATTCGACAAAAATTTTTTTAGCTTTTTTCTGTACACAAATAAAGGATATTAAGGTGAAACAAAATCAGTTATACTTAACATAACAAAGGAAAAAGGAGAAAAGTTATGAAGAGTGCTGATAAAGAAAAGATGGGGGCTTATTTAAAGAAACTTATAGAGGAACGATATCCATCACATAGGAAATTTGGGAAGGCATATCTTGAGGCAATAGATGTTCAGGTAAATGATGAAGAATTAAGGAAAATAAGTAATAAACTTTCACAAATAATTAATGGGAAAAAGGGTATACAGCTTGAAGACCTTATGGTATTTACAGATTTGCTGGGGGTATCTTGTGAAGAGATTATTACCGGGGGCAATTACTTTGTACCGGTGGCTAGTCATATGACAAACTATGAAATTGCCTTTACAGATAATCCTCGTGTTTGGAAAAAATATATGGAGCGGGAAGATAAGATATTTTTAAATAGTGATGAATATGGAAAAACAGTTATTGAATACGCTTTAGAATTTAAAAATTATAAGTTTATGAAATATCTTATGGACGAGGGATATATATGGCTTGTGGATAACAGTGAATGGAAAAATTTTGGATATTCATATGGTGCAGGTACAAGTGTGAAGAAGCGTGACTTTAGAGATTATGACACAAGTGTACCATTTTTGATTTATACTCAGGATAGAATACGGACTCAGACAATTGCACTGGCAATAGAAAATAATGATTTGGACATACTCGATACCCTTTTGGCAAGGGATAATCCATTTTTACATGTTGCTGGTACTTTGGGGTTTGCCTATGGTTTGGAGCGGTACTATAATGCGGATTTAATGAAAGCGGTTTCTGAATCCGACCAAAAGGTTTTGGATTATTTCTCAAGAGAATTTGAAATTAAAGATATATATAACAATGAGAATACATTTATTTACCCGTATATGGGGGAACTGATTGATATAATGCTTAAAACTAACAGAAAAGAAGTAGAGTTGTTAATTAGAAGATCATTAAAACATAATAAGGAAACACTTAAAAAGTTAGAAACAATGATTAGGGATGCGTATCAGAGTGTGGGTGAAAACTGTGATCGGTTAGAAAAAGTGCCTGTTATGGAAATTACATTAAGATGTTTTAGGTTTGATAACGAGAACAAAATAGTAAATTATACTTATTATAAGGAAAAACACTCTAGCGAAAAGATAGTTACAAATGTTGTTTATATTTCTGAAAAATCATCAGCACCATTAATAAATGAACTGATTTCTGAAATAAATGAATTATATTCCCGGATTTCATCTTTGGGGGATAAATCATTAACAAAGCAGATTATTAATTGGATTGAAAGTAAAGAGTGGTAAATTTATTGGCAGTCAGAAAAGTTGTGAATCTTATATATTCGCAACTTTTTTCTTTATATAAAAAAACACTTGACTTAGTATCAAAAAGATGATAAGTTGTACATGAACATAATATCGATTTGATACAAAGAAAAGGAGATATGAGTATTATGGAAAAAAATAAGAAAAAAATATTAATTGTGGTGGATATGCAAAAGGACTTCACATCGGGAGTGCTGGGAAATGCTGAATGTGAGGCTGCTGTGCAGGAAGTGGTAAAGGTAATTAATTCAAACCAATACGACGAAATATATCTTACAAGAGATACTCATCATAAAGATTATCTGGAAACTCAGGAGGGTAAAAATCTGCCGGTGGAGCATTGTATTGAATTTTCAGATGGATGGGAAATTCGTCAGGAAATTATGGAAGCTGTTAAAGATGAAAAAGTTGAAATTGTCAACAAGCCGTCTTTTGGTTCTCTTCTCCTTGCAGAGGAGCTTAAAAATAAATATTTTAATGAAATGGAAAAGGTTGAAGTTACTCTTGTGGGGGTATGCACGGGAATATGTGTTATTAGTAATGCAATGCTTATTAAAGCCACGTTGCCTGAAACTAAAATAAATGTTATTGAAAAGGCATGCGCCTGTGTAACGTTAGCTTCCCATAAAAATGCAATTGAGGCAATGAAAATGTGTCAGATTAACATAATTTAATGGGAACAAATAAGAAATATTTAAATGAATTAAAAGAAAGAGGTTAGTATTATGGAACAGATTATTAATAGTTTATTGGAAAATGATTTATATAAATTTTCAATGGGTCAGGTAATTTACCACCAGTTTAGTGATTACAAAACAACATGGGATTTTAAATGCAGAAATAAGGATGTGTATTTTACATCTGAAATGGTGGAGGAAATAAAGGAGCAGATTAAGTTATATTGCAATCTTAGATTTACGGAAAATGAGCTGGAATATCTTCACAGCATTAAATGGTTAAAGGGTTCATACGTTGATTTTCTCAGATTGTGGCAGCCAAGATATGAAGATTTTGAGATAACAACAGATGCAGATTGCGGATTGACCATTGAAACAAAGGGAACATGGCTTAATACATCAATGTATGAAATTCCTGCATTGGCTATTGTAAATGAAGTTTATTTTAGAATGGCTTATGATTATGATGAATTATTTGAAAGCTTTAAGAAAAGACTTGATGAAAAATGTGAAAAACTGAAAGACGGAAAGTTGGAATTAGGCAATTTCTCAGAATTCGGTCTGAGAAGAAGATTGTCTGCTAAAGCTCAGGAAATAGCAATTGAGAAACTGGCTGATTTAAGTGGTAAAATGCACGGAACTACTAAGTTTATTGGAACAAGTAATGTATATCTGGCAAAGAAGTACAATCTTACTCCTGTAGGAACTATGGCTCATGAATGGATTATGTGTGTAGGACAGGGAAATCATAAACACAATCCGGCATATTCAAACTGGTATGCTTTGGATGCATGGGTTAAGGAGTACGGTATATTAAACGGTACTGCTTTAACGGATACAATTACAACGGATTGCTTCTTAAAGGACTTCCAGCTGACTTATGCAACTTTATTTAGTGGTGTAAGACACGACAGCGGAGACCCTTTTGAATGGGGAGAAAAAATGATTAAACATTACAAGAACCTTGGAATTAATCCGCAAAACAAAACTTTGTTGTTTAGTGATTCTCTTGATTTTGAAAGAGCTGATAAATTATACAAATATTTTAGTAAAAAGATTAATGTTGCATTTGGCATTGGCACATATATAAGTAATGATACTGATGTACCGGCACTTAATATTGTAATGAAAACCACAAAGTGCAATGGAATGGATGTGGCAAAAATAAGTGATACTCCGGGAAAAGGTATGTGCAGAAATCCAAAATACGAACATTATTTAACAAGATGCATAGATTGGAGAATGCAAAATGACTGAGAAAGATTTTTTGAAGGAATATGACATAACAAAGTACGACAGACCATCAATTGCCACGGATATTGTATTGTTTACACTGGATAATTCAATTAAAAATGCCAAAAAAGTCAATGTCGGACCGTTACAGATATTATTGATAAAAAGAGCTTCTAATCCCTTTAAAGGTCAGTGGGCATTGCCCGGTGGATTTTATGAGAAGGGTGAAACATTGGAGGAGGCGGCAGCACGTGAACTTTACGAAGAAACTAATGTAAGAAATGCGTATCTTGAAAATACTAAAACCTTTAGTGAAACAGGGAGAGATCCCCGTGGATGGATTGTGTCAAATGCTTTTATTGGGGCAATAAATAAAAGTGACTGCAATTTAAGGGCAGATTCTGATGCATGGGAGGCAAAGTGGTTTAATTTATCTGAAGAAAAAGAGGCAGGAGAAAACTGTACAGTGTACAATTTGAATTTAACTGCTGAGGATGATTCCTGTAGCATAAACATAGTGGTAAAGTGTGATAAAACCATGGAAATGGGCAGGGTAAAGCATAAATGGAGTATTTGCAAATCAGAGAATCTTGGATTTGACCATGCATTAATTATTACGGAGCTGTTTCAGAAACTAAAGAATGGTATTCTTAGTGATATAAGATTATTGTTTGAGTTTGTTCCGGAAACATTTACTGTGGGACAGCTAGAGGCCACATACAAGGCGATATTTAATATTGACGGAAAGGTTCCTAATTTTAGAAGAAAGATAGGTAACTATATTGTTGAAACCGATGAGTGGGAAAGGGAAACATCTTATAGACCACCAAAGCTGTGCGTAAGGAATATGGAGGTTTTTTGAGGGAAAATAGATTATGAAAGAATTGTTTTGGGATATAAGCACTAATTTGTCAGACAATATCTGACAAATTAGGATGGTCGCATATATGTGAACTAATTACAATTGATGATTTAAAACGCTTAGTGGATAGAATTATTAATGAAGCTGGTGAATAGAACAATTATTTGTATTGCAGGTTTCATTTATGGATAGACAGTTGGGGGTGACTGTCTATTTTTTTACAAAAGATTTTCAATTAAAAGGTATAAATTGAGCCCCATCCTACATAAAAAGTAGAAGACGAAATATGGTAATATATGGTATAATTTGAAAGTATTAAAAAATGAGTCTTGAAAAAAGTATGAATAATTAGCTTGACATGACAAGAGAGGAAAATGAAAATGAGCAGAAAAGAAAATATTCTAAATGCATGGATTATGGTGGAACATTTAACTGAAGGAAATATAAATATAAGAGATAAATCAATTAAATCATTTGACGGAAAAACAGATTTTTATAGTATGTTTGCTCAAAAAATACAGGAAAGAAAATTCGATAAAAATCAAAAAGATGCAGGAATAGTTGTTTACTTTGAAATCTTTGGGTTTAACGAAGTGGTAGAGATAATTCGCAAAAAATATAATTTAGAACCTACGGATGAGGAAATTAGAGTTGGAGAAAAATTTAGTTTTGCATTAGGATTCGATAAGAATTTAGCATTACGGGAGGACCTTACATTTGTTACCATAAGCACCTATATTCGTAATTTTAAAGAAATTCCAATAAAAAATACATTTAATGAATATGAGCGTGAGTTTAAAACACAGATTTCACAATTATTTATGGAAGATGAGAATGAAGAAAATATAGATTTTATTAACAAGAAAGTAAAATTCAATGATGCAATGAACTACATTATAAATAAGTATGAAGTCAATTTGAAAAATTGTAGATTCCAGTTAGTAAATAATTTAGACACCGATGCAGCAAATATGCATTCATTTTTTGTGGAAGATTTGGAAAGGGCAAAGAAAGATTGTTCTTCCAATTTGGATAGGTATCTTCTGGGAAAAGTAAATAAAAGAATCAATTTGGATAGTAAAAATACGTCAGTTAACTTTAATCCTGATATTTTTGAAAAAATTCTACAACCTAAAAATTATCCCATTGCCAGATTCCCGAGTAAAACAAAATATTCTCTTAGTTTTATGCAACAGGTTGCTGTTAATCTTGCAATTGGCTATGACAACAGTCAAATAAGAAGCGTTAATGGACCACCGGGAACTGGAAAAACAACCCTGTTAAAGGATATCTTTGCGGAATTGCTGGTAAGACAGGCATACGAAATAGCTAATTTATCTGATAAAGTTATAAAGGCAAATCCAACAAAGGGATATTATGAAAATATATGTATTGGGAAAATGCCTGAAAATATTGCTGAAAATAATATTATTGTTGCAAGTTCTAATAATAGTGCCGTCCAAAATATTGTTAATGAGCTTCCACTTATACAAGGAATAGACGATAAATTTGTAGAGGAATTAAAAGAAGCCGATTATTTTTGGGAGATTGCAAATTCAGAATTGTCGTCAGAATGGATAGAGGATAAGGAAAGCGGAAAAAAGCAAGAGAAACTTATAATGAAAAGAAATCCGGGTGAAGATATGTGTTGGGGGACTTTTTCTCTTGAAGGGGGAAAGAAGAGTAATATGGCAAATATTATCATGAATATTAAGCACATGCTTAATCATTTGGAAAAAGAATATATTTCAGACAAAGGAGTATATGAGAAATTTTTAACTTACTATAATCAGGTAGAAAATATTAGGCGAAAAGCACAAAGATATTATAAAAATATACAAGAATATGAAAAATGCTGTATTTTATTAAAAAAATTACAGGAGAATTATAAAAAGACTAAAGAAACAAAGAGAGTTGAATTAGAATGTAAATTGGCTCAATATAGGGAGATTAACAAGGAAAAAAGTCTGGACATTGATGATTTAAAAAAACAGTACGAAGATATAGAACAGAGCAAGGAGATGGTTGATAAAAACAGACAAAGTATAGAATGGTGCATACAATTATTATTAAACCGGAAACCACGATTTTTTTCATTACCGAAAACTAAAAAGGAATATAAGAAAAAAACAGGAGAGGTCGGTCAGCGACTTGAAGAGTGCATAAGTCAAAGCGAAGAGATTGAATGTGAGAGAAGAAAGATAAATTCAAAAATTCAGGAACGTCAAAATGAATTAGATGAATTGCTTTCAAAGGAAAAACAAGAAAAATGTATATTTGATGAGTGGATAATAAAGCGAGAGGGTGAAATAACAAAGGTTGAAGAAAAATGCAAAAATTATAAAAATAGAATAAGTGATAAAAATTTCAAGAAGCTTGATATGGGCTTAGAATATGAAGAATTACAATTGTCTAATCCATGGTTTGAGGAAATATACAGAATTGCTCAATCCAAATTATTTATTGCGGCGCTAAAAGTAAGAAAGCAATTTTTGTATGATAATTTGAAGAGTATAAAAAAAGCCATAATGGTATGGAATAGGCAGAAAGAGGGAATATATGAAAAGACCTTGGTTTTGTCAGCATGGAACTGGATAAATATGGCGATACCTGTAATAAGCTCAACATTTGCCAGTTTTTCACGGATGTGTGAAAATCTTGGAACATCAACATTGGGACATTTATTTATAGATGAGGGAGGACAGGCATTGCCACAGGCAAGTGTAGGAGCCATAAATCGCAGCAAGCACATTATGGTGTTAGGAGATCCAGAACAAATAAAGCCGGTATTAACATTAGATTCTAATGTATTAGCAATGCTTGGTGAACATTTTAATGTGAGTGAAAAATATTTATCAGGCACAGCATCGACACAAACCCTTGCAGACGAAATAAGTAAATATGGATTTTATAAAGAGCAGGATGAAGCATGGGAGTCATGGGTTGGAATACCGTTGTGGGTTCATAGAAGATGTAAAAGTCCGATGTTTAAAATCTCCAATAAAATTTCCTATAATGGCTATATGGTTCAAGGTGTTGAAGGAAAGGGAAAGGTGGATTGGTTTGACATTGGTGGAACGGCAAGTGACAAATATGTTGAAGAACAGGGAAGATTTCTGTTGCGAAAAATAGAGGCAATGATTCAAAATGACAAAAAAATAATAGACAGGAATGAAAAAGATACGATATATGTAATTACTCCGTTTGCAAATGTTGCATATCAACTGGCAAAACTATTAAAGAATATAGAGTTTACCAGGTATGATGAGAAGAATAAGCCTACAAATGTTGGAACGATTCACACTTTTCAGGGAAAAGAAGCACCTATCGTATTCCTAGTATTAGGTGCTGATAAAAACAGTAGAGGAGCTGCAAGATGGGCAGTGGAAGAACCTAATATGATGAATGTTGCAGTAACCCGTTCAAAAGAAGAATTTTATATTATTGGTGACAAAAGATTATATTTGGATTTGGGCAGTGATGTTGTTAGAGATACATATAGTATTATTAAAAATTATAATACTCATCAGATGGACAACAAGGTAGGGGATAAGAGTGCATCTGAAATACAGGTCTGAATATTAATGATGAATAAGATATTTTGTAGACATAATTTGCAGACTATATTAAAATACAGTATATTATGGTTTATTTTGCCATTGGAGGAAGTGAATAAATGGAAACATATTATTTAATTGATTTTGAAAATGTTCATAATGAGGGCATTGCCAATATTAAAAGTATGACTAAAACGGATCACATGCATATTTTTTCAACACAAAATGCTACAAATATAAATAAAGATGTATTTTGGATTAATGGAGATATTAAATCTCATTTAGTACCTGCTAAAAAGCAATCATTAGATATGCATTTGGTATCTTATTTGGGATATTTGTTAGGTATTCATGGGAAAGATTGTTGTTATGTGATTATTAGTAAAGATAAGGATTATGATAATATAGTGAAATTCTGGAAAGAGGAAGGTTATCAGAATATTTCCCGTAAGGAGAAGTTGCCTGGAAATGAACCTGTTCAGAAGAAAACAAAACAGGCAGGTTCACAGCCTAAAAGTAATTCCCAAACTGCCAATGGCAGAATTAGTGCCGGTATGGCATATAGGCTTGATGGAAAGGATAGATGTGAGTTAAATATTTTTATACAACACAATCTTGTTAATAGGGGATACGATCACAGCTCAGCAAATCGGATTTGCAAGTATGTAGTAACTCATTGCAATGATGAAAGAATGTTAAGTGGAATACACAATGATATAAAGAAAGATTTTGAAAACTATTCAGATGTGTATGGAGATATAAAGTCAATTCTTGAAGATTTTGTGCAATCCAAAAACAAAGATACAAAAAGGGAGTCGCGGGTTCGTTCTTTTTTCGGGCAGCATTTTAAGAAAAAAGTATATACAGATTGTAAAGAGGAAATTATACAAACTATCCTGAATGCGGAATCAAAGCAACAGGTGAACAATGGTTTGTCTAAGTTATATACGGACGGAGAAGTGGTTTCCCATATCTATAAAGTGGTACAACCTTTGATTAAGGAGCTGCCGGGAAAGTAAATGACTTTCATATAGAAAAATTATTAAGGATGACAAATTAAAGATAAAATAATATTAAACTAATAAATACATAAACTTGACAAATAAACGACCGTTTACTAGAATAAAAGTGAACGGTCGTTTATTTACATATGGAGGTAACTGAAAATGAGGAACAGAAAAGAAGAAATATTAATTGTGGCACTTCATTTGTTTGCGAGAGATGGTTATGAGGCAGTTTCTGTAAGTCAGATAGCCGGAGCATTGGGCATAACAAAGGGAGCGTTGTATCGCCATTTTAAAAGTAAAAGAGATATTTTTGATTGCATTGTACAGCGTATGGAACAGGAAGATAGTGAGCAGGCGGCAGACAACAATATGCCTGAAGATAATAAAGAAAGTATGCCGGAGAAATACGAGACTATTTCTTTGGAGGATTTTATTCAATATAGTAAATCTATGTTTGAGTATTGGACGGAGGATGATTTCCCTTCATCTTTTAGAAAGATGCTGACAATAGAGCAGTTTAGAAGCGAAGAAATGCAGAAATTGTATCAACAGTACCTTGCGTCAGGGCCTGTCTCATATGTAAAGGATTTGTTTGCTGTCATGAATATTGAGAATGCTAATGAAAAGGCAGTTAGATTCTATGGAACCATGTATTTTTATTACAGTGCTTATGATGGCGCAAAAGATAAGAAAAAGATAAAAAAAGAATTTGAATCAGCTATATGCAGTATGGCGAAGGAAATTGAAATTAAGCAATAAATTCGGCATTTGTGCCGGAACTTGACTTTGTTATGTATAAGGATGGGGAGTTAATAGGACAGAATATGTTTATGAAGGCAACTATAGCAGCAGATGATGGAAGAAAAATCCCAATTATGACTATGGGACCAATTTGCATAAAAAATGAATTTAAAGGTAAAGGATATGGAAAAATGTTGCTTGATTATTCCTTGGAAAAAGCAGCAAATTTTGGCTGCGGGGCATTATGTTTTGAAGGGAATATTGATTTTTACGGCAAAAGCGGCTTTAAGCAGGCCAGTGAGTTCGGAATACGTTATTATGGATTGCCGGAGGGAGAGGATGCATCATTTTTTTGCTATGTAAAATACATTTGACATGGTAAATCTATCGTATGTAAAGTATTTTTGATAGCCAAAAACAGGCTTGGGGGTTAATATTAAGTACGCAAGGGAGGTAAAGAAATGGAATTGGGAAAGCAAATAAAAACATATCGTCAGGAAGCAAATATGTCTCAGGAAGAATTAGCTTATCGTGTTTATGTTTCCAGACAGACAATTTCAAACTGGGAAAATGATAAATGCTACCCGGATGTTAAGAGTTTAATCTTATTGGGGGAAATTTTCCATGTATCTCTTGATAAATTAATTAAAGGAGATGTTGATATTATGAAAGAAGTAATCAAAAAAGAAGAAGTTGAAAAAATGAATCGGTATGGAGTCATCTATACGGTGGCCCTGGGCATTACTGTTGTATCAGCGGTACCATTATTTATATGGCTTGGCATATGGGCATTTATTCCATGGGGAATTATTTATGCGGTTGCTTTATATTGGGGGATAAAGGTGGAAAAAGTGAAGAAAAACAATGACGTCAAAACATATAAGGAAATTGTTGCATTTTCCGAAGGAAAATTGCTGGATGATATACAAAAGCAACGGGAGATAGGTAAGCGTCCATATCAGAAAGTTTTAATAGTTGGTGCAAGTGCTGTGATTACCTTTGTTATTTGTATATTAATTGGATTGATTATGAATGCTTGGGAAAATTAGGAGGGAAGAGTGAGACAGCGGATAAGGGGGTGAGATGTGGAACTGATGAAATTACATAGGAAAGAGAGGAATGATGTAAGGTGAGAACTTAAAAATCGGAGACTATGAAGAAAAGTCTGTAAATTAGATTCTTTTATGATAATGATAGGCGAAAGGCTTGAAAAATCAGCTTTTCGCCCTTTGTTTATATATAACAGTTACTAAAACGCATGTCAAGAGCAGGCGTTTCTGCCGCCTGCTTTGCGATGGAATATTGCCTATTCTGGAAGGCGTCCTTCGTACATAATACTTAGTTCTCCAATTACAGAGAACAAGTCAGATGCAATATATCATTGAAAAGCCTAAGACAGAAAGTGGCGAGAGATATGTTCCAATGTCTGGTGAGGTGGCGGCTTGTTTCAAGAGAATACTTAAGGGCAGGGTCAATCCCAAAGTTGAACCGATGGTTGATGGAATGACAGGATTTTTATTCCTTGATAAGAATGATATGCCTATGGTGGCATTACATTGGGAAAAGTATTTTCAGCATATTCGGGAAAAGTACAATAGCATATATAAGGTTCAGATGCCGCCAATCACACCGCATATGTGTCGTCATACGTTTTGTTCTAATATGGCTAAGTCGGGAATGAATCCGAAGATACTTCAGTATATTATGGGACACTCGGATATCAGTGTTACGATGAATACCTATACTCATGTTAAATTTCAGGATGCACAGGAAGATTTTTAAAAAGCAATTAATTCATAATGACCTGATGAAAATGAGAGAAAAATGGCTGAATGCCAGTATATATATTAATCCCCAATTTCTTACCTGTCGATTCCCAATGGCAGATTTGCCTTTGGTGCAGACTTGAAATTTACCAAAGTTTTTACCAAAATTGATGACAAAAAATATGCAAAGATATGCCAAAATATGCTAGAATAAGTGAAAAATGAAGAAAGGTAAAAAGGCTTGAAAAGCCCGAAAATACTGGAAATATGAGAAAAATCAAGATTTTATTTATCTGCCACGGCAATATCTGCCGTTCCACCATGGCACAATACGTCCTTCAACATATGGTTGAACAGGAAGGCATAGCCTGGCAGTTTTACATCGACTCAGCAGCTACAAGCTACGAAGAAATTGGAAATCCCGTCCATCCAGGAACTAGAAACAAGCTAAATCTTGAAGGAATTTACTGCGGAAATCATCGTGCAAGAAGGATGACAAAACAGGATTACGAATATTTTGACTACATCATAGGAATGGACACTGCAAATAAAAAAAATATTATGAGAATTATTGGAAGAGATAAGGACAACAAGGTGTACAAACTGTTGACTTTCGCCAACGATTCGGCAGACATAGCGGATCCGTGGTACACAGGAAATTTTGATATCACATATTCTGATGTGGTGCGGGGATGCAGAGGCTTTCTGGAATATTTACAACAGAAGTCTTAACAAGTTTATAAAGTAAAAATTTCTGCTTGCTTACAACATATGCTAAGTAGTTTTGTATTGAAAAATTAATTTTAGTATATAGCGCATTTATTTTCAGGCACATAGTTCTCATATCATTTGCTATAAACGTTAATTACAGGAAAAAGCTAAAAATACAAGAATATTATTGTATTTTTAGAAAGTGAAAATTAGTCAATTTAAGTCCGGTACAATAATATTCTTATTTAATACTTTATTTAATGTAAATATCATGAAAAAATTAGTCATACCAGCCATTAAATTCAATTATTTACAGTAAATATTGAAAAAATCAGGAAAAAAATGTACTTTTTATACTCTACATTAGTTTCAATAAGGAAAAATACGGCAAAATTATATTAAAACAAATTTATTAATGTAATTTTGCCGTTTCCAACTATCATAACAATTTCTCAGCTAATCATCAATCTGAATCTGCAAGACAACCTCCAAAGATTCCAACTTTTACTCCCAACACATCGCTACATCTTCTCACAGATATCCCTTGCAACATATACACCGCTTGCGGATGCATGAGACAGTGAGTGGGTTACGCCACTGCCGTCCCCGATAATATATAATCCATTGTATTTACATTCAAGATTGTCATTAAGTTCCACTTCCATATTGTAGAATTTAACCTCTACTCCGTAGAGCAAAGTATCGTCATTAGCTGTTCCCGGAGCGATTTTATCTAATGCATAAATCATTTCAATAATGCCGTCTAAAATACGTTTAGGAAGCACAAGACTTAAATCTCCCGGAGTTGCTGAGAGAGTAGGAGTAACAAGTCCTTCCTCGATACGGTTCTCAGTGCTGCGTCGACCTCTTACCAAATCGCCAAAACGCTGAACAATAACGCCACCCCCTAACATATTTGAAAGTCTGGCAATGCTTTCGCCGTAGCCGTTACTATCTTTGAAAGGTTCTGAAAAATGCTTAGCCACAAGAAGGGCAAAGTTAGTATTTTTAGTCTGCATTTCTTCGCTTTCGTAACTGTGTCCATTGACCGTTACAATGCCGTTTGTATTTTCGTTTACCACAATACCGTGAGGATTCATACAGAAAGTACGGACGTTATCCTCGAATTGTTGTGTACGGTAAACAATTTTGCTTTCATAGAGTTCGTCTGTAAGATGGGAAAAAATAACAGCAGGGAGTTCCACACGGACACCAATATCCACACGATTTGATTTGGTTGGGATATCCATTTCGTGACAAACTTTTTCCATCCATTTGCTTCCGCTTCGACCAACAGAAACAATACATTTAGGGCTTTCAAAGGAGCCATCCGCCGTATGAATAACATAGCCGTCGTCTGTTTTCTCGATTGAAACCACAGGTGTATCAAAGTAAAAATCAATAGTTTCTTTTAATTCATTATATAAATTTTCCAAAACAACGTAGTTAATATCCGTTCCTAAATGTCGAACCGATGCATCTAAAAGTTTTAACTTGTTTTGCATACATATTTTCTTAAATTTAGTTCCGGCGGTAGAGTACAAATGGGTCCCTTCTCCACCGTGGGACATATTAATATCGTCCACATATCTCATTAAATCAAGAGCCTTTGTTTTTCCAATGTGTTCGTATAATGTTCCACCAAAATCATTTGTAATATTGTATTTTCCATCAGAAAAAGCTCCGGCGCCACCAAAGCCACTCATAATAGAACAGCTTTTACAGTTGATGCAATTAGGAACTTTATTGCCGTCAATAGGACATTTTCTCATGGAAAGCTTGTGACCCTCCTCAAAAACGGCAATTGAAAGTTCAGGCTTTTTTCTGGTTAGCTCGTAAGCTGCAAAAATACCTCCAGGACCGGCTCCAATAATAATAACGTCGTAATGCTTCATAAAAATCCTCCTAATTTAATATGTAATGCCAACTTATTTAGTCGGTGTGAAATTGCCAAAAACGCAAAAAAATACCGCTAAATAAAGTATATCTATAAAAGCGGTTATAGATAACTATTTGCGGCAGTTAGTAGAAACGTTCATCCGTATTATGAACTTATATAATCCTTACAGATAATATCAGAAATAATACATAAAAGCAATAGTGAATGTTATGAGAAAATGTTGTGAAAAATCCCCGGCACCTTATTAATTACATAAAAAAACACAATATCTGAAATTCTGTTGTAAATTTTAATACCCAAGGAAACTTAATCTCGGGTTTTTACATTAATAATTGGAAAATAATCATATTTTATTGTAAATTTTAATTACAACTCGCCCATATTGTTAGCTAAGTCAACATCAGATAAAAAAATTACAATAAAAATCAAGTGAAACAAATATTTTATTGTAATTTAAAATTCATTTAGAAATCAAAATGCATATATTTACAATAAAAAAATACAAGAATTGATATATTAATGTAATTTCCTAAAAACAAGCCTAATTATCTTCCACCAAGCTATAAAAATTTGAATTATCTACATTAAAAATCTACAAAAATACTCATATTAATGTAACGTCCCCACAGAAACATCACAACGTCCCACCCCCTCGGGACCTCACAGAATCCCACCCCACGTAGCATTCACCATCCACCCCACGTAACATTCACCATCCACCCCACGCAGCATCCATCCGGGAATATCACCACATCCCGGAATCACAACAATTCCCACAAGAATCTCCCGCAAGTATTTACAAGCCCCACACTTACCACAATTCCTCCATCACCCACTTTTGCAAATTTGCAATGGCTTTTAATGTGTGCTATAGTTTAAATATGAAGGGAGCAGGAATAAAATGAATTTGGACAAAACATCAGGTCAGATAATTATGTCATTATGTCAGGAGGCGGGCATATCCAGAAGTGAGCTTGCCAGAAGATTAGGAGTTACTCCGTCTCAAATCAGCCGAATAGTAAATGAAGAAACTAAAACTATAAGCAGTGAGATATTAATTGCAATGACAAAGGAATTTGGAGTGTCGGCAGACTATATTTTAGGATTGACAGACAAAAAAGCAGGTAACAATAGTGTGGATAACCCGGTGATATTCCATGGCACAATGAAAAACATTAGTACAGATGATTTTACGGAAAATAACAACAGTGTGGACACCAAAAAAACATCCGTTATCACAACGCCTGCCAGAACCACAACGCCTAACATCACCAGAACTGCCATGTTACTTATGAGCTCGGCATTTCCTCTTGGAAAATGTCTTGAATTTATTGAGAACATAGAAGATATTCCACAAAAGGAAATGGCATACGCTGAGTATTATTACTTTAGCGGTCACCATGAAAAGGCAGTTACATACGCTGAAATGTACTTAAATCATGAGGATATAATGCTTAAATTGTCGGCAAGTCTTATATATACCTTTGCAAATCTGTCATTAGACAGAATCAATTCGGCAAGACTTGGTCTTGAGAGGCTAAAAGAATATCTTGAAAAAGCCATGGCTGAAAACACCGACAAAAAAACAAGGGCATGTTGCGTATTTGTTGCTTCGGCGGCTCACACGCTGCTTCATCTTCCGGTAGGTCATATACCACCATTGTCTGAATACCTTACGGAATTTACCAAAGGAATGCAGTTGTGGGGAGTATATGTTTTGGCTCACAAGGCGTATCTTAATAAGGAATATGAGCGTTCATTAGGAATTGTTCAGGCATGCATTATGACCTGTGACAAAACATACCCAATAGCTATGATATATTTAAATCTTGTGGCAGCAATGGATGCCATGAATATGATGAAAAAGGACGAGGCAAAAAAATACTTTATGGAGGCATGGAGAATTGCAAAGCCTGACGATTTAATAGAAGGAATAGGAGAGCATCATGGGCTTTTGCAGGGGTTGATAGAAACCTGTATGAGAAAAGAATATCCAAAGGATTATGCCAGAATAATTGATATTACATATAGATTCAGCGCCGGTTGGAGACGAATCCACAATCCTGATACTAACGAGGATGTGGCGGATAACCTAACCACCACGGAATTTACCATTGCCATGCTTGCCAACAGAGGATGGACAAATAAGGAAATAGCAGAATATATGGATATTACCCAAAGAACGGTAAAACAACATTTAACCTGCGTATTTAATAAACTAAATATAACCAACAGAAAACAACTAAAGGATTTTATGCTGCGATAATAGCTTATAGCTAAAGGACTCCATGCTACAATAACAAGCCGAATAACTCTATACTGCATAATAGCCCGAATAACAGCTTATAGCCAAATAACTCTATACTACCATAACAGCCCGAACAACAGCCAAAAGACTTCATACTTAGATAAAGTCCAACAACAAAATGACTTCATTCCCAGATAATCTCCCCGGAAAAACGTATATACCACCTTTGCATATCACTTAAAAGTTGGTGCACAAAGATAGAACCCCAAAAAACGTATATATCACCTTTGCACATCACTTAAGAGCCGATGCACAAAGGTAGAATCCCGGGGAAATGTCCATTTTTCCTTAAAAACGTACGATGGCAGAAAAACTTCTTTCGTTTATAATTTTACTTATAAACAAAGCCCGATTTATACGCAATTGTAATTTATACTTTTGAAACTTACATAATATAATAAAAACGGGAAGGAAGGAGATGAATCTATGCCAAAACACAGATTTAAAACTTTAAAACAAAGCAAAAAGATTCTAAGCACAATACTTGCCACGGCGATAGTGGTTACAAGTATTCCGGCTGTGGAATTTTTTAGAGGTGCTGTTAATGTAAATGCGGCAGTTACTTACGAACCTAAAAAAATAGGAGTTTCCTTAATGTGCAACGATATGTTGTCAGGGGACAATGCCGATAACGTATACAAAGCATTAACAAGAACCAACTCCTTAGCAGAAGATTCAAGGAACGGAAGTGCATTTAACAATGTAAATATGCTGGGTCTTACATACCAGAACAGGCATGGAGGCGCAGGAAAATCTTACTGGGCTGAATTAAAAAGCAGTAAGTTTGTTGGCCTCTATGATTTAGCAAAGAAAGGTCAGATTGAGCAAAGCATTTGTGCAAATGTTAAAAACCATAATCATAGAAGTACAAAACGTCATTGGAACAAAATAAAACAGTACGGAAAAATAATTTTCGGATACCCAAAAGCCGATAACAATGACTGGTTTTATGGCAGACTATTTGAAACAAAAGACAATTCTGATTATTCAGAAATTGGAGGAAACGGATGCTGGAATACAACTAATCCTGACAGAGGTTACAAAAACCGTCTTGTAGTATATATGACTGCAAAAAAAGGCTGTGACGGTTGTAGTGGTGCATACATAGAAAATGTATCTATAGCATTAAAGGATACAAAGGCACCTACTATTTCAAGTATAAAAATTACTTCAGCAGCTAACAGCGACAGTGAAACGACCTATTTTAAGGCAGGTCAGACCCTTTACGCTAAGGTAAAATTCAGTGAATATGTACGTTTGGCAGATAACAAGAATTCAAGTAAACAGTCTACTAATATTAAGTTAGGTTTGTCTTTAGCAAAGAAAAATACAAAGAATGCTACCCACATTCAGGCAAAACTTGTTAGTTTAAAGAATGATACGGCAATTTTCTCTTACGACATACCGGCAACTATTAAGGTAAATAACAAAACAGAGGCTATGGATTACTTTGTATCAGGTCTTGCAGACATTGATAAACAAAGCAGTCTTATAGTGAAATCATCAGCAAATAAGAACTCAAAATTTGACCGTGCATTTTTAGATAACAATGGAAATACACTTTCAAACAGTAGTTCAACCATATCAAAATTAAAAAGTGGTATAAACGATTCCACTAAATTTGAAAATGAAATTAAAAAGACCACCAGTGCCATTACTGATATTGCAGGAAATCCGTTGGATATCAACAGCTTCAGGGATGATTCTGCCTACAAAAACGGTGTAAGCATAAGCAGGGTTTATTTAGATGCAGTAAGCCCTAACATTAAAAGTGTTAAGCTTTCATCTAATCAGAAAATAAACAATTTAAATGACAACGAAAACTATTATTTAAAAGTAGGAACAAAATTAACAGCCAGTGTGGAATATAATGAAAATATTAAAAAAGTTTCCGGAACAAACCTTGCCAAAATACAGGCAAAGTTTAATATATATAGTTCCGCAGGAAAACAGATTACGGCAAAAGCTAAAAGTATTTACTATGGTGATTCCACCAAAATCACTTTTGAACCGGTAACCATCACTGGTGATATGGTTATAAAACCAAAATCCAGTGGGAAAAAGAAGGAAGACTACAGAATAACCATATTAGATATTGAAAATAGAAATTTGTTAAAAGACTATTCGGATAACGAGGCAGGTACCGTTGGAGATTTAAGAAATGACACATCAAAAACATTTTACTTAGATAATAAGGCACCTGTAATTATGGTGGAAGATAGTGTGCCTGATGACACTAAAACTTATGATATGGCAAGATGCGATATAACCGGAGAGGTGTATAGAATTGTCCTTAACACAACTGATAATGATGAGGAAAGCGGAAGTGATAAAAAGCCTTTTGCTTCCGGTGTCAGAGATGGAAAAGGCTCTATAAGTGTTGATTTGCAAAGCAGCACCGTTAAAAAATTCAGGTATATTTTGTCACCGAAGGAACTTAGCAAAAGCGAGCTTTCCCGAAGAACATTTAAGGAAGGGGAATCAAACAAAAATCTGATATTAGAAGGAACAGATGACAGTGATACAACCTTTACTC
>OKRZ01000716.1_pt1 | contig 26202 bp, 29 predicted proteins | sample 1601141 | NCBI WGS metagenome assembly OKRZ01 (sample SAMEA3541524, study PRJEB24748) | human gut metagenome | biome: human gut; feature: human-associated habitat; material: faeces | place: China | collected 2012
GGATAAGGTAACGCCGCCTGTGCGGTACATTATTCTGTTTGGAGGGGGCTTGTCCTATCTGTTTTGGCTGCAAGTTGTCCTTATAAGAACGCAGCCGGAAAAAACTTGTCCTACAAAAAATGTAGTGTTTATAGGGGTTTCCGGCTTTGTTGTTCTTATGCAGTCGTACCATCCGCAGCCATATCCTCCACTAAGTCTGCAATAGGGTCACCGGAAGACTGAAATTCAGTAGCTGTAAAAGGAACTCCGCCTGCCGCCTGTGGCCACACTCCTAAAGTATGGTCAACATAGTATTTCTCAAAGCCTGCCACATCTACTTCATCACATGGAAGATCTTTAACCAACTGGGAAACTATGGTTCCGACGATTTCGAGGTGTGACATTTCTTCAGTTGCGATATCGTTCAACAATCCGGCAACACGGGAATTTTTCATGGCATATTTTTGAGACATATAACGCATGGCAGCACTAGCTTCGCCATCGGGTCCACCATACTGGCTTATAATTACCTGTGCCATTTTAGGATTCCTACATTTAATATTTACCGGGTACTGGAGTCTTTTTTCATAAACATACATTAGCAATTACCTCCTTCCCAAGGCATAGGACCTTTATTCCACTCCCAATAATCGCAATTATCGGTTTCATAAAATCTTAGCGGCCCAAATCTCTTAGTATACTCATCCCATGCCTCCTGGCGCACCTTCTCCATCTTCTGATGGAACGTAATAGCTTCAGTGCAATTGGGATGAGTGTCTAAAAACAATCGGGTATCATCCATGGCAAAACTTGCCTGAGTAATAATTTTCATTAAATCTTCTTTGCACATGTTTTTCATTTTTTACCACACCTCCCAATATAAGGTTTATCCATATCTTCAAAAATGGTGCCTTTTTCCAGTCCTTCTTCTATACAGTAAATATTTCTCCAAATCTGCCACGGAACATATGACATAGCAGGAACCATGGAATCTACAGGTTCATTGCCACGGTCGCAACCTTCATTCCTTTTACATCCACATTCATGTGTGGAATTATCAGAATCACGGTGGGACGGAGGCATCTGCCTGTTACCGGCATTGAAGCTACGATTCATACCACAACCGGTGCCATTATGCATTGTATTCATGTTGCAGTTCATATTGCGGGTATTTCCACACCTTGAGTTTAAACAGCCACGACTGTTTATAGGGGAATTTCCCATATTGTTATTCATATTACAAGCCATTTAACATACCTTTTCCTTTATGATTTACATTATTAATGTATGCTAAAAAAAACGTATGGTTCTGAATATATTTGCTATAAAAAATGCACCAATTAAAAAAAAGACACCTTTATGGCAGTGACATTTTTTTATAAACTTAACATAAGTGGTAAAATATTTTAAAGGAGGAAATATGGGAAAAATAGCAGAAAGGATATTTATGATAACATTAATAGGCACATTGTTAGGTTTTGGTGTTAAAAATATTAATGCAGCTACAAAATCCACACAGTACAAAATGGTTTGGAGCGACGAATTTAACGGCACAAAACTTAATTTAAAAAATTGGACTTATGATATAGGAAATGGTGGCGCAAATTTCGGCTGGGGAAACAATGAACTGGAGTATTATACGGACAGGAAAGATAATGTAAAGGTGGAAAACGGTTCCCTTGTTATAACAGCCAGAGCGGATAATTATAAAGGTCCGGGAATGAAAAAGGCTACAAAGTATACATCAGGAAGAATTAAAACATCAAATTTGCAGTCCTTTAAATATGGAAAAATTGAGGCACGTATGAAAGTGCCGGCAGTTACAGGAATGTGGCCGGCATTTTGGATGTTGGGATACAATGACAAAGGCTGGCCGTACTGCGGAGAAATAGATATTCTTGAAACATGGAACAGCTATCAGTTTGCTCAGGGCACAATTCACTGGGAAAATGAAAAAGACAGACCGGGAAGAGATACTTATGAGGCTTCCAGCACTAAAAATTTCAAGGATAAAACAGCATGGCATACATATGGTCTTATCTGGACTCCGAAACAAATGCAATGGACGGTAGACGGAAAGGTTTACAAAACATTTAGCTTAAAAGAAAGCCACAAATCAGAATTAAAAAAGCCGTTTTACATTATTCTTAATTTGGCAGTGGGAGGCAATTTACCTTATTTCCCACCGGAAGACGATTTTGTATCTGAAAAAATGATGGTTGATTATGTGAGAGTTTATCAGAGAAAATGTGATAACGGTTCATATGACGGTGTATGGGAAGAATCTGAAAAAAGCAGCGTACCGGTTTATTCAGTGAAGTTTAGTAACATTACCAAGGTGGTAAATCAGCAAAAGGTATTAGCAGGGGAAACAATAATTCTGCCAAATGTTAAACGTAAGGGATACAAATTTTTAGGTTGGTATAATGGAGATAAAAAATTAACTGAATCAACAATGATAAAGTCAGATATAACTGCCAAAGCTAAATGGCAGAAAATCTCAGTTAAGCAGACAAAAATCACTTCAACTAAGCAGATTTACAGAAAAATGGCGACAGTTAAGTACAAAGTAAAGGGTAAGGTTGACGGCTATCAGATAAAAGTAGGCAAAAAAACAAAATATTCAGAATCTAAAATCGTAACTTTTGGAAAATTTGTTTCCGGGAAAACTTACAAGGTAAAAGTACGTGCCTATTCCATTGATTCAAGGGGTAAGAAAATTTTCGGAAAATGGAGTAAAACCGCAAAAATTACCATAAAATAGTATTGGCATTTTAAGTAAAATGGAGTATACTAATTACGGTTGTTTAGAATATAACAATTAATGAATTTTATGGAGGTACATTATGTTAGTATCAGCTAAGGAAATGTTGGAAAAGGCAAAAGCAGGACATTATGCTGTTGGACAGTTCAACATCAACAATCTTGAATGGACAAAGTCAATCCTTTTAACAGCACAGGAATTAAAGAGCCCGGTTATTTTAGGAGTATCAGAAGGTGCCGGAAAGTATATGACAGGATTTAAAACAGTAGCAGCTATGGTAAAGGCTATGGATGAAGAATTGGGAATCACTGTTCCTGTAGCACTTCACTTAGATCATGGAACATATGAAGGATGCTATAAGTGTATTAAAGCTGGATTCACATCAATTATGTTTGATGGTTCACATTATCCTATCGAAGAAAATATTGCAAAGACTAAGGAATTAGTTTCAGTAGCACATAACATGGACATGTCAATTGAAGCAGAAGTTGGTTCAATTGGTGGTGAGGAAGATGGCGTTATCGGAAGAGGCGAGTGCGCAGATCCTGACGAATGTAAGGCAGTAGCAGATCTTGGTGTAGATATGCTTGCAGCAGGTATTGGTAACATCCATGGAAAATATCCTGCAAACTGGGAAGGACTTAGCTTTGAAACATTAGATGCTATTCAGCAGAAGACAGGAGTTATGCCATTAGTTCTTCACGGTGGTACAGGTATTCCTGAAGATATGATTAAGAAGGCTATTGACCTTGGCGTATCAAAGATTAACGTTAATACAGAATGTCAGTTATCATTTGCTGACGCAACAAGAAAATACATTGAAGCCGGAAAGGACTTAGAAGGAAAGGGATTTGACCCTAGAAAACTTCTTGCTCCTGGTGCTGAAGCTATTAAGGCTACAGTAAAAGAAAAGATGGAACTTTTCGGTTCAGTTGGAAAAGCTGAATAATTAAATAATATTTGTATAATGCTCTTAATGGGGCGTTGTAACAAGAGAAGGCTGTTACTTTAGGTAGTAGCCTTCTTTTTGTTGATTTTTAAGGGAAATAATTTTATAATTATGTTTAGAAAAAAAGTGTGGCAGGTAACAAAGTGGACAAGGCAAAGGATAGCAAACAGGAACAATTAAATAACGAAATCACCGGGAAAAAACATAAAAAAATCCCTAATGCAATATATAATGTAGTGCGAGTGTTTGCCATATTATTTGCAGGAGGGATACTTATTTATGCCTCATATAACCTCACGGAATCCTACTTGAATTACAAAGAGGACGAGAAAAAATATGCCCAGATAAATCAGATGTTTATTAAGGACAACGAAGAGAAAACCACTGAAAAAAGTCAGAACAATAAGTCCATAAGATACACGAAATCTGTTCCCACATGGAAATGGGATTATAAAGAAATGCTTCAATATAATGACGAGGCTAAGGGCTATATAAAGCTTAACGGAACCAGAATACAGTATCCTATAGTGGAGCATAGTGACAATGATTTTTATTTAAAGAGAGGCTCTGACAAGGTCTACAATGGAGCAGGAGCCATCTTTTTGGACTACAGAACTGCCGGACTGGATGGAAAAATGTGCATTTTATATGGTCACAATATGTTAGACGGCTCTATGTTTAAGGAACTGATGAACTTTAGGGATGATGATTTTTGCAGGAAACATCCTACGTTTGATATATATGTAGGGTATAGGCATTATATATATTATGTATTTTCCGTGTTTTCAGATAAGGATGATAATGAAAATATATATAAATATGGATTTGCCAATGACGGGGAGTTTCAGAACTGGATAAATACTGTATCTTCCAGAAGCAGATACAATTTTGGAGTTAGAAAACCTGACACTTCCGACAAAATTATAATGTGTTCAACATGCGTGGACGACTATGGAAACAGACAGATTGTTTGTCTCTACAGAGGTGAGGAAGTAGTGGATTAAAATGCCAAAAAAATACAAAAAATTACAAAAATAAGCCTTAAACTTAATTTTATTAAGAAAAAGGTTTAAAAAATTAGATAAATACCTGGTAGCTATTGATTTTTATAAAGAAATGATGTAGATTATAGGGCGAATGAGGTAGTACCTCACCGCTAAATGAGATTAAGGACAAGGGCGTTCTTCAAAACAGTATATTTGGAGAAGTGTCCTTTTTTTTATGGTAGCTCCATAAGAAATTGGCGGAAAAATATGTTAGTAGAAGAAAGGAACAGAAACTATGGGAGTAAATATTGAGAAAGTTTTTGGTGAAGATGTTTTTGATGATGCAGTCATGAAAGTCCGTTTACCAAAAAGCGATTATGAGAAGGTTAAGAGCCTTATGTACCAGGGTGGAGAAATTACAGAGGAGTTAGCTGATGTGGTTGCACAGGCTATGAAAGAATGGGCATTGGAAAAGGGTGCTACACATTTTACACATGTATTCCAGCCATATGTTATTTCAGTAGGAGCTGAAAAACATGATTCATTTTCTTCAACTGTAACAGACGGAAAGATTGAGAATACATTTACAGGAAAAGATTTACTTATGGGTGAACCTGATGCATCTTCATTCCCATCAGGTGGACTTAGAGCTACATGTAGTGCAAGAGGATATACAGCATGGGATATCACATCACCTGTTTACATTAAGGAAGGAACTCTTTGCATACCTACAGCATTCTGCTCATACACAGGTGAGTCATTGGATACAAAGACTCCATTACTTAAAGCAATGCATGCAGTAAGTAAGCAGGGTGTAAGACTTATGAGATTATTTGGTGATGAAAAGACTCAGAGAATTTTCTCATACGTTGGACCGGAACAGGAATATTTCCTTGTGGATGAAGATAAATATATGAAGAGACCTGACCTTATTTACACGGGACGTACACTTTTCGGTGCTATGCCTCCTAAGGGACAGGAAATGGATGACCAGTATTTTGGCTCAATTGCTCCAAATGTAAAGGCATTTATGGAAGATTTAAATGTTAAGCTTTGGAAATTAGGTATTACAGCAAAAACACAGCATCGTGAGGTTGCGCCGGGACAGCACGAAATTGCCCCAATTTTTTCAGTTTCAAATGTTGCCCTTGATAACAACCTTTTAGTAATGGATATTTTAAAGAAAACAGCAAGAAAGCATGGATTTGTATGCTTATTACATGAGAAGCCTTTTGATGGAATTAACGGTTCAGGTAAGCATAACAACTGGTCACTTACAACTGATGACGGAATCAATTTGTTTAAGCCGGGAAAGGAACCTGAAAACAACAAGTTATTCCAGTTAGTGTTAGCTTGTACAATGGCAGCTGTTGACAGACATGCAGTTCTTTTAAGACTTGCTGCATCTAATACAGGTAACGACCACAGATTAGGAGCAAACGAGGCACCTCCTGCTATTATTTCAATGTATCTTGGAGATCAGGTTGGTGATATTGTTGACCAGATAATTAAGAATGGTAAGGCTACATCAAGTCTTTCATCAGGAACACTTGATTTTGGTATCAAGAAGCTTCCTGTACTTGAAAAAGACCCTACAGATAGAAACAGAACATCACCATTTGCATTTACAGGCAACAGATTTGAGTTCAGAATGGTTGCTTCATCTAATTCAATTGGTGATACAAATACAGTACTTAATACAATGATGGCTGAAGCTTTCAGCAATGCATGTGATGCATTAGAGGGAGCAGAAGACTTTAACAAGGCAGTAGAAGAATATACAGCTAAGTTAATGAGAGAACATGAAAGAATCGTATTTAACGGTAACGGATATTCAGAGGAGTGGCCTGTTGAAGCAGAAAAGAGAGGACTTCCAAACTGCAAGTCAATTGTTGATGCAATTCCTGCATTAGTTGATGACACTACAGTTGAAATGTATGAGAAGTTTAACGTCCTTTCAAAGGCTGAACTTGAAGCAAGAGAGGATATTTTATTTGAACAGTATGCAGGTGTTAGAAACATTGAAGCATTAACAATGATTGAAATGGCTAACAAGATGATTATTCCTGCAGCAGTTAAGTATACTAAGAAGCTTGCAGATACTGTAATTGCAGTAAAAGAAGCAGGAGCAGATGCTTCAGTACAGGCAGATATGTTATCAGAAGTTTCAGGAAAATTAGCTGAAATGAAAACAGCTGTTAAGGCATTAGAGGAAGTTACTGCTAAGGCAGCAGATGCTGAATGTATAAAGTGCAAAGCAGAAGAATATAAGGATGATGTTATGGCAGCTATGGCAGAGCTTAGAAAGCCGGCTGACGAACTTGAACTTATAATGCCTAAGGAATTATGGCCAATGCCAACATATGGAGATCTTGTTTTTGAACTGTAAAGAACATAGATAATTAATTGATTATTAATGAAAGGATTGCCACTGTATGGTGGCAGTCCTTTTTAAATGACTACACAACACAAAAAGGATGCATGTCTGCATCCTTTCCGCAAATATATTCTAATAATAAAAAAGGGAGGGAATCGGATTTATCCGATTCTAAAAAAATTATGAAAAAACATAAACAAAAAAGTAATAACTTTTGTTTATGTTATTATGATAAAAGAAAATCGTGAAAAAAGAGTGTTTTCCTTGTAAATAATTTATGAACGTGATGTAAAATTTAGTTCCTCATAAATCCAGTGCTTATGGGGATTTTTATTTTTAAAAATTATGAAAAAACGTAAAAAATAACGCTCGTAGAATATAAATTAATGGTCGATTTTAGATATTTCTAGTAGCATTTTTTAGAGCTATCTGTGTATATACACCTTTGGTAATATCATCTATTTTGTGCCCCATAATTTTTTTAGGGGTAATATCATCTGCCTTTGCATTGTGCATTAATGTTGCAAATGTGTATCTTGTGTCGTGTGGTAGGTGTTCAGTTCCCAACAAAGCTAACGTATGGCATACGTTTTTCATCTCCTATAAAGTTTATTTGATTCGGATAAGGCAGTTTGTAGAAAATATGTTAGTAAGTAATTATGGTGGTAGAGGTGCATCATTTAGAGCAAAAGGAGAAAAAAGGGTTGCCCCTGTGACATTAAACAGTCAAAGGGGCAACCTTATAAATACTAACAACCGAATTTAAAAATTTTGCAAAATGCGTTAAATAACTCGGAACAGCTATTGAAATTAAAACACATAGTTTTGTCCTCCTTATTCTCTCGAATATTTGTATCAGCTGAACATGAAACAAGTGTAACAATTTTGTAACATTTAATCAATAGGAGCATTTTGGAAAAAATGATATAAAAAGGCAAACCCTATAAAAGTCATTGAAAAAAGTGGAATAACGTTGTATAGTATACAAAAAAATAAGGCATATCCGTACATTTTAGGTAATGCCTGATAAAATGGTTAAAGGAGAAATAAAATGGCAGAAAAGAATCCAATAGTAACAATTGAAATGAATAATGGAGATATTATGAAAGCGGAGCTTTATCCGGAAATTGCACCTAATACAGTAAACAACTTTATAAGTCTTGTAAACAAGGGATTTTATGATGGAGTAATTTTCCACAGAGTAATAAGAGGATTTATGATTCAGGGTGGAGATCCTCAGGGAACAGGTGTTGGCGGACCGGGATACTCAATTAAAGGTGAGTTTTCAGGAAACGGTTTCGCCAATGATTTAAAGCATACGCCAGGTGTACTTTCAATGGCAAGAACAATGATGCCGGATTCAGCAGGCTCACAGTTCTTCATTATGCATGAAACATCACCACATCTTGACGGACAGTATGCGGCATTTGGAAAAATTTGCGAAGGTTTGGATATAGTGAATAAAATAGCTGAGTGTGCCACAGACTATATGGATAAACCGTTAGAACCACAGGTTATGAAGAAGGTTACGGTTGAAACATTTGGGGTGGATTATCCGGAACCGGAAAAATGCTAATTTTACGGAGAATATTATAAAGTGCATATTTGTAACTTTTGGGAGAATTTATACTATTTACAAAATTACAAATTCGTTGTATAAAATACTGTAGTGATTAATTCACTGTAGAAAGCTAGGAAATAGGAGGAATAGTTATGGCAAAGATAACTAAAGATATGATTATCGGTGATATCATTAAAATAAATATGGGATGTGTTCCTATTTTATTAAATGAAGGAATGCATTGTATAGGATGTCCTGCTTCACAGGGAGAATCTCTTGAAGAAGCATGTATGGTTCATGGAATCGATGCTGATGCATTAGCAAAGAAGTTAAACGACTTTGTTGAAAGCGTTGAAGCAAAAGAAGCATAGAAGAATCCTGAAATATAGAAAAAGCTGCCAAATTCATGGCAGCTTTTTCTCATATAAGATTATGTCTTATAAAGCAACGTCACCGATGATTCCATCGATTACATAATATGCTTTCATGTCTTCAGGTTTAATATAAATAGAAACTGATGACATTGTCTTCTTACCGTTCTTTGCTGTGTAGTCAGCCTTTACAGCAGCTTCAATTGCAGCTGTGTCAAATTCCATTCCCTGGAACTGTACATAAACGTTATTTTCTTTCTTTGTAGCTTTTTTTGCTGTAGTTTTCTTAGCAGCAGGTTTTGTTTCAGCCTTCTTTTTAGCAACTTCAGCTTCAGCTTTCTTTTCAGTAGCTTTAACTTCAACTTTTTTCTCAACAGGTTTAGCTTCAACCTTCTTTTCAGCAACCTTAGCAGCCGTTTTAGCTTCAACCTTCTTTTCAGCAACCTTAGCAGCAGGTTTAACTTCAACCTTTTTTTCTGTAGCTTTAGCAACCGGTTCAACCTTTTTCACAGTTGATGTTGCTGTTACTTTCTTACTTGCCATAATTTTAATCCTCCTTAAAAATAAGTAGGTCGATTCAAGTCTATAAAATTAAGTTCGTAATATCAACCCAATAGTGTTATATGTATCTCTTTCACAGATTTTATAATACAACTACATTTTAAATTATGCAATGAGTTGAAAAAAGTTTATGAAAAACAGACAAAATCCACAGTAGTTAGCCAAAAATAATAATAAAAACTACTTGCTAAAAAATAAAATAAAAATAATATTAGTAAAAAATCACAATTAGGGGTTGAAAAATAACTGAAAATATAGCAAAATTACATTATGCGTGTGGTCGAAAAATTTGACTTTAAGTCGAAATTTTGCTAAAATTCACAAGCAATAGTAGGTATATAGGTTAATAACAGACAAATATTTGTAATTGGAATGATAAATAATGAATAGATTTGAAAAGAGAAAAATAAAAACAGGTCTTTACAGACATGTAAATGCATTGACATATGTATGTATTTTTACAGTAGCTTCTATAATTACCATAGCAGCAGCTGTTAACAGAACGGATGATATTATCCATATAGATGAAAGTCAGGCTATGGTAAATGAATCAGTGGCTTTTAATAATAAAGACGCACAAAAGGTGGCAGCGGGAAAATCAACTACTGAAACAGTGACAGAAGATAATGCACAGACTCAGGAGGAAACTACGGAAGCACAAACTGAGGCAGCAACTACAGAAGTGGCTACGGAGCCGGTGCCAGCTACACAGGTTAAGGTTATTGCTGATACTCTTAACGTACGTGATCAGGCCAATGAAGACGCAGAGGTTTTGGGAATGGTAGATCAGGACGAAGTCTTTGAGGTAATATCACAGCAGGGAGATTGGGTGGAAATTAACTATAATGGAAATAACGGATTTGTAAAATCTGAATATGTTGAAAATGTAAATAATGTACAGTAATTAATAAAAGAAATCCACGCATATATGGGTTTCTTTTTGTCTAAATAATAGAGGTTATGCAGAAGCCAATGACGGTTATAAAAACGTACACCTGTAAAAATTCCTGACATTTCGGGAATTACTAGTTAAAATGTAAAGTATATGTTATAATGTTTTTTACTATCTCAGAGGGAAACGGATGAAGGAAAGTCCCTTCAAAAATGTTCCCTGTGAAATGCCTTTGACTACAGGAGATACATATTATATAAGGAGGTTAGAGCTATGAATTATATAGGATGGCTTATTTTATTTGTAGTATTTGCAGTGCTTGAGCTTATATCATTAGGTCTTACATGCATATGGTTCGCAGTGGGAGCATTAGCAGGTTGTATTACGGCGCTTATTACGGATAATTGGATTATTCAGTCAATAGTGTTTATAATAGTAACGGTAGTGGTTTTGGTTTTCTTAAGACCTATAGCTGTTAAGTATATAAATAATAAGGCTGAAAAAACTAATGTAGATTCACTTATTGGGAAGAAAGCCAGGGTCCTTGAGGATATTGATAACTTAAATGCAAAGGGACAGGTATCCATTGACGGTATGGAATGGACTGCAAGAAGTGAAGACGGAAGTGAAATCAAAAAGGATGCTTTAGTGGAGGTTGTTGCCATAGAAGGGGTAAAGGCTATTGTAAAGCAGGTATAATGTTGGTTGGCAGTTGGAGAGAACCACTGTTTTATCATAAATAATAATTTTTAGGAGGATTAAGTATGATTCCATTTTTAATCGTAATAGTATTGGCAATTTTATTAGTGTCTACATGTGTAAAAATTGTGCCGCAGGCACATGCATGTGTTATTGAAAGATTAGGTGTTTATAAGCAGACATGGTCTGTGGGTATTCACTTTAAAGTGCCATTTCTTGATAGAATTTCAAGAAGAGTTAATTTAAAAGAGCAGGTAGCTGATTTTGAACCTCAGCCTGTTATCACAAGAGATAATGTAACAATGCAGATTGATACAATTATTTTCTACCAGATTACAGACCCTAAGCTTTATGCATACGGTGTTGAAAATCCTATTGTTGCCATTAAAAACCTTACAGCAACAACTCTTAGAAATATTGTTGGTGATTTAGAGCTTGATGAAACACTTACTTCAAGAGAAACAATAAATGCAAGAATGAGAACAGAGCTTGATGTTGCAACTGACCCATGGGGAATTAAGGTTAACAGAGTTGAACTTAAGAATATTATTCCACCAAGAGATATTCAGGAAGCAATGGAAAAGCAGATGAGAGCTGAACGTGAAAAACGTGAACAGATTCTTAGAGCAGAAGGTGAAAAGAAATCAGCAGTTCTTATTGCAGAAGGTAAGAAAGAAGCAGCCATTCTTAATGCAGAAGCTGATAAGCAGTCAGCTATCTTAAAGGCAGAAGCTGATAAGCAGAAGAAAATTCTTGAGGCAGACGGTGAGGCTGAAGCTATTCTTAAGGTTCAGCAGGCAACAGCTGATGGTATCAGAGCTATTAAAGAAGCAGGTGCTGATGATAAGGTTATAACACTTAAGAGCCTTGAAGCATTTGCCGCAGCAGCTGACGGTCAGGCAACAAAGATTATTATTCCATCTGAAATTCAGGGAATTGCCGGTTCAGTGAAAGCGTTAGCAGAAGTTATTAAAGATTAAAGGTACTTGGAAATGTTTAATGAAAAGATGGTCTTGTGTGGCGCTAGTGCATATGAGAAGAAATATTATTTAAATGAACAGTTTTCTAATCTCCCGGAACAGATTAAGCAGGAATTACAAATAATGTGTGTGTTGTTCACGGAAGACGTAGGAGGAATTTTTTTACTGGAGTTTCAGGAGGACGGAAGTCTCAGACTGATTACGGAAGCAGACGAAGGAGACATATTATATGATGATATCGGAAGCGGACTGAAAATCAGACAGATACAGCTGGAAAAGGCTGAATTGCTGGAATCTTTGGAAATGTATTATAAAGTATTTGTTTTAGGAGAAGATGCGTAATGCTGTTGACAGTTGATGTAGGAAATACAAATATTACACTGGGATTGTTTGAGGGAAAAGACATACATTCTACTTTCAGAATTACCACTCAGGCGGTTAGAACATCAGATGAATTTGGTTCATTGATTGCTGAAATGATAGTTAGAAAGGGAATTAATATTAAAAGCATAAAAGATGTTATTATTTCATCTGTTGTGCCTAAGGTTATGTATTCCCTTAACAGTGGAATTATTAAATATTTTGGAATTGAGCCTATAATCGTAGGTATCGGTACTAAAACAGGTATAAAAATTAATAGAACCGACCCTAGGGAGGTAGGCTCTGACAGAATAGTTGACGCAGTGGCAGCTTATGAACTTTACGGCGGACCATGTATCGTGGTGGATTTCGGAACAGCTACTACATATGATTTGATTTTAGGGGACGGAACTTTTGAAGCGGGGGTTACATCTCCGGGAATAAAGATTTGTGCCAAGGCACTTTGGGATTGTACTGCAAAACTTCCTGAGGTGGAAATCAAAAAGCCGTCATCTATTTTAGGAAAGGATACCATTTCAAGCATGCAGGCAGGTATTGTATACGGATACATCGGACAGACGGAGTATATTATTGATAAGATAAAGGAAGAAAGCGGTCTTGACAATCTTAAGGTAATTGCTACAGGGGGAATGGGACGTATAATTTATAAAAATACGGACAGAATTGATATATATGATAACGAACTGACACTTCAGGGAATGCGAATAATTTACGAAAAGAACAGAAAATAATATGAAAATAGGTAATGTTGAAATTGAAAATAGTTTGGCATTAGGACCAATGGCAGGTGTAACAGACCTGCCATTTCGTCTGCTTTGCAAGGAACAGGGATGCGGCATATTGTATTCGGAAATGGTAAGTGCCAAGGCTATATTATACAAAAATAAAAATACAGATGTACTTCTTAACATTGACGAAAGAGAACATCCTGTGGGGATCCAGCTGTTTGGCTCCGATCCGGATATAATGGCTGAAATAGGTAGCCGTGTGGCGGAAGGGAACTGTGATTTTATTGATATAAATATGGGATGCCCGGTGCCTAAAATTGTAAATAACCATGAGGGTTCATACCTTTTGACACAGCCTAAATTAGTTGAGGAAATCCTTACAAAAATGGTTAAAGCCATTAACAAACCGGTAACTGTTAAAACAAGGAAAGGTTTTAAGGATGGGGAATCTCAGGCGGTAGAAATTGCAAAGATTGCTGAAAGCTGTGGAGTGGCAGCTGTAGCTGTTCACGGGAGAACAAGGGAGCAGTATTACGGCGGAAAGGCTGACTGGGATATTATTAAGGCAGTGAAAGAGGCGGTGAAAATCCCGGTTATAGGAAATGGTGATATTTTTTCACCACAGGATGCTAAGGCAATGAAGGAATATACCGGATGCGACGGACTTATGGTAGGAAGAGCTGCCAGAGGAAATCCGTGGATTTTTAAGGAAATTAATGAATATCTTAAAACAGGAATAGTGCCTGAGAAGCCTTCGGCAGAAGAGGTGAAAAACATGATTTTAAAACATGCATCTATGCTTATTGAGTACAAAGGCGAATATACCGCAGTGCGGGAAATGAGGAAACATATTGCCTGGTACACACAGGGTCTGCCACATTCAGCAGAGCTTAGACGCAGATGTAATGAAATAGTAAGCTGGGAGTCTCTAAAAGAGGTTATAGAATCCAGGTTATAACAAGGGGGAATTTTGGCAAAATCCCCAGTAAAATAGGGCGTTAAGGTTGACAATAAACAGTCACCTTGCTATTATAAAGTGTAAAAGTTTTGAACCAGTAGCCGATTGGAGGAATAGAAAATGGCAGAAGCAAAGAAAAATATTCTTACTTATGAAGGATTACAGAAATTAGAGGCAGAATTAGAAGATTTAAAAGTAAATAAACGTAAAGAAGTTGCAGCAAAGATTAAGGAAGCAAGAGAGCAGGGAGACTTATCAGAAAATGCTGAATATGATGCTGCAAAGGATGAGCAGAGAGATATTGAAACAAGAATTGAAGAAATAGAGAAGATTCTTAAAAACGTTGAAGTTGTTGGTGCAGATGACATTGATGATAAGAAGATTAACGTTGGTTGTCATATTAAGATTTATGATTTTGAATATGATGAGGAATTGGAATTCAGCATTGTTGGTTCAACACAGACTAACAGCTTAAAGGGACTTATTTCAAATGAATCACCTCTTGGAAGAGCACTTATTGGAAAAGAAGTTGGTGAGGAAGTTGAAGTTGAAATGGGTGATACTGTTTCAAAATATAAAGTTCTTGAAATTAAGACAGAGAGATAAAATATTTGTATATTAGGAGTTAAAAATGGCAGAGCAGAATAAGAATAATAACCAGCAGGTGGATGTAAATCAGCTTTTAAAGGTACGTCGCGAGAAACTTGCTGATTTGCAGGCACAGGGAAAGGATCCTTTCCAGATTACAAAGTATGATGTTACAAATCATACAACAGAAATTAAGGATAATTTTGAACAGTTTGAATGTCAGCATGACGAGGAAGGAAAGCTCATTAAAGATGATGCTAAACTTGTTTCTATTGCAGGACGTATTATGCTTAAACGTGTTATGGGTAAGGCATCATTCTGTAATGTCCAGGATAAAACAGGAAATATTCAGGTTTATGTAGCCAGAAATGAATTAGGAGATGAACCTTTTGACGAATATAAAGCCTTTAAGAAGATGGATATCGGTGACATCGTTGGCGTAAAGGGATACGCATTTACTACTAAGACAGGTGAAAAGAGTATCCACGCAACAGAAGTTATACTTTTATCAAAGAGTCTTCAGATTCTTCCGGAAAAGCATCATGGTCTTACAAACACAGACTTAAGATATCGTCAGAGATATCTTGACCTTATTATGAATCCGGAAGTAAAGGATACATTTATTAAGAGATCAAAGATTATAAGTGAAATCAGAAAGTTCTTAGACGGACAGGGATTTATGGAAGTTGAAACACCTATGCTTGTTCACAATGCAGGTGGTGCGGCTGCCCGTCCTTTTGAGACACATTTTAATGCTTTAGATGAAGATGTTAAGCTTCGTATTTCATTGGAGCTTTACTTAAAGAGACTTATTGTAGGCGGACTTGAGAAGGTTTATGAAATTGGAAGAGTATTTCGTAATGAAGGTGTTGATACAAGACACAATCCGGAATTTACTCTTATGGAATTATATCAGGCATATACAGATTACCACGGTATGATGGATTTAACAGAAAATCTTTACAGACATCTGGCTGAAACGGTTTGTGGCAGCGCAAAGATTTCATACAATGGTATTGAGATGGATTTAAGTCAGCCGTTTGAGAGACTTACCATGGTAGATGCTGTTAAGAAGTATGCAGGTGTTGACTGGAATGAAGTTGAAACATTAGAACAGGCAAGAGAGCTTGCTAAAGAGCATCATGTGGAATTTGAGGAACGTCACAAGAAGGGTGACATCCTAAACTTATTCTTTGAGGAATATGTAGAGGAACATTTGATTCAGCCTACATTTATTATGGATCACCCAATTGAGATTTCTCCACTTACAAAGAAGAAACCGGAAAATCCTGATTATGTAGAACGTTTTGAGTTCTTTATGAACGGATGGGAATTGGCTAATGCTTATTCAGAGCTTAACGATCCAATTGACCAGAGAGAAAGATTCGCAGCACAGGAAGAGGCTTTTGCAGCAGGTGATGATGAGGCAGAACATACAGATGAGGACTTCTTAAATGCCCTTGAAATTGGTATGCCACCTACAGGCGGTATCGGCTTTGGTATCGACAGAATGGTAATGTTACTTACAGACTCTGCAGCAATTAGGGACGTGCTGTTGTTCCCGACAATGAAACAGTTGGACAAATAAAGCCCATAAATAAAGGGTTTGCAGAGGCTTAAATTAAATTTGACATCAAATTGACATCAAATCAGAAGGTTTATACGAAGAGTTATGTATCAATATGAGATATATAACTGTCAAACAACTATATAATAGTTAATCCTAATTAGGACACTTTTTAAAAAATAATTTTTAAGAAGTGTCCTTTTTTGTTGCAATTTTGTCATAGGCTCAATTTTTATTAAGGAGATTTATTATGGAAAGAAAACAAGAATTTATGCCAATTAAAGAAGTTAAGGAAAAAAGGAGAAATCTTGAAAAGAAGTTTTTAAGGTATCAGGAAGCAGAACATGTTTATAGTATTCAACATAAAAAATTGTTTGAATTGGCAAGCAAGGCTGGGGCTATTTACAGAATTGATGGATATGTATTGATTAACAGAGATATTTTTAATGAATATTTAGAGCAATTTCATGAACCAGCAAAGAAAGAGGAGGCGAACAGAATATGAGTGGAAATATTTGGAGGTATTCATATGACATTGATGAACAGGATATTGACATGTTACAGAGGGATTTTATTACCTTCAAGCAAGGTGCAGAGTATTACAAGATGGGAATGAAACCTTTTATAAGAATATGTAGAGAGTCAGGTGCAGTTTATAAGATTGGCAAAATGGTAAGAGTTAACAGACATATTTTAGAACAACACATCAGAAAACTTAGATTGAAGGAGGAAAAATAGTGGTTAATAGTGCAGGAACAGTAAGAGAAACGAAAGCATTGGCTAAGAAATTTGTTAGATATAAAGAAGGTGCAGAACTGTACAGTATGGGACATAGCAAGTTTGAACAATTAGCTAAAGAAGCAAAGGCAACCTATAAGGTTAATGGGATTGTGTTGGTGAATTGCGAAATCTTTGAGAAATTTTTAGAAAAATTTAGAGAATTATAGGAGGAAGTATATGAGTAAAATAATTGCAATAGCAAATCAGAAAGGCGGTTGTGGAAAAAGCACAACCGCAGTTAACCTAGGAATAGGTTTAGTAAGAAAAGGAAAAAAAGTTTTGATAGTGGATGCAGATCCACAAGGAAGTGCATCAATCTGTTTAGGTGTAAATGAACCGGATGAACTTGATTATACACTAGCAAATGCAATGTTGGATGTAATCAATGATGAAAAAATTGATTATAAAAAATTAATCCACCATCATTGTGAAGGGGTAGATTTTATCCCAGCAAATATTGAACTGTCAGGTTTAGAAGTATCAATGGTAAGTGTAATGAGTAGGGAAATGGTAATGAAGTGTTTGTTAGGAGAACTGACGGAACAATATGACGTCATATTAATTGATTGCATGCCAAGTTTGGGTGTTATTACCATAAACGCGTTAACATGTGCAAATTCGGTCATTATACCTAGTCAGGCGGCATATTTGCCAGTCAAGGGTCTACAGCAACTTATAAAAACTATAAGCCGAGTAAAGAAACAGATTAATCCGAGCCTTATAATCGAGGGCTTATTACTTACGATGGTTGATATGCGTTCCAATTATACAAAGGACATTATTGAGGCATTAGGAAATACATATGGAGAGAGCATAAGAATCTTTGAAAATAGGATTCCAATGTCAGTAAGAGCGGCAGAAACAAGTGCAGTAGGCAAGAGCATATATACACATGATGCTAGAAGTAAAGTTGCAAAGAGTTATGAATTATTAACAGAGGAGGTTTTAGAGAATGAGTAAATTTGGAGAAAAGATAAAATTAACAAGTTATGATGAATTACTTGGTGTGAATAATGAAAATGAAGGAACAAAGGAATTAGACATTAACTTATTAAGAGAGTTTGAAAATCATCCATTTAAAGTGTTGGATGATGAAAGAATGGGGGAACTTGTAAGTCCCATAAGAGAAAGAGGAATACTGTCCCCCATTTTGGTAAGAAAAAAGGATAACTTTTACGAGGTAATATCAGGGCATAGAAGAAAGAGAGCTGCAGAAATAATAGGACTTGAAAAAGTGCCTGTAATAATAAAGGAGTTAACGGATGATGATGCCACAATAATTATGGTTGATAGTAATATTCAAAGAGAGGAAATATTACCGAGTGAAAAGGCATTTGCCTTTAAGATGAAGATGGATGCCATAAGTCACATGGGGAAAAAGGTGAAAGAAGTCGTGAAATTGTTGGAGAAGATAATGGACTAGGGGGGAGACAAGTCACCAGATATGTCAAGTTAACAAATTTAATATCTGAATTGTTAGATATGGTAGATAAGAAGGAGTTAACAATTACAACAGCTGTAAAAATTGCTGATTTATCGGAAGAAAAACAGATAGAAGTATTAAATTACATTAATCAGGGATACAGCATTAATGATGAGCAAATTAAGCGTATTAGAGAAATGAATGAAGAAAGTAAGAAAGAGATTTATGAAAAGGTTGAAAATGTTGATTTGAAACAAAGAAAAAAGAAAAAAGTAATATTACCAGAGAATAAATTAGAAAAGTACTTTCCAGAAGACTATTCGAAGAAAGATATGGAAAAAATAATTTATCAGCTTCTGGAGAAATGGAAGAGTGAAGGATATGGCATTTGATTATTATTATGGAACGCAAGCCGACCAATTCAATTTCATAAAGATACCAAAAACAATGATAACAGATCCAATGTTTGAAGATTTGTCAGTTAATGCAAAACTTTTGTATGGAGTGTTGCTGGACAGAATGAATCTATCAATGAAAAACAGATGGTTTGATGACGAGAACAGAGTGTACATAATATATCAGGTTGCTGAAATAATGGAAGATTTCAATTTTAGCAAGAAGACCGCAGTAAAGTATCTTAATGAACTGGTTGAATTTGGCTTAGTTGAAAAGAAACGAAGGGGATTAGGTTTACCAAGCCTGTTGTATGTTAAAAGCTTTATAATTGAAAGAGATTATTCAGGAGACAAAGAAGATATTGAAACTTCTCATGATAATTGCGGTAATTCCAGAGGTGTAACGTCTTACACTTCAAGAAGTGTAGGAGAGGAAACTTCAAGAGGTGTAAATATTACACTTCAAGAGGTTACCGATGCTACACCACTTAATAATAAGACTAATAGTAGTAATACTAATATAAATAATACTAATGAGAGTCATATCACATCTAATCATATCACAGCTACTACAGTTGATGGGATGGGAAGAGATATGATAAAACTAAAATACGAGGCATACGAAAAATTGATAAAACACAATATTGATTACGATTGCCTGATACACAACAATATAACATCCAGAGAAGAAATTAATAATTTGGTTGACATTATGGTTGAGGCAATAGTAAGTGATAAGGAGTATCAGATAATCAGTGGCAATAGAGTTTCAACAGAAATGATAAAGTCAAGATTTTGTAAATTAGACAAGAGTCATATTGAATATGTTTTAGATTGCCTGAACCATAATAGCTCTGATGTAAGAAACATTAAGAAGTATTTGCTAGCGACGTTATATAATGCTCCAATGACAATCGACAGTTATTATAAGGCATTGGTTCAGCATGACATGCCGGAACTGGCAATGAGAACAAAATTTAGAAGTGATTAAAAAAGAACCATAGTAGACTCAAAAAAGGTTAAAAAAAGACCATACTAGAGTTTTGTTTTATAGATTTGTTGTGCTATGATAGTCCTATCAACAGTTGATGTATTTACCACTGCATTGATGTTGATAAATGTTTGTTATAAATGGACTTAAATTTTGCGCAGAAGGGTTGGTACCATGATTAAGAAAATTAAATATGTGATTATAGTAATGTTGATTATCGCCAATGTGATGGGTTCAAGTAGTGTTAATGCTGCAGAAATATCCAAGGTGACTAATGTAAAGACAAGAGAAGTTACTAAAACTTTCAAGACTATTAAGGATGCAAGTCTTGCAACAACCAAGTTAAAGTACATAGCAGGTTACAAGATAAGCTGGAAAAAACAAAAGAAAGTTGAAGGTTATAATGTTTATGTTTACTATCCGGCAACAAAAAACTGGAAGAAAATAAAAACAACAAAGAAAAATTACTTTACATTAACTAATTGCTTTCAAGGTGAAAAAGTTAAAATAAAGATAAGAGCATATAAAAAAATTGATGGAAACAATGTATATGGACAGTTTTCAAAAGTGAAAAGTATTAAAATCAAAAAAGCTCTTTATTCAAGAACAAAATGGGGCAAAATCAAAAAGCCCTTCACAGACAGAATAGCATCTGAAAAAGCATTTGAACTTCAAAATGAATACCGAAAATCCGCAGGTTCTGACAAAATTAAATGGTCAGAGAATTTATATAATGTTTGTTTGGAAAGAGCAAAGCAAATTAGTAAGAATTACAGCCATAATGGATGGTATGAAACAACGATGAAAGTTCTTTCAAAAACATACAAGATAGATGACGAGTTTATTTGGATTAAAGAAGGAGATTCCGAATATGGTATAAATTATGCTTCCGGTGAAAATATTCTTAATGGAGCGTATTCATACAAGGAAGCAATGAAACAATGGAAAAGAAGTAGTGCTCATTACAACAATTTGACATTAAGAAGTCATGTTAAGGGAGCGATAGCATGCTATAAATCAAAAGGAGATTATTATTGGGTCGCATTGTTTGCAGATGCGGACATTGATAAGCTCCTAGAAGAAAAATGTAAAAAATGAATATATGAAAGATAACGCCTTATTAAATCATAATTGATTTGATAAGGCATTTTTTTGTTTTTTTCAAGAAAGGAAAGAGGTATAAGATGTTTAATAAAATGAAAAAAATGGTAGCAGGATTATTAGCTACAATAATGATTACAACAAATGTTTGTCCAATGTTTCCAGTAAGAGCTGCAAGTGGAGTTGCCAGCTTGGAATCACTGGGAAAACTAGGAACAGTAAACATAGGGTCAAAGAGTGAGAGTGGAACATGGCTTCAAACTCAAGTAGATTCAAAGCCGGTTTTTTGTATGGATTTGGGAAAGGCATGTCATACGGGATATACTTACAAATCTGAATCAAAAACAATTAGTAGCGATGATGCCAACACAAAGAATAAGTTAGAGGCTAAGATTGGATATTGGTATGATCAAGTGAAAAAAGGCAGTAATAAGGCCTGGGTTTATGCACAGTGTCTTATTTGGAGCGTTGAAGAGGGACACACGAGTGAAAGCAATTTAAAAAGTGTAATTAATCAGGTTAAAAAAAATACAGGATATTATAAAGATGATTCATTATATTCAGATATTTTTGAAGTAGGTAAAAAAGTAGAATGTGATATTTATATATGGAAATATTCAGGAACTACAGATGACAGTGAAGTTCAAAAGCTATTGCAAATCAAATCAACGGATGAAGAATATAAGTATTTAGCTACAAATGGAAAAAGATACTACAGACAAAGAATAACACTTGAAAAAGTTGATGAAGATGGAAATGAGCTTCCAAAGGTTGCTTTTAGGTTTACAGCTAAAAACATAAAGGAATTATATTCCTATCAGTACAATGGTTGGGGAGATTCAGTGAAAGAGGATGTTGATGAGGATGCAACAAAGTTTAGTCAGGATGTAATGACAGATTCAAATGGAAAAATTGTATTTAGATTTACATATATCTTGAATTCAAAAAAATATTATTATGTTTCTGATGATGAATTATCAAAGATGAGTTCATCTGACAAAAAGCAAATGAAAGACCTATTAGATGATAAAGGATATAATTATGCATCTGATTTATCTAAAACTGGTGCCGAAAAATTAAAAGAAGCAGATCTTGATGACCAGATGGATGATATCAGTAACAAGTATGTTATTAAGGAAGTAAATTCAGGAAATGACAATATATTAACTTCTTTTGTGGTAGATAAGGGAAATAATAAGATAACAGATGCAACTAATAATAAAGTGACAGTGACACTGACTAAGTCTGATTCTTGGACAAGAAACAGTGACGGCAAGTGGCCTGAAACAGCAGAAGAATCATACAGCAATTACAAGCTTGCATACAAGCCTGTTCTTAAGGACAAGTATAAGAAAGTGAAATTAACTGCCGTAAAGATTGATGAAGAAACAGGCAAGACTGCTCAGGGTGATGCAACACTTGAAGGAGCAGTGTATGGAGTATATTCAGATGCAGCATGCACAAAGTTAATTAAGTCATATAAAACAGACAAGAACTACCAGTTTGAAACAGACTACATGAGATGTGGAAAGACGTATTACCTAAAGGAAGTCACACCACCAAGGGGATATCTTAAGAATGACAAGGTATATGACATTGTTGCCGATGGTGCCAAATTCACTGCAGAATACAATTCGGTTGAAAAGCAGGTTTCAGAAAAGCCAATCAAGGGTTATGTGGCAATAATTAAGGGCATGGGTAACGGAACTGCAGGCATTGTACCATTTGAAAAGAGTGCACAGTTTCAGATTTATCTTGCAAGTGCAGGCTCTTATGCCAAGGCAAAAGCCACTGAAAGAGACATTTTAACAACAGACTTAAACGGTTATGCCAAGTCAAAACAGTTACCATATGGTACATATGTGGTTCATCAGACTGTTGGAGCAGACAATACCGAAAAGTGTCCAGACTTTTATGTGAATGTAACTGAAAACGGGAAGACTTATCAGTACTTATTAAATAATCCTGAATTTACAGCATATCTAAAGATTGTAAAGAAGGATTCAAAGACACATCAGACAGTTTTAAAGAAGGGCACAACATATCAGATTTACAAGGTTGACAAGGAAGGCAATGAAACACTTGTAACACAGAAGTACAGCAACGGCAACAAAATGGTGGTTGTTGACAGATTTGTAACAGATGAAACCGGAGAAATCATTACTTATGAGAAGCTTAAGGCTGGAACATATAAGGTATATGAAATAGAAGGTCCTGAAGGCTACAAAGTAAACAAAAGTCCTGTTACTGTAGAAATAAATAGCGATTCATATAAGACAATGAAGGATGAACTTGGAAATGAATACCTTTATGCAGAGTGCGAGTATTACAATGACGTGACTTATGGAAAGTTCACATTGGACAAAACAGGTCCTGAATTATGTGGAAGAAATGATGAAAGCAGTGCAGAAGCAAATGAAACAACTGATAAGCCAGAAAGCAAGGCAGACATGGTTTCAGAAAATGAAACAGGTGCATCAGGTAGCAATGATAAAACAATAGAGGTCAAGGTTAATCCATTTGATTATGATGATGTAAAGCTTAACGGTGTTGTGTTTGAACTTACTGCAAAAGAAGATATCATGTCACAGGACAATCAGGGAACAGTGCTTTTTAATAAGGATTCAGTTGTGGCAACAATTATAACAGGTGAAAAGGTTGAGTTTACAAATGACTGTAATGGTATTTGTAATTACACCCTAAACGAAGATGGCACAATGACATTAAACGTACCACTTGGTGAATACACATTAAAGGAAGTAAAGACAAGGTACGGTTATGTTCTTCCAAAACAGGCATCATGGGACTTAAGCTTTAAGTGGAATAACAAGGATGATGAATATGTACTTGATGTTTCTGAAAATTCCAAGGATGGAAAGGTAGATGTTTACAATGAACTTGTAAAGACAGACATCACCCTTGAAAAGCAGGATTCAAGAACAGGAGAACCTGTTGCTGATGCAGTGTTTGGATTTTATTCAATGGACAACATTTATGACCGAAAGGGAAACATAATTGTAAATGCAGGCGAAAAGATTGCAACAGTTACAACAGATGAAAAAGGTGTGGCAAATGTACCATTTAATGTGCCGGTAATGGATGAAGGTTACGGCAAGGTTAATGAGCAGGGAAAACTCATTAATGAGGCATTAAATTCAGGCAATTATTATTTTATTGAGGAGAGTGTAAGTGACAGCTATTACATTGACAGGGAAATGCATGATGTTCACCTTGAATACAAGAATCAGGACACAGCCATGGTTTCAGCAAGGGTAATGGTTAAGGAAGACCAGACTGAAACAGTGATCAGCAAGAGAATGATTGCATCATCAGTGGAAATCAAGGACTGTCATTTAAGGATAAATGATGACAAGGGCAATGAAATCATAAGCTGGGTTTCAGGTGACATTTCATCAGTTAAGTTAAATGAAAATCTTAAGAAAATGGGATATTCCAACGTTCATGTCGAAAAAGACAACGATTATGCATTAAAAATCAATGGACTTCTTAAGGACAAAGAATACACATTAACTGAAACAAGACCTGCAGATGGATTTGTAACTGCAGATGCCATTACATTCAAGCTTGTTGAAAGCGGTAGCAATAATTGTAGGACAAAGGTTTATGTTAAGAGTGGAGACAGCTTCAAGGAAAATATTGATAATCAGGTGGTAATGTATGATGACACAACAAAGCTTGAATTTTCCAAGAAGGACATTACAAACGGAAGAGAACTTTCAGGCTGTAAGATGCAGGTAACTGAAAAGGACACAGGTGTTGTAATGGACGAATGGGTTTCAACAGAAGAAAGCCATGTGATTGAAGGAAAGTATGCAGTAGGCAAGACTTATGTATTAACAGAAAAGCAGCCAAGAGACGGTTATGCAACTGCAGCAAGTGTTGAGTTTACCGTGGCAGATGACGGCAATGTTCAGAAGGTAAGCATGATTGATGACACAATAAAGGTTCAGTTTAACAAGACCGGATCAGACACAAAGAAGCAGCTTGGTGGTGCAAAGTACAAGGTGTATGACAGCAAGGGAAGAAAGGTTTATGAATTTACAACAGGTAAAAATGCAGAACTTATTGAAGGAATCCTAAAGGCAGGAGAAACATATACCTTTAAGGAAGTCGAGGCACCAAAACATTACAAGGTTGCAAAGGATAAGAAAATCAGGATAAAGGACACAGGAAAGCTTCAGAAGCTTACAGTGGTTGATGAAAGAATCCCTGAAGTACCTGACACACCACAGACAGGAATTAAGGGAAAGACTGCAGGAATGATGATTTCACTTATCTCATTATTAATGGCACTTGGATGCTTTGCATGCGTGAGAGCAAAGGATAAGTCAAAATACAATTTTAAGAAAGGCAAGGACAATGAAGAAGATAACTAAAATATCTCTGTTACTTCTTTTAGTGGGGATGGCTGTGATTGCAGCCGTCCCTTTTTTAAAGGAAAAAGAAGCAGAAAAGAAAAGCGAGAATGGATTTAAGGAAATACAGGAAAGTGTGACAGACAAAGAAGACAAGACAATAAATGTGGAAAAACTTAAGGGAGAAAATGAGGACTACATTGGATACTTGGAAGTGTCAGGAACTAGCATAAGTTATCCTATAATGCAGACAAGGGATAATCCGGATTTTTACTTAAATCATGACTTTAATAAGAATTATAGCTTTTATGGAACACCATACTTAAGTGCGTATTGTGACTTAGAGAAATCTGATAACCTGATAATTTACGGTCATAACATAAATGGAGGGAAAATGTTTGGAGAATTGGAGAAGTACAAGGATAAGGAGCTTTTTGATAAACACCGAAAGATATATTTTATAACGGACAAAAGAAGAAAATATGAAGTGTTTGCTGTCATGAGTGTGAACATAAGGGAGTTTGAATATTGGAAGTTTGTAATGGCAAAGGATGAGAAGGATTATGATGAATTTGTGGAGAAAGTGTTGGAGCATAGCCTGTGGAATATAGAGGAAAAGCCTCAGTATGGAGAGCAGATGTTGATGCTGTCTACCTGCGATAATGGAAAAGGAGATGATTGGAGAATTGTGGTAGTGGGGAAGGAAATATGATACAATAAATTATAATGTTAAGTAAAATACAAATCGGAAGTTGTGGAGGTGCTTTATGAACGAGAGAGAAAAAATTATCCGAT
>OKRZ01000731.1_pt1 | contig 25920 bp, 23 predicted proteins | sample 1601141 | NCBI WGS metagenome assembly OKRZ01 (sample SAMEA3541524, study PRJEB24748) | human gut metagenome | biome: human gut; feature: human-associated habitat; material: faeces | place: China | collected 2012
CCTCAAATCCGCTTTGCTTCTTTTCGGTGATTATACATTCGCCAAACACTTTCTGCTTTTTTTGCAAGCAAAAAGCAGAAAGTGCTTGGCTCATTGTGTATAACAAAAGAGAGAAATTCTTTTCGAACTTCTCTCTAAATCTTAATCTTAATTATTCTGCGTCTGCTTTTTCAACATCAACAATTGCAGTTTTCTGCATTGGGATTCTGCAGTTTTTGTTATTACCAAATTCTACGATAACCATATCGTCCTGAACATCAATAACCATTCCGTAAAATCCACTTGTTGTAAGAATACTGTCTCCAACAGCTACACTTTCTCTAATTTCATCCTGTCTCTTTTCCTGTTTTTTCTGTGGACGAATCATTGCAAAATACATAAATCCAAAGATTACCACACACCAAACAATCATCATAACTGTTCCCATTGCACCACCTGTTGATGATGAAGCTAATAACATATCTGTCATTTTAATCCTCCTAACGCTTGTCGTTTTCTTTAAAGCCTTCTAATTTCTTTGCTTTATATTCACTATAATTTCCTGCTTCTATGGCAGCTCGAATTTCTTCCATCATTGTATTATAAAAATACAAATTATGCAACACACATAATCTCATTCCTAGCATTTCTTTTGCTTTGAGCAAATGTCTGATGTATGCACGGCTATGATGTTTACATGCAGGACACTGACATCCTTCTTCAATTGGTCTGTCATCTGTCTCATATTTTGCATTAAATAAGTTAATCTTGCCCTTATTAGTATACAAATGTCCATGGCGTCCATTTCTTGTAGGATATACACAGTCGAAGAAATCAACACCTCTATCAACTGCTTCTAAAATATTAGCAGGTGTTCCAACTCCCATAAGATAAGTTGGTTTATTCTGTGGTAAATAAGGTACCACTGATTCAAGGATTCTATACATTTCTTCATGACTTTCACCTACTGCAAGTCCACCTACTGCATATCCGTCTAAATCCATTTCAGTTATCGCTTTTGCATGTTCAATACGAATATCATCATATATTCCACCCTGATTAATACCAAACAGCATCTGATTTTTATTAATTGTATCTTCAAGACTATTTAATCTGTTCATTTCATTCTTACATCTCTCAAGCCATCTTGTTGTTCTATTTACAGATGCCTGAATATATTCTCTTGATGCAACACTTGAAGGACATTCATCAAACGCCATAGCAATTGTTGAAGCTAAATTTGACTGAATCTGCATACTTTCTTCAGGTCCCATAAAAATCTTTCTTCCATCTACATGAGACTGAAAATATACGCCCTCTTCTTTTATCTTTCTAAGTCCTGCAAGCGAAAATACCTGAAATCCACCTGAATCCGTAAGAATAGGCTTATCCCAATTCATAAACTTATGAAGACCTCCAAGTTGTTTTACAATGTGGTCTCCCGGTCGTACATGCAAATGATATGTATTTGACAATTCGACCTGAGTCTTTATCTGTTGTAAATCTTCTGTTCCTACTGCTCCCTTAATTGCTGCAGCAGTTCCTACATTCATAAATACCGGTGTCTGGATTGTACCGTGAACTGTTTCGAATTCTCCACGCTTAGCCAAACCATCAGTTTTCAATATTTTATACATAAAATTTTCTTTCCTTCTTTATGGTAATATGTGTCCGGCAGACAAATATAATTTATACCATTCTTCTCTTGAAATTTCAATATCAGATGCTTGTGCAATCTGTTTTAATCTTTCGAGATTTGTTGTTCCTGCAATCATCTGCATATTAGCCGGATGTCTTAATATCCACGCTGTCACAATTGTTGTAGGAGTCACATTATATTTTTGTGCCAATTCATCAATAACTTTGTTAAGTTCAGGGAATTTATCATTTCCAATAAACACACCTTCAAAAAATCCATACTGGAACGGAGACCAAGTCTGAATTGTTATATCGTTTAATCTGCAAAAATCAAGAACTGCTCCATCTCTATTTACAGCCCCATCAGATGACATGTTTACTTCAAGACCCTGACTAATCATATTTGAATTTGTAATACTTAATTGAAGCTGATTTGCACAAATCGGTTGCTTAACATATTTTTGAAGCAACTGAATCTGCATAGGATTCATATTTGAAACGCCAAAATTTCTTACCTTTCCACTCTTTTCTAATGTATCAAATGCATCAGCTACAACCTCAGGTTCCATTAATGCATCCGGTCTGTGAAGTAATAATGCATCCAAATAATCTGTTCCAAGTCTCTTAAGTATTCCGTCTACTGAATTAATGATGTGTTCCTTTGAAAAATCATACATAACACCCGGAACAATACCACATTTGGACTGAATAAAGAATTTTTCTCTATTTGTTGAAATGTTAAGTTTTGCTGCCTTTCCGAATAACTCTTCACAACTACCGCCACCATAAATATCTGCATGGTCAATATGATTAATACCAAGTTCCAAAGCTGTATTGATAAATTTTTCTGCTGTTTTTAAATCAAGTGCTCCTAATCTCATACAACCTAAAACGATTGCCGGTACTGATATATTTGTCTTTCCTAATTTTATCTGTTTCATTCGATTTATACCTCTCTAAATTATTACCAAATTTCATTAGTCCAATCCTTTATATAATAATGGATTTTGGTAGTTAATTCAAGGAGGTTCTATTTTTTTAAAACTATATTCGTTTCTAAATCTCACTTTATATTTGATTCATCTGTAATATCTTGTTATACTAATACAAGCAAATTTACAGAAGATATATTATGAATTTTACTCAAAAGTTTACACAAATTTATTTGTTAAACACTTCTGATTACAATTAGGAGGCTCATTATGTTTGGTTCAACATATGGTAATACATTAAAAATAAGCACATGGGGAGAATCCCACGGAAAAGCTTTAGGTGTTGTAGTTGACGGTTGTCCTGCCGGTCTTTCTTTATGCGAAGAAGATATTCAGGTATTTTTAGACAGAAGAAAACCAGGTCAGTCTGCTTTCACTACTCAGCGAAATGAAGGCGACCTTGTAGAGATTCTTTCAGGTGTATTTGAAGGGAAAACTACAGGAACACCTATTTCAATGATTGTGCGTAACAAAGAACAACGTTCAAAAGATTACAGCGAAATTGCAAATTATTATCGTCCGGGACATGCCGATTATACATTTGACGAAAAATTTGGTTTTAGGGATTATCGTGGTGGCGGACGCTCTTCAGGACGCGAAACTATCGGACGAGTTGCAGCAGGTGCCATTGCTTCAAAAATTTTAAACCAGCTTGGCATATCTATTACTACCTACTCTAAATCAATTGGTAATGTAGAAATAGATTATAACAAACTTGATAAAGATAATATTTTAAAAGACACTTTATATATGCCTGACAAAGAAGCTTCTGCTAAAGCTCAGGAACTATTAAAAGAAAAAATTGCTGATACTGATTCCGTTGGTGGCATTATTGAATGCGTTGTTAAAAATATGCCTGCCGGAGTTGGTGAACCTGTATTTGAAAAACTTGATGCAAATTTAGCAAAGGCTGTCATGTCTATCGGAGCTGTTAAAGGTGTTGAAATCGGAGATGGATTTGCCGTTGCCTCTGCTTGCGGTTCAGAAAACAATGATAACTTCAAAATAGAAAATGATAGAATTGTCAAATCCACAAATCATGCCGGAGGAATACTTGGTGGAATAAGCGATGGCTCAGATATTGTTTTAAGAGCTGCAGTCAAGCCTACTCCTTCTATTGCTAAAACTCAGAGTACAGTTAATAAATCAAACGAAGAAATAGAAATCAGCATTCACGGAAGACACGACCCAATAATTGTTCCTAGAGCCGTAGTTGTTGTAGAATCAATGGTAGCTCTTACATTAGTAGATATGTTATTTATGTCAATGACTTCTAAAATGGATGACATTATAGATTTCTTTAAGAAATAAATTATTTTAATATCTTTTATAATATAAAAATTAGTTTTTTATACAAATTTATTTTGATAAATTTTATTTAATAAGTCTTATAAAATTAAACGAAATAATTGTTTATATTAATTTTTTTAGTAAATAAATGGGCATCAAGGTTTCATCCTATCTGCCCATTTATTTTTTGATTTTATTATTTTTCCTGTTTATTTACCACTTTTTCTAAAAGAAGCCCTGCCATAAACCACAAAGGTGCATAATCTAGGCGCACAACTCCCTTTATGTTATATTTACATTTGCTATAATTCCATGGGCAGCAGTTCTTTCGTTGTAATATCGTTCCCGAAATAAATTCCACGAAGTAAATTCCAGCCATATAAATAAATCCCCTAAATATCATATTAAATTTTCTAATTTTTCTACTTAGCGGTTTAATAACTGCACCTAGTCCATATATTGGGAACATCCATATTGAGGTCTTTCCCATCATTTTTCTGTCATGATTCTTTATTCCCATTATGGACGTCCAAACGACCTCCATACACCAACCTGCTATTCCACACTTTAAAAAATTTCTGATCATCATGTTTGTAGTATTAGCAAATAAGACTCTATCTATTCAAGTAATCATTCCATCTTGCATTAGACTCTTCCAAATCATGTTTCATCATAATTCTATTTCTATCGCTAAGTATTGCCAACATTTCATCTACTATCTCCTCAAGCGGAAGTTTATCATAATGCGACAGATAACCTATCATACGCTGTGCTGTCCAATCAGTGTTTAAGTTTTTTGTGATTTGGTCACAAAATTCTTCCGGATATCCACGCTTTAACAACATATAATATAGTTCAATACTCTTTTCTGATTTTGATTTCATATGTTTGTCACCTCTTCATAAAGTTTTATTACATTCATTACTTCTTAAGTGCAGGTATATCTATCTGGGTTTCTTCACCATTCATATCAACATTAAAAACATATACCGGCTGATAATATCCTTTTGTGTCAGTAAAATAATCTACACCCACATTTTTTACTTTAACATCAAGTTCTTCATTTGAATAATAATTAAACTTTCCTTCTTTAATCATATCATAAGCATCCCTTAATGAAATACATTTCACATCTTTTAACTTCTTACATTTAACTATATTATAATTTATATCCCCTATCTTATCTCCCTGATAGCAAGTTGCTTCAATTGTTCCATTATACATAATTTCATCTTCAATAATTTTATCTGCACTAAGAGAATATATTCCGTCACCTTTATTTTCAAATGTACAACCTGCCGGAATATAAACACCATAATCTTTTAACATTTCTCTAAGTTTATCTTCCATTACCTGCGAGTCAGTTTTTGTCGTTCCATCCTCTTCTTCATCATCAAAATATATACTGAAATCCGTATATGTATATGTACCATCTATATATTCAACAGATACATTACCTATTTCTCCATGATAAATAGCTGTTTCGTCATACAAATCTGTCAAAGAATCATCCAATTTGTCTCCAACATTTTCCAAAAATTCTTTGGCAAATTGTTTCGATTTTTCTTTATTTGTACCTTCAACCATATAAACAGGATATGTTGCTTTTTCATTGCTTAACTTTTCATTTGTCGATACATTTTTTACATTTGCTTTTGTAATATAATTTAGGTTCAAATTTCCAAATTCCTGTGAATTATATATTCCAAATATTGTACCAAACATTATAATCGTGCCAAATAAAGGAACAAAACTAAATATTACTTTTTTAATTCCACTCTTATTTCCTTTATTGCATGCATAAATATAAGCTATTAAAACATAAAAACCATATCCAATCATTGCTCCTAACAAATTGTTGAACACATCGTCACATTCAAATACGCCTCTTCCTGTAATAAGCTGCACACTTTCAATTAAGACTGTAAAAATTAACCCACAGACATATGTAACCCACCAGTATTTTGCCTTTTTAATTCCAAACGGAAGCAAAAGACCAAATGGAATAAACATACAAATGTTTAGAATAATGTTTCTCCATTCAATAGCCGAGAAATTATTCCATGCTGATTTATAAGAATAAAATAATGGAATTATATTTTTTCTGAATCCCATTGTTGAAATTCTATCAAACATAGTTGCCATCAACACAACAGCTAAATAAACTCCAAATATAATTAACCATATTACACTATTCTTATTTATTTGCTTTTTGCCATTTAAAATCTTCTTATACACTATAAAATAACCAACAGCTATAATAATTGCTAATATGGCAACTATAACAATCCCTGCAACCAGATATTCTTTTGCCTTTGATATTAAATCAATCACTCTCATTTTTTGTTACCTCCATACATTTTCCTAAAAAAATAAGTCTATGGCATCATTCTACCATAGACTTATTATAAAAATACATTTATTAATAAATCTTAAATATTTATAAGCAAAAATTATTTATATAAAGGATACTTATCTGTAAGTCCTTTAACAATTTCTTTTGCTTTTTCCTGATTTGCATTAGCATCATCTGCAATTAATGTCATTGCCTGTGCAACTAAATCCATATCTGAAGTATCTAAGCCTCTTGTTGTAATTGCAGGTGTTCCAATACGTACACCACTTGTAATACCAGGTTTCTGTGGGTCATTTGGTATTGCATTCTTGTTACATGTAATATTTGCAGCATCTAATGCGATTTCAAATTCCTTACCTGTAATATTCTTGCTTCTTAAATCAACAAGCATTAAATGATTATCTGTACCACCTGAAACAAGGTCAAATCCTCTGCTTGTTAAACCATTAGCTAAAGCTGATGCATTATCAACAATGTTCTTAGCATATTCTTTAAATGATGGTTCTAATGCTTCCTTGAAACATACTGCCTTACCTGCTATTACATGCATTAAAGGGCCACCCTGAATTCCTGGGAAAATTGCCTTATTTAATTTATGTTCTGTAGCAAATTCTTCACTTGATAAAATTAATCCACCTCTTGGACCACGAAGTGTCTTATGAGTTGTAGTTGTTGTTACATGAGCATATGGAATTGGGCTCATATGTTGTCCACCTGCAACTAGACCTGCGATGTGTGCCATATCTACCATTAAATATGCACCTACTTCATCTGCAATTTCTCTAAATTTCTTAAAATCAATTGCTCTTGGGTAAGCACTTGCACCTGCAACAATAAGCTTTGGCTTTGCTTCCTTAGCAATCTTTAATACTTCATCATAATCTATGTAGCCTTCGTCATTTACACCGTAAGGAACAATATTAAAATATGTTCCTGATACATTAACCTTACTTCCATGTGTTAAATGTCCGCCTGCATCAAGACTCATTCCCATTACTGTATCGCCTGGTTTTACAAGTGCAAAGAATACTGCAAAGTTAGCCTGTGCTCCTGAATGTGGCTGAACATTAGCATATGTACATCTAAATAACTTCTTTGCTCTTTCAATTGCAAGTGTTTCTACGATATCAACATACTCGCATCCACCATAATATCTTTTTCCCGGGTATCCTTCTGCGTATTTATTTGTAAGCTGACTACCCATTGCTGCCATAACTGCTTTACTAACAATATTTTCAGATGCAATAAGCTCCAAATGGCTCTGCTGTCTGTCATTTTCCTGAGCAATAGCTGCTGCAACTTCCGGATCAACTTTCTGTACTTCTTCAAATGTAAACATAATCTTACCTCCTAAATTTGTCAAACTACTAACACTTTATCACATTAAAGCCAAATTTAAAACTATTTTTAAAAATTTGTTATTTTTTAACTAACAAATGTAAAGTTTAATGTTAATAGTTATCTTTCCTGTTTATTTATTTTTAATTACAAAAATACCCACAGTTTCATTACTAACATCAAATTTTGGTTTGTCTTAGCAGTTCCATTAGTTTTCAACTATGGGTATTTTAATAAACAATCCATTGAACGCTACTGACCTGCTTCTTCATCCTCGCTTTCGCTGTAGCAATTATTTAGGATTTTTTTTATGCATTGATTTATTTCATTTCTTTCTTTACATTCTGCCTTCTTTTTTCCTTCACATTTAGGTGGCTCTAATTCTAATGGTTTAACATTCTGAAGTAGCAAATCACCCTCTACAAATTTTAGACATGGATTACTTTCAGCTTCATGTGTATTCATTTTAGGTGGTATAGTTTTTCCAATTGTATTAAATTTATATGCTTCATAGTATACAGTTCTCAAATATAATGTTATGCCTGCTGACATTGTACCTGTTGCCGGATCAAACTCCATAACTTTAGCAACTGCATTCATATTAATTCCATTTTCCACTGTATTATAATACATATTAAATCCTACATAATTAATAAAATATTCATTATAATTATTATAAACAGAGGATGCTCCATACGGTGCATACATATCTACTGTTACACTCCTTGGATTTGTATCAGGATCGTAATTCGTAGTTCCTACAGCTGGAAGATATACAGCCTCTAGTGGTACTGTAGCAAGATATTTTTTGCAACTGTCAAATAATCTTACATTAAACACAACTCTTAAATCCGTTAATTTTACCCTTAAGCAATTTGCTCTTCCCGGTATTGTAGTTACAGTTGAAAATACAGGTGGATTTCCCATCTCCTGCTGTTCTTCTTCTGTATACTCAACATTTTCTTCTTCTCCTGTTAAAAATCCTTTTCCTGAGTATATTTTTATATTTGCAACTAATAATTGAACATAACTTGTTGTAGGATATTGAGTCAAAATATTCTGCGGAATAGTTATCGTTCTACAGAGGTTAATTCCTACTTCATCATATATTACAGGAGCAAACACAGATAATTCTTCCGGCTCCCCGCAAGATGGTCTGATGCAAACATCACACTCTCTTTTACAACAGTTACAGCACTCATCGCAATCCATCACCTTGTACTCTGACATATTGTATCTCCATATTTTGTTTACTTTATTTTATGCCAAAATATTCATAATGTTCATTTTCAAGAATATATTTTATTACATAATTGTTGGAGATGAAATAATTATCGAAAGAACGCTCGCGCTGCTTGTCACTCGCAGCAGTTCTAAATTTCCAAATATATTTTGCTATTAGGACTTTTAGTCCTAAGCAAAATATATTTGTCAATTTGAACCGGCGGTGACAAATGCTCTTTCTTATAATTATTTCATCTCCAACAATAGTAATTTAAAAATATTAAAAGGAGTATTTGTATGTATAAAATTACACAATTAGAATCAGGACAACCTGTGATTTTTTATTTAGAAGACGCTAAAGTTACTATGTATTCAATTAATTCCGGAAGAATCCGTAATCACGGCATTATTTTTACTGATGTAGCGTCAGATTTTGACATTTGTTCTGAATTAAAACTCGTTTATTACATATCATTAAACAATCAGGCTGTTATTTCTTCAATGGAAAATCTTAATATACGTGAAGATTATATCATTGAAGGAAATGTTCCAAGTTCTAATATTGAAAATACAAATTTCAAATTTATTCAATTTTATAATTGCCTGAACATTTTTTATTGCAGCCATAATTTAAAAGACAGTCATTTTTCCATAAGGGTTAGCAGATACACAACATTTGTCAAAGATTTTACGTTGTTAAAATCAGACAAAATAATTTCCGGTTTTAATGTATTTTCATCCGATTCTTTATTATATTTATTTGTATTCTATTCTTCACAGGATTTTGATATATACAGTGTAAATTCAGATTATTCTATTGTAAATTTATTATCTAAACAGTATAATTCTTCTAATCCTGATTCATCATCTAATCTAACAAAGCACACTGATAAAGAATTAGAAAAATTACAGGCTTATTTCAACCAAATATTAAATGATAAAGATTCAGAAATTGAAAATTTAAAAGAAATTCAGACTAATATCACTAATCAATACAATGAATTAGCTGATTATACCGGAAAACTTCAAGACGAAGTAAGAAAGCTTCGCTGCAACTATTAATATTTATTTACAGAAAGTGAGATACCTATGAAATATGAATTACTAATTTTATATTTATTCATAATAAATATTTCGTCATTTATTCTTTACGGAATTGATAAACAAAAAGCAATAAAGCATAAATTTAGAATAAGTGAAAACACTTTAATTTTTTCTGCATTTATCGGTGGCTCAGTTGGTGCATTTCTTGGAATGCAGTTTTTCAGGCATAAAACAAAGCACCCCAAATTCATTATTGGAGTGCCTGTTTGTTTTATTATAAATGTTATTATCATTCTGTATATTTTAGGAATAATTGAATTCTAATATACTTTCTTATAAAAATTCAAATTAATATTCAAAAGACATCAGTATAATTAAACACTATAACATTAATTCTTACTGTTCTTTTTCTTTCAAATCTAATTTAATCTGAAGTTCCTGTAACTGAACATCATCAACTACATTTGGTGCATCTGTCATAAGACATGATGCATCTTTTACTTTAGGGAAAGCGATAACTTCACGAATGTTATCTTCTCCTGCCATATGCATTACAAGTCTGTCTAATCCATAAGCAAGTCCTGCGTGTGGAGGTACACCGTATTTAAATGCAGTTAATAAGAAACCAAATTTTTCATTTGCCTGTTCAGGTGTAAATCCAAGTGCTTCAAACATCTTAGCCTGTACATCTGCCTGATGAATTCTCACACTACCGCCACCTAATTCTGTACCATTTAATACAATATCATAAGCTTTCGCACGAACACGTCCCGGATCAGAAATCAAATACTGAATATCTTCTTCCATAGGCATTGTAAATGGATGATGCATTGCAAGGAATCTTCCCTGTTCATCTGACCATTCAAACTGTGGAAATTCTGTAATCCATAAGAAGTTCCATTTTCCTTCAGGAATTATATCCATCTGTTTTGCAAGTTCAAGTCTTAATGCTCCAAGAGAATCCCATACAACTTTATTCTTATCTGCAGCAAATAACAATAAATCTCCAGGTTCTCCACCCATAGCAGCAATAAGATTATTCATTTCTTCTTCTGTCATAAATTTAGCAAATGAAGATTTAATTGTTCCATCTTCATGCATTGCAATATAGGCAAGACCTTTTGCGCCATAAGTCTTTACAAATTCAACAAGGGCATCAATTTTCTTTCTTGCCATTTCACCCTGTCCTTTAGCATTTAAACCACGAACAGTTCCACCATTTGCTACTGCTCCTGAAAATACACCAAATCCGCAATCCTTAACAACGTCAGTAACATTGATAAGTTCCATTCCAAAACGTGTATCAGGCTTATCTGAACCGTATCTGTCCATTGCTTCCTGCCATGTCATTCTTGGAAGTGGCAATGTAACATCTACTCCTAATACTTCTTTCCATAATGCCTGAAGCATTCTTTCATTAACATCTAAAATATCATCTACATCAACAAATGATAATTCCATATCAAGCTGTGTAAATTCAGGCTGCCTGTCTGCTCTTAAATCTTCATCTCTAAAGCATTTTGCTACCTGAAAATATCTATCACATCCTGAACACATAAGAAGCTGTTTTAATACCTGTGGTGACTGAGGAAGTGCATAAAATGTTCCCGGATGAACACGGCTAGGCACTAAGTAATCTCTCGCACCTTCTGGTGTACTTCTGTTAAGAATAGGTGTCTCAATTTCAAGAAATCCTTCATTTGCCATAAACTTTCTAACAAATGTTGTTACATCTGATCTTAACTTAAGATTTTTCTGTAAATGAGGTTTTCTTAAATCAAGATATCTATATTTAAGTCTTAATTCATCTTTTGTATTTGCATCATCATCTACCGGAATTGGGGGTGTCTCTGATTCAGATAAAATTCTTAAACTTGTAACATTTATTTCAATATCACCTGTTTCCATAGATTCATTAACTGAACCTGCTCTCTTATTTACAGTTCCTACAGCAGCAATTACGAATTCGTTTCTTAATTTTCCTGCTTTTTCAAATACTTCTTTGTCATTATCATCAAATACAAGCTGAAGAAGACCTGAACGGTCTCTTAAATCTACGAAAATAAGACTTCCTAAATTTCTTTTCTTCTGAACCCAGCCCATAACTGTAACTGTTTCACCAATATTTTTGTTTGATACTTCTGTACATCTGTGACTTCTATGAAGTCCCTGCATTGATTCTGCCATGACTCTCCTCCTATTTTTCTTTATGCTAAAGGATTTTTATAAAATTCTTTGAATTCATTATATCCCTGTTCTTCTAACTGACTCTTCTGGAATTTTTTGTTCTTATTCATTCTTGCAACAAGAACCTGATTTCCTGTTTTTCTTTCTTCCTGTGCTTTAGCGATTACTTCACATAATCTTTCACCATTAACACCTTTTTCTATTAAATAAGCTACCTTCTTATTCTCTGTTGGAACTTTAAATCCCTGTTCCATTAACAATAAAACGATTCTTTCAAATCCAATAGAAAATCCACACGCAGGAACATCTCTTCCTGTAAAATTACCAACCATCTTATCGTAACGTCCACCGCCACCGCAGCTTCCGCCAAATTCAGGGATTGCAATTTCAAATATTGTTCCTGTATAATATGACATTCCTCTAACCAATGTTGGATCAAATACTATTTCAAATTCTGAAGCTTTAGTAGCTCTTACACTATCAATAATTTCTTCCATCCACTGCTTTACGTCATCGTCCATAAATCCGTCTAATTTTTCTGCTAAATAAGTAACCGGATTTTCTTTGTTTTCAATTTCTTTGAATAAATTTGTGTATTTTTCTACTGATTCTTCATCAAAATCATACTTAATAAGTTCTTCTTTTACACCTTCAATTCCAATCTTATCCATCTTATCAAGAATGATAAATACACTATCATAACTTTCTTCCGGAAATCCACTATATGCAGCCATTGCCTTTAAGATTCTTCTTTCGTTAATACGAATCTGGAAATTCTTGAATCCAAGTTTGCCAAGCGTTGTTGTTGTTGCAAGAATAAGTTCGATTTCTGCAAGATTACTTGGTTCACCTAATATATCAATATCGCACTGCATAAACTGACGATATCTTCCTCTCTGTGGTCTGTCAGCTCTCCATACATTGCCCATCTGGAGTGCCTTAAATGGTGAAGGAAGATTATTTGCATTATTTGAATAAAATCTAACAAGAGGTACTGTCAAATCATATCTCAAACCATTATCAACAACATCCATTTCTGTCTGTGCTGTTTCAAGATTTAATTTTTCTCCTCTTTTTAAAATCTTAAAAATCAGCTTTTCATTTTCTCCACCCTGCTTGTTACTTAAGTTAGCAATATTTTCAACACAAGGTGTTTCTATCTGAGTAAATCCAAAAGCACTATATGTTTCTTTAATTACGTCCATTACGTAGTTTCTTATCTTCATTTCCTCCGGAAGAATTTCTTTCATTCCGGTAACCGGTTTTTTACTTAAGGCCATCTTATTTCTCCTCTATTTAACACTGATTTAACTATAAAATTTTACACTCTTTTTGTGAAATACTCAACCTTTTATTTATAATTTGTCAAAGTATTCTTTTTTTCTAGCAATCATTTCATCAATTCTATCAATATATTGGTCTACATTCTTTACATTATCTATTCTTTTTGCACTTAATCTGTCTTCTGACATAATTTTCGTTGTGCCGCCCGCTCCAAGTGCAAAAACATCCTGTCTGTCTCCCATCATCAAAATATTATACAGGCATTCTTTGCCATAAACTGAATATCCGACATTTTCCTGATTTCCAGCCATATTCTTTTGTCTATATAAATAATATGGTTTCATATTCATTTCTTTCGAATAATCCATTGTAATCTTCATTAATTTAGAATTATTTTCATAAGTATAATCCTGATATTTTTCTTTTTCAGTATTAAGTCTGGCTGCTCTTTTTACTGCTAATGAATGTACTGTAAGACTTTCCGGATTAAGTTTTTTCGTCTCCTCCATTGAATGTCTAACCATATCTACCGTCTCATTAGGAAGTCCTATTATAAAGTCCATATTTATATTGTCAAAACCTTTTTTTCTTGCAAGATTAAAGGCTTTAATAACCTGCTCTACAGTATGTCTTCTTCCAATTATATCTAAAGTTTCCTGATTCATTGTTTGTGGGTTAATTGATATTCTTGATACATTATGTTTTTTTAACATATCTAGTTTATCTGATGTAATACTATCAGGTCGTCCCGCTTCAACCGTAAACTCCTTAACAGTTGAAAAATCAAAATTATCTTTTAATGCTGTAATTAATTTATCAAGCTGATAAGGCTCTAGTGTTGTTGGTGTTCCCCCACCAATATAAACACTATTAAGTTCCCTGTCTTTTAATCTGCTTCCTACATATTCTATTTCTTTTATCAATGCATCAACATATGTATCTGTTTTATCTTTGTAAAATGAAACAGGATATGATGTAAACGAACAATAAAGACATGTTGTTGGGCAAAATGGAATACCAATATAAAGGCTATAACCCTGTTTATAATTTATATCCTTTAAAATTTCATGTTCTCTTTTTGCAATATACATTGCCAAATCTAATTTTTCATCAGAAATCATATACGTTTCTTTCATATATCTTCTGATTTCTTCTTCTTTTTTTCCTTCTTCATAAAGAAGTGCCGGAATTTTTGCAGGTCTGATTCCCGTCAAATCTCCCCACGGCAATTCTTTTCCTGTATCAATTTGCATTCCACGATATAAAAGCTTTTTAAGAATATTCTTTGTCTCTTTTCTATTTGAAAAGTCGCATTTTTCATATCCTTCAAAAAGCTTTTTATCATTATCATATAGTTCAAATCTTATTTCATTTTCAAAATAAACCTTAACAATCCTATAAGAATTATCTACAACCTGGTTTACTTTAAAATCATGTTCTGAATAAAAGGCTTTAACTAATGACTGCACATCATATGCAAACTGTTCAGGCATAATCTGTATATCTATCATCTGTAAAATCCTTTTTCAAATTCAATTTTTGTACTATCCATATGTCCCGGTAAAACAACAGTTTCGTCAGGAAGTACTAATAATTTTGTTTTAATGGAATTAATAATCTGGCTATCACTTCCACCCGGAAAATCCGTTCTTCCACGGCTTGCCTGAAATAATGTATCTCCGCTAAATAACAAGCCATGATTTGGCAAATAATAACAGCAGCTTCCCTCTGTATGACCGGGTGTTAATATCATATTCATCAAAATTCCTGCTATTTCAATTTCCTGTCCATCTTTTAAATAAACATCTGGAGTAACTGTAAATGGTTCTCCGAAATAACTTGTAAGATTTTTTGTAGTATCTGTTATTGTGTCCTTTTCTGCCTCAGAAGCATATACTGTTAAATCATATCTTTCCTTAAGCTTGTCTACTGCTCCGATATGGTCAAAATGACCATGTGTAAGGATGATTGCAACCACTTTCATATCCATTGAATTAATATAATTTGTTATTTTAACAAAATCATCACCCGGGTCCACAATGAATCCTTCTTTTGTATCCTTGTTGCAGCATACATAACAATTTGTATAGCAACTGCTAACTGTCAAACATTTTATTTCTAACTCTGCCATTTAAATTCTCCCATTTTTATTATATCAGCCTGTAGTTCTTTCAATATCAATGATGCTGTCAATTGTTCTTATTTTTGCAATAAGTTCTCTTAATTCATCTGTTCCCTGAATCTGGAAAGTCATTGATATTGTAGCAACTCCTGACTTGCTTGTTCTACTGTTTATGCTTAAAACATCAATTTTTCTTTCAGTAAATACTTTTGATAAATCTGCTAAAATACCAATTCTGTTATTAGCATAAATAGTAATTTCAGAATTATATTTTCCTGTCTGTTTTGTTTCATCTTCAGCCCAGCTTGCTTCAATCAATCTGCCTCTTTCTATATCAGGCAAATTAATGATGTTCGTACAATCTGTTCTATGTATCGATAATCCTCGACCTCTCGTAACAAATCCAACAATTTCGTCACCCGGAACCGGACTACAACATTTAGAAAATCTTGCAGCCACATCATTCATTCCTTCAACAATAACTCCACTCTTTGAAGTAGTTTTTCTGATTCCATTGTTCTTATTGTCATCAACTGAATCTAATACATCTTTATCGCTTACAATCGTCTTATGAACTTTGTTATATTCATCAAGAAGTTTATTTACAATCTGTCCTTCTTTTAATCCACCATGACCTACAGATGCAACTACTGAATCCCAGTCCTTAAATCCGTATTTCAAACGAACCTTATCAGTAAATTCAGGTTTCATAATATCTGATAAAACAATTGCTTTTGCTTTACAGTATTTATCTATTAAATCTTTACCTTTAATAATATTTTCTTCTTTATTCTGTTGCTTAAACCATTGATTAATTTTGTTCTTAGCCTGTGTACTTTTTACAATTTTCAACCAATCCATACTTGGGCCTGTTGAGTTATTAGATGTAACAATTTCTACACGGTCACCATTTTGAATCTTATAATCAATGTTTACCATTTTTCCATTTGCTCTTGCCCCTACCATCTTATTACCTACTGCACTATGAATGCTGTAAGCAAAGTCTATAGGTGTTGAGCCTGCCGGAAGATTTTTAACATCGCCGTTAGGTGTAAAACAGTAAACGCTGTCAGAAAACATATTTAAATCATCTTTTAAGAGGCTTAAGAATTCTCTGTTATCAGACAAATCTCTCTGCCATTCAAGGATCTGTCTTAACCAGCTGATTTTCTGTTCTTCATTATATTCACCTGTAATATTTTCTTTATATTTCCAGTGTGCTGCGATACCATATTCAGCAGTTCTATGCATGTCATAAGTACGAATCTGTATTTCAAAAGGCTGTCCATTTGGTCCGATAAGCGTTGTATGTAATGACTGATACATATTCGGCTTTGGCATGGCAATATAATCCTTAAATCTTCCCGGTACAGGAATATACTTTTCATGAATTACACCTAATGCACCATAACATTCCATTACTGTGTCAACAATAATTCGTACCGCAAATACATCGTAAATCTGATCAAGTGTTTTTTGCTGGTTTACCATCTTTTTATAAATACTAAAATAATGCTTTACCCTTCCACCGATTGTTGCCTTAATTCCTGCTTTTTCAATATATGTTTTGACCTGGGCAATCAAATCATTCATAAAATCTTCTCTATGCTCAAGTCTTTCATGTACGCCATCAACTATCTCACGATATTTTTCCGGTTCCAAATATCTTAAAGCCAGGTCATCAAGTTCAATTTTAATTTTAGAAATACCAAGTCTATCCGCTATTGGAGAATAAATATCCATAGTTTCTCTTGATTTTTCTTTTTGTTTTTCAGGCTTCATATACTGTAATGTTCTCATATTATGAAGTCTGTCTGCTAATTTTATCAAAATTACCCTGATATCTTTTGCCATAGCAAGAAACATCTTACGTAAATTTTCTGCCTGTTCTTCAACCTTATCAACATCATAGTCTAATTTTGTAATCTTTGTAACACCATCAACAAGATCTGCTACTTCTTCACTAAATTCCTTAGTAATCTGCTCTTTTGTAACACTTGTATCTTCCATAACATCGTGTAACAAACCTGCAACTATTGATTCTTTATCAAGCTCTAAATCTGCTAATATAATTGCAGTACAAAGAGGGTGAATAATATAAGGTTCACCTGATTTTCTTTTCTGCTCTTTATGAGCTTCTCTAGCCATATTATATGCTTTTTCAATTATTTTCAAATCACCTGCTGAAGGATGATATTTTTTTATTTTTTCAACTAGTCTTTCGTAAAGTTCCTCAGGCGTTGTATGTTCTTCTTCTTTGGGAATCACACCATGATTTTCAATTTTTAATTCATTCATCTTTATGTCGTCGCTCATATATTTTCCCTCTCTTCATACAAATTTTACTATAGCAAAGGATGTAATAATCATAATTGTGTGACAACTTGATCATCTTTCGTAAATATCTATTTATTTTCCATCAAATTTAACTATAGATTCTACTCTATATCCTTCTAACACGTCTCTACCTTTAAGATCCACTAATTCTGTAAGGAATACACACGCTACAACTTCTCCACCTAATCTTTCAATTAACTTTATTGCAGCTTCTACAGTTCCTCCTGTTGCAATAAGATCATCAACAATAACGACCTTCTGTCCTTTTTTAATTGCGTCAGTATGAATTTCTATTTCAGCTGTTCCATATTCAAGACTATACTCTTCACTAATTGTTTCACATGGAAGTTTTCCCTTTTTTCTAATTGGCACAAATGGTTTTCCCATATTATATGCTATAGGTGTTCCAAACATAAATCCTCTTGACTCTAATCCCGCAATCACATCAAAATCTAAATCCTTAATTGTATCTTCCATTGAATCTATTGCAAGCTTAAATCCATCAGAATCCTGCATTACTGTTGTAATATCTCTAAAAATAATTCCCGGTTCAGGAAAATCCGGTATACTTCTTATGTAATCTTCTACTTTACGCATATTTATCCTCCAATATTATGATAACTAATTTTATTTCTATTTTTCATTTTTTTCAATACTCTCATTCCCTATATTATGCCTTATTTTGACATTTTTCTCAATTATAACAATTAAAAACTTATATTTTTAACTAAATCTGTTTATAACAAGTTGTAATTGTGTATTTCCATTGTATTCATTTATGTTTGGATAAAATACAGCCATTATTGTTATATTATTATCCATTCCACGCAAAGCCTTTTTAACCTCTTCATTTCCAAATTTATTTGTTACAAATTCCATAAATTCACTTGTTCTTGAGAATATTATTCCCGGGATTTCATAATTATTTTCATCCCTTAAACTTAGTTTTATAACATTCCCTTCTTTGCCTAAGATTTTCAAATTTTTCACTTTAAGATTTTTTTCAGCAAAACACGGCTTTTCGTTTCCTTTTCCAAAAGGCTTTAACTTTTCTAATTCGTTTACAAATTCTTTAGTTATATAAGGAATTGGTAGTTGCATATCAATCCATACTTTTGAACACAAGTCGTCATCCGTAAGAGTTGTAAGTTGATTTAACTTTTCTCTTAATATATCAACATTTTCCAGTGGTAAAGAAAGTCCGGCAGCCAATTTATGACCACCAAATTTCGTAAACAATTCCTTTATCCTACTTAGTTCCTTATACATATCATATTCTTCTATCGAACGACCTGAGCCTTTAACCTCAGTCGCCGTTTTAGTAAGCACGAAACATGGCTTATTATATTTTTCCCTAATTCTTCCTGCTATTATTCCTGCTATACTTTCATGACAGTCTTTCAAATAAATAACAAGTACTTTATCTTCTTTATAATTTTCAGCCTGTTCTATAGCTTTCTTTGTTCCCTCTTCAGTTAAATTTTTTCTTTCGTCATTTAATTCAACCAATTCTGTGGCTATGTCTTTTGCTTTATCCTGATTTTTTTCTCTTAACAAAGCAACTGCCTTTCGTGCTGTATCAAGTCGTCCACTTGCATTTAAACACGGTCCGATTACAAATCCTATATGGTACGAATCAATTATATTTTTATTTAATTTGCAAGCATCTATAAGTGCATTTAATCCTATATTTTTTGATTTTCTAAGTAAATCCAGACCATATTTTACAATTATTCTATTTTCATTCTGTAATTCAACCACATCTCCAATAGTTGCTATTGCAACATATTCAAGCAAATAATTTGTTGAACTCATTTCCCTGCCCATTGAATTTATAATTGCTGTAATCAGCTTATAAGCCACTGTCGCTCCACAAATTTCTTTAAATGGATATTCACAATCTGCCTGTTTTGGATTAACAACTGCGTCTGCATTTGGAACAATATATTCCTTAGTGCCGTCTTTCTCTTCAAACGGTACTTCATGATGGTCTGTTATAACTATGGTCATTCCAAGTGATTTTGCATATTCAACCTGCTCATATGCTGCAATTCCATTATCACAAGTTAAAATTGTATCTACTCCATCATCATACGCTTTTTTTATTAAATCTTTGTTAATTCCATATCCGTCTTCAATTCTATGTGGTACAACAATATCGACATTTGCCCCCAGTTTTTCTAATGAATCAAGCAAAATATATCCTGAGCAAATACCATCAATGTCATAATCGCATATTATTCTTATTTTATTTTGCTGGCTTATCTTAATTTTTATTATTTCAACAGCCTTTTCCATATCTTTTAGCAGCCATGGAGAATTGAGTTCATTTATATCGCCATATAAATACTCTTTAATATCTTTGTCTTCTATTATATCCTTATTTCTTATAATTCTTGCCAACATTGGACTAATATTATATTTTTTTGCAATTTGATTAAAATCTGCTTTTTTTGCAAATACAATCCATTTTTCCATATTTGAACCTCAGGTTTAAAATTTCGCTTCTTCTCAGTGATTATACATTCGCCAGTTCTATACCCTCTCTATTTGTGTTATGCACATGGCTTCGCCATGTATAACACTTCGAATTCGCTTCGCTTCTTCTCAGTGATTATACATTCGCCAGTTCTATACCCTCTCTATTTGTGTTATGCACATGGCTTCGCCATGTATAACACTTCGAATTCGCTTCGCTTCTTCTCAGTGATTATACATTCGCCAAATACTTTCATTTTTCTTTGCAAGCAAAAACTGAAAGTATTTGGCTCATTGTGCATAACACAAAATGAACGGCACCTTTTACAGCCCCGTTCATTTTATTATAAAGTATATTTTATGTGTTTTTTAGTTAGCTTTTTTCTTTCCAAATTTCTTAGTAAGAACAAACCAAACAGCACCTGTTATACATACTGATGAGTAAGCACCACATACTAAACCTACCATTAATGGTAATGTAAACTCTTTGATTGATGTAACACCCATGATAAATATCATAAATACCATGATAAATGTTGTTACATTTGAATAAATTGTTCTTGTAAGTGTCTGTGTGATACTTAAGTCAACTAATTCTTCTAAGTCATCTCCACGCTTCATTGATGCCTTATTTTCTCTAATTCTATCGAAAATAACAATTGTTGCATTAATTGAATAACCTACAATTGTAAGAAGACATGCAATAAATGTTGTTCCAACTGCAACTCTTGATACTGCATAGAATCCAATAACAACAAGCACGTCATGAATTAATGCGATTACAGCTGCTGAAGCAAACTTGATATCCTTAAATCTAATCCAAATATAAATCAACATACAGATTGTTGCTATTATTGTTGCCCAAACAGCATCACTTCTCATTTCTTTACTTACTGTTGCAGAAATCATTGTATTCTGGAAGTTATCTTTGCTATCTACAGCTCCGTATTTTTCAATTAATAGCTTTTCAAATGCATCAAATTCATCGCCTTCAAGTTTCTTTGTCTTAATAACGAATTTATTTGAACCTGTTTCTTTCTGTCCCTGAATATCAGATGTTCCAAGTGTCTCTACAAGTGCCGGTTTAATTTCATCATTAAACTGATCCATTGTATATTCTTTGTCAAAGTCAACTGTTACTGAACTACCACCCTTAAATTCAACACTTAAGAAGAATGGGTCTTTTCCGGCTGCTGAGTATCCAATCATTGTTGCAAATCCACCAATGATTACAATTATTGAAAGTGCAAAGAATACAACTCTCTTCTTTAAGAAATGAATTGCCTTTCTTGTCTTTTCTTTTCCGTAGAACTTTTCGCCTTGGAATCCTAAATAGTAAAGAATCCATACAAACCACTTAGATACAAATAATGATGTAAATAACTGGAATACAATACTGATAGCTAAAGTCTGAGCAAATCCCTGTACTGTACCTGAACCTCTCCATAAAAGAACTAAAGCTGCGATAAGTGTTGTAATATTTCCATCTACGATAGCTGATTTAGCTTTATCGAAACCAATTGTGATTGCACTCTTAACAGTCTTTCCTGCAGCAATTTCTTCTCTGATTCTGGCATTAATAATAACGTTAGCATCTACTGCCATACCAATACCAAGAATAATACCTGCAATACCAGGTAATGATAATGTCAAGTCAAATGCATTTAATGTAAGCATTTCTAACTCAACGAAAACTACCAATGCTAAACTAGCTGCAACACCGGCAATTCTGTAAACTAATAATAAGAATAAAATAATTATTATAAATCCAATGATACCAGCCTTAATTGACTTGCTTAATGCATCAGAGCCAAGCTGGGCACTAACAACTTTGTGACTGATTTCATCCAAGGATAAATTCAAAGTACCAATTCTGATATTTGAAGCAAGATTATTAGCTTCATCCATATCTGCCATACCATCAATCTGTGCCTGTCCACCACTGATTGCTGCCTGAACAGTTGGCGCACTAATTACTTCATTATCATAAATAATGTATGTAGACTTACCAACATACTGTGATGTCATGTTATAGAACTTTGTTGATCCGGCATCTGTAAATGTTAATGAAACTACTGCTTCAGATTTTTTAGTTTTACTGTCAGATGACTGCTGTCCCTGAGCATCTGCAATGTCATCACCTGTTAACCAAATCTGATAGTATCCTGCATAATTTCCATCAGTAAGCTGAACATACTTCTTGTTTCCGTTTTCATCTGTTTCTGCTAACTGTTCTTCTGTTAAATCTGTAGAACTCTTTGTACAGAAATATAATGAACCCGGTTTACCTAAACGTTCAACTACTTCATCAGCATCATTTGCACCAGGGATATCAACAGTAATTCTGTCATCCCCTTCTTTGTATGCTGTAGCTTCAGTACTAAACTGGTTAACTCTCTGTTGCATCTTGTAAACTGTATCAGATAAATCTGTTGCATCCCACTTTGGATTGTCATCAGATACCTGATATGTAACACTTACACCACCCTTAAGGTCAAGTCCCTGTGTGATGTTTGCCGCTTTACCACTATCCTTGTAAGCTCCGAGCCATTTCCAATTTGGAAGACCAAATAAGACAATGCCTCCAAGACACGCGATAATTACAAGAGATAAGATGGCATAAACGATTCCTCTTGTCTTGTTCATTTTCTTCATTTTATAAAACCTCTTTCTTATTCATCAGCTAACGCTGCTTTTATCATTATAGAGCATTCCACTCTTTTTCTTTGCATTTCACATCCAATGTCATATGCATCATTAATTGTGCCATGGAAATTGTAAGAATTAGCTGCACAACCACCACTGCAATAAAACTTAGCAAAACAATTCTTGCATTTTTCTTTAGAATATACATTGCAATTGCCAAATTCTTTTACAATCTCAGGTTTTGTAATTCCTTCATCTACATTTCCCATAAGGAAATCTTCATTTCCAACAAATTGGTGACATGGATAGAAATCACCCCATGGCGTTACTGCCAGATATTCTGTTCCTGAACCACATCCTGACAATCTCTTATAAACACAAGGTCCCTGTGTCAAATCAATCATAAAGTGGAAGAAATTAAATCCATTTCCTTTCTTGTATCGATCAATGTATTCAAGGGCTAACTTGTCATATTCCTCCATAATCTGTGGAAGATCCTGTTCTCTAATCGAGTATGGGTCTTCTTCCGGTCCGACTACAGGTTCTATTGACATCTGCTTAAATCCTAAATCAGCAAAATGCTTAACATCTTCTGAAAAATCTAAATTATTTCTTGTAAATGTTCCTCTGATATAGTAATTTGTCTGATTTCTGCTTTCTGCTAGTTTCTGAAATTTAGGCACTATCAAATCATAACTGCCTTTTCCTGTTCTAAACGGACGCATTCTGTCGTTTACTTCTTTTCTTCCGTCAAGACTTAATACAACATTAGACATTTCTTTATTTACGAATTCCATTACCTCATCGTTTAACAGAACTCCGTTTGTTGTAAGAGTAAATCTAAATTTCTTGTTATTTGGTTTTTCTAATGAACGACCATACGCAACTAACTGCTTAACTACATCCCAGTTCATCAATGGCTCTCCGCCAAAAAAGTCAACTTCAAGATTAACTCTGTTACCTGAATTAGCAACAAGGAAATCTAAAGCTTTCTTTCCAACTTCAAAACTCATTAATGCTCTTCTTCCATGATATTCACCTTCTTCTGCAAAACAATATTTGCAGGCAAGATTACAGTCATGTGCTATGTGAAGGCATAATGCCTTTACAACTGTCTGTCTCTTTTCTTTAAATTTCTCCACAAATGGTTCGTAAATATCTTCAGTAAACAGCTGTCCATCTTCAACGAGTTCCTTTACTTCTGAAATACATTCTCTTATTTCATCCTCATTATATGATGATTTTAATTTAGAAATTATTTCATCAGCAGAATTCTCCTCATATAATGAAATAACATCGTATGTAATGTCGTCCACAACATGAACTGCTCCACTTTCTACATCTAATACGATATTATAACCATTACTTTTATACTGGTGAATCACTGTATTTTCTCCTCTCCATTTAATGGTATGTCATAATTTTTAAAGTTTATGCAATAACGCACTATAACAGAGTCGACAAACGTCGGCTCTGTTATAGACATACTTCATTATAAAATTATTTATTTTCGCAAGTCTGATTTCCTACTGTACAGCTAGTCTTGCATGCTGACTGACATGATGTCTGACATTCGCCACATCCACCTTTTTTCATTGTTTCCTTTAATGTTTTTGATGTTAATGTCTTAATATGTTTCATGATATTCCTCCAGTTTATTTATTTTTGTACAATTCAAAAAATATTATAACACATGAATATATTTTTTCAAACTATTTTTTACTATACAGTTAAAACGTTTTTTCATATTGTTTTTCCTACATCACCCTGCCATTCCTCCAAGCATTCCACCTGCTAATGAAGTTATTAAAGCTGGTACCATTTTCACCACACTAGACTCTCCATTATGTGCTATTGCAAATGCCACAATCATTATCATTCCTATATAAATTCCACCTGTCAGCGCTCCCCATAAAAACTTCCTTTTGTTTTTTACTTTTCCTATAATCATCCCACCAATAAATGTAACTATCCCATATACTACCATTACTATTACTTTGTACCCAAAATCACTTACTTTTAATTTGTATGTAATAAACGAAGCCAGCAATATAACAACTGCCGTAAGTACTAATTGTGCAAAAATCACCTTAATTATTGATAAAACTGTTTCTTTCATTCCTTTTTCCAATTTTGCTTTTTACAATTCTATTTCATTATTTATAAAATATGACTATTTGGAATACATTTTTATTTAAAAAGGAAAATATGCGCCATTCTTGACATCAAGTTTAGTATTTTGTACAATATCCTAAATGTACGCATAGAATTATGTACATAAATATTTATTTAATTAAGGAGTGATATTGTGGGACCCAGTGACATAGCTATGCTATGTGTATTATTAGTTTTAATTTTACTATCTGCATTTTTTTCATCTGCAGAAACGGCTTTAACAACAGTTAATAAGATGCGTATTCGTATGTTAGTTGATGATGGCAATAAACGTGCCATTATCCTTGATAAAGTAATAAAGCATCAGTCAAAAATGCTTAGCACCGTTTTAATAGGAAACAACATAGTAAATATAGGTGCCTCTGCTATTTCCACTTTATTTGTACAAAATGTATTTGGAAATATATATGTAAGTATCGGCACGTTCGTTCTTACTTTTGTTGTATTGATTTTCGGTGAAATAATTCCTAAAACAATCGCCGGAATTCATTCAGAAAATGTAGCACTTTCATATGCAAGAGTTATTTCAATCCTTATGTTTGTTTTAACTCCTATCATTTTTATAATTGATAATTTTTCAAAATTAATTTTAATGATATTACGTGTTGATACGTCATCAAAATCTTCTCATTTTACAGAAGATGAATTAAGAACAATTATGGATGTAAGTCAGGAAGAAGGAATCATCGAGTCCGAAGAATTAGACATGATTAACAATGTGTTTGATTTTGGTGACGCAAGAGCTAAAGACATCATGGTTCCAAAGGTTGACATATCAATGATAAGTACTACTACAACTTACGATGAATTGTTAGATTTAGTTAAACGTG
>OKRZ01000732.1_pt1 | contig 25910 bp, 30 predicted proteins | sample 1601141 | NCBI WGS metagenome assembly OKRZ01 (sample SAMEA3541524, study PRJEB24748) | human gut metagenome | biome: human gut; feature: human-associated habitat; material: faeces | place: China | collected 2012
GTTGCTGCTGCAGCGGAGAAGCTTTCAACAAAATCATCATAACCACCAAGATCAGCGTCGATAGCCTCTTTCAAAGGGCCTTCCAATTTAGAAGTGTCTGGTTTTGTCATGATGTCCCAGAACATAGTGTGGTTCTTATGACCGCCACAGTTGTTGATAACTGCTTGACGGATATCCTCTGGCACATTAGCAATATCACCGAGAATACAATCTACACAGCCATAAGCAAGATCAGGATATTTTGCGATAGCAGCGTTCAAATTATTAACATACGCTTGATGGTGCTTGTCATGGTGCAATTTCATTGTTTCTACGTCGATAACAGGCTCAAGATAATCATAAGCATATGGTAATGGTGCGAGTTCGAAAGGTTTCATAATAGTCCTCCTTAAATATAGGGCACGAACGATGTTGAAATGTATCTATCATTCTTGTGAAAGCGTTTCGATGCACCTGCATCTATATTTTATTTAATTGATATAAATTATCATTATTTATTTATTGTACATTGTATATAGAAAATCGTCAATGTATTTTCCCATAGAAAAAGGCTATAGGATTTCCTATAGCCTTTGAGTTCGTTTACCAATATAAAGCACTCTAATATAGCTAGAACACGATATCTACTCAACAATACATTGGCACATTTTCATTGTTGTTAATGCTGCTTGGTGAGATTCTTCTGTCACACCTGCACAGCAGCTAGAATCTACGTAAACAGGAATTTCTGGTAAGCCAGCTTTCAGTATAATCGCATTAGAAACAACGCAAATATCAGTACATAAACCAACGAGCGTAATAGACTCAATAGGATTTACCGAGTTCATGCCTTCCAAACGGGATAATAATTCAAAGGATCCAAAGTTTGGCTTATCGATAAAGGATACAGGGCTCATGACAGGACGCCCTTCTGCAGCTTCGATTAAACCTTTCACAATATGCCAGCCCTCTGTATTCTTCACGCAATGTGTAACAGGCAAGAACTTGCCCTCTTGGCTTTCAAGATAATTAGTATCATGCGTATCGCGCGTAAAGATAATAGGCCCGTCAAAGTTCTCAATTTTTTGGCGCACATTATCTACAATCATCTGCGCCTGTGCTGAGCCAAGGGCACCATCTACGAAGTCTTTTTGCATATCAATAACAACTAGAACCTTTTGCATAGTTCCTCCTGTATATAACCTACCAGTAATAAATTATTTATTCACTATACTAGTTATACTCTTTATACTCAATGACATCAATACTAGAAATTTATTCTTTTTCCTCAGCTAACGCATGACGTACGCGGTGTGGCTCATTATGAGCTAGCTTTCCTGCTGCAGCGGCCGCCACGGCACCTACAAGATCATCGAGGAATGTATTACAGTGACCGCCCTCTTCACTATCTAGCTTCTTAATAATACCTGGCTTTACCTTATCTAAATAGCCATAGTTCGTAAAGCCTATAGAGCCATACAGATTAACGATGGAAAAGGCTAGAATCTCATCGATACCATAGAGGCTTTCATCATTAGCCAAGATGCGTTGCAAAGGCTGAGACAATTTATTCTGTTCCGTTAACTTGTCGAGCTCAATGCCCGTAATTATCGCATTGTGTACCTCTCGTTTTGAAAGCACAGATGCCACATGCTCACGACACTCTTCAATCTTTAAATTCGGCATATACGGTTTTTGAACGTATAAAACGAGCTCTGCAATATCCTCTACCGTAACGCCACGCTCCGCCAGTAGGTCGTAAGTGTATTTCTCTAAATCTTTTGTAGATTCCATAAGTGCTCCTTTATTTTTTCTTAGGCTTATCACCGGATAGCATAACAATACTAACTGGAATGGTTATCACCAACTCTTCCTCTGTATCGACATGCTTTGTATTCCAAGCCGCCTCTTTGGCAGCCTCTTCAAAGATGGGGTAAGCCTCTCGATCTAATTTCCAATTATTAGGCCCTGCTTCAACAGCCACAATATTACCCTTATCATCGGTCTTAATCTCCACTGGAACAATCAAGGTACCGTCAGCACTCGTTTTGAAAGCCTCACTAGGAATGATGACATTATAAGAGATTTGTTGCTGTAATTCATAAGTACGCTTATCTGTAGGCTTTAAATCAGCCGCCAAAGAACTAACAGTTCCCATCATAGACGCCAATAAGGCTAGTAACACAACACGTTTTAACATAGTTTCCTCTCGACTAAATACTCTCACGCTGCACGCAGTATACGTTGATTATACCACGAAAAAATCCCTACCGATGCATAATCAGTAGGGATTTATTCATAATTAGATTTTCTTAACCATTTCAGATTTCAATGCCATAGCACCAAAACCATCGATTTTGCAATCGATATCGTGGCCATCGCTCGCATCAGTGATGAGGCGAATGTTTTTAACGCGCGTACCTTGTTTCAATACGCCAGCGCCTTTTACTTTGAGGTCTTTTACAACAACAACTGTATCGCCATCAGCTAGCTCGTTGCCGTTAGCATCGCGAATAATACCTGCTTCAGCTGCAGCTTGTGCATCAGCCGCTGTCCATTCATTGCCGCACATAGGGCAGATAAACATATGACCGTCTTCGTATGTGTACTCATCGCCGCACTTAGGGCAGTTAGGTAAATTTGCCATTTAGATCTCCTTTTCTCACTACATAATGAAAGTATTATACCATACCTTAGAAGCCGAGCTCTATATTGATATGATGACCATTGGCTTCATATTGATACAAAGGCTATATAATATCTACAATAAAAAACCTAATCAATCTCATTTCTCTTTATTAAAGTTTCATACAACTCTAACTTATCTTCTAAATTATTCTTATAGCCTTCCAATCGTTTGATTTCGGCCTCAATAAATCGATAGTGTTCCTGTAACAGTGTCATTCTTTCATGGACCGTATGAGATCCGGCATACCGTAAGTCCGCATATCGCTTGATATTCGCAAGTGGCATTCCCATGTCTTTCAAGCGTTTAATAAACTGCACAAAGCCTACGTCCTCCGCATGATAATTGCGAATGCCGTTCTGTCGCTCGATGTGAAGGAACCCTTGATCCTCATAATATCGCAATGTAGAAATAGACAGCCCTACCAATTTTGAAAATTCACCGATTTTCATACTTTCACCACCTTGACCTCAAGTATACTCGAGCATATATCATACGTCTAGACGGAGGTAATAATTATGAAAGAAACACGTTTTAACATCGGCATGAACACATTGAAACAGATTGACGGGCTACACGGCGAGGAGGTATATAACATAATTCAAGAGATTTCACCGGCCATAGCCGATTTATTGGTCGAGCTGTTCGGCGACATCTACACGCGTCCAAACCTTAATTTCAAGGAACGGGAACTGATTACGCTCGCATCCCTGTTGACGCTGGGCGGTTGCGAGGCTCAGCTGAAAGTACATACCAATGCAGCGCTTAATGTCGGTATTGCGCCCGAGCAAATCGTAGAGGTCTGTACCCACTGCATCCCCTATGCGGGATTTCCACGCGTGCTGAACGCACTGTTTACAGTGAAAGCGGTCTTTGAAGAACGGAATATCCAGAATTAAAGAATGAGCTGCAATAAAAAATCTAATAATTCATATCAGTATATAAATAACTACAAAAGGGAGACTCACAACGGAGTCTCCCTTTATTCATCTATACCAAATCAACTAAACATCTACAATCCTTGCAGAAGTTGTAAATAATCTTGCCGTTGACTAAATATATTATATATACGCACTTCTTTTTCATCATCAAAGACACGATATAAAATAATATTTTTATTAATAATCAACATTCGATAGTTTTTATTACGTAAAACAGTATGTCTTGGAATCGTGCCCATATAAGGATTATCCGCTAATAAAAGGATTCTATCCTTAATATCTTGATAAACAGACTTGGCAATTTCATTGGAAAAAGATTGCTTTACATGCAGAACAATATGATGCAATGCCTGATCGGCCTGTGCCATAATAATGATACGATAAGCAGTGTCTTCCATAACTATTCGGCCTCAGCTAACAACGCTTCTATGCTGATAAAAGTATCCTCAATAGGACCCATTCTACCTTTTCGTTCGTCTTCCTCAGCCAATGCAATAGCCTCTAATAATTCGATCTGTGCTTTCAATTTATTATAGGTTTCATATCCCATACATACCGTATCACCACGACCATTTACCGTCATAATACAAGCTTCGTCCCCTGTTTTCAAAACTGTAGAGATTTCATTATATTTATTTCTTAAATCCGACGATGGTCGGATACTTTCACGTAATAACCCCATAAAAGCACCTCCTCATATACAAATTATATCATAATTTGTATATGAATTGTGAATCACTAATCCTATCCTAATCGTTTACGCAAGATAGCATAGAGAATCATACTAACAATAACGCTCATAACGGCTTGAATGGTATTGGTCACAATACTAGCAATGGCTACGCCTGGATCGAATACAAAGTATTCAGCGATGAAGTAGCCTGCTACGATGATAATGCCACCTACAATGGTTGCCACCAAGGCAGAGGTAGTTGTCTTATTGTTATAGACAGTACCGACAAGATAGCCTTCAATGCCTTTCACCACAAAGGTGATTGGTACAAAGACTACGTAGCCGAGAAACAAATCAGCTAGCGCCGGGCCGATAGCACCAATATAGGCGCCATATTTTCGACCTAATAATAGAGCTGACGTCATAATAACGACATCTCCTACATTGAAATAGCCGCGAATGCCAGGTACTGGAATTTTTGTGTACATGGTAAACAGTGTTGCGAGGGCAATCAATACGGCTGTGAGTACTAACGCGGACGTAGTACTGCGGGTTTGAACGTGTTGCATAGCGTCCTCCTTATAAAGAAAATAGGCATGTGAATAATTACATCACATGCCTTTACTATATACCTTTACGATAACACCTGCAAATAAAGGGAATTAACTATTTAAAATACAGTTAAGCGTACTCCTCAAATCGCTCCTCTACATTGTAGAGAACCTCGCAATCACAGCCGCCACCTTCGTTGACGATCCAGTCTAGTACGCTTTCCACATCTACCTTTTGTTTTTCCAAGAATTCTCTGGTGAAAGTCAAACTATGATCGCAACCGTCATTTGCCTCTAATTTTTCGTCTACATAATCAAAGAGATTCCAAAACAACTCTTCATCCATAGGCAAACTATCTTTAAAAGATTGCTTTTGCTCATTAGCATAAGCCTTTAACAATTCCTTTTTACGCGCTTTATCCATTATGATTATTCCCTTTTATATCTTATAAGTTATAGCTCATGACTTATATCTCAAGCCCTATTTCTCATATAATTCTGGTCGTTCTAATACTGTACCATATTTTAGTTTTGGCAACTTAACTAACTGAGGATACAGCTGTTTAACCTCTTTACAAGATCTTAATGTAAGATGTTCTAGATTATGGAGTTCTAAAATTGGAGAATAGTCTGTATCCATCACTTTAGCTGTCAAGAAGCTAAAGAATCGCAGCTGTTTCATATGACGTAGAAATCCCAAGGATTGAACCTTAAGAATTTTAGGAGCTGCGAAATCACCTTCTAGATCAAGACTTTCAAGGCGCTTCAGATGCACTAATGGCGTATAATCATCAATTTTTTGAAAGTTCTCAATCGACAGAGCCACTAAATTTTCTAATTTTGATATAGGCTCTAAACTCGATACACTTCTACCGGACCCAATGTGTAAATATTCTAGTTCTTGTAAGTTCTCTAATTTTGAAATATCTGGATAGACGCCCCATTTTATATGTAATTTTTTGAGTTTCTGTTGGGCACACACCGCATCAAATAAGTCCTGTGACATTCTTGTACAAAACATGAGCTCTGTAAAAGTATCTGGATTATTTACTAGGAAATCACACCACTCCATCCAAATTCGCTTCTTATCTTTAGCAGAATAGTTTTCATCTAGCTGTGTGCAGTTGATTATTAACTTATCTTCACCATCATATTCAGAGACCTCTACCACAGATTTAGGCCGTGCGTCATCCTTATGATAGTAGTCAAATCCATATTTAACTTGCTTTTCTGTTAACACTGCCATGTTACAATTCCTCATCTTCGCCAGTCGCATAATTGGTTTGGCTACAACTAGATCCATAGCCAACAAATTTTAACGACCTTAACAAATTGATACAAGTACATTCCCATTAGCGTCTAGCACTTGTTTATAGAATCGTTTCATTTGCTCGAAATCATGAAGAAGTTCGTCTTTGATTTCTTCCTCTTCCTCATCGTAATCCCAAATATTTGGATATAACTCTGCCTCTTTGCAAGCTGCCATATCAAAGGATTCAAGAGCTTGTTCCATATCAAACTGCTCTAGAGCTGCCACGATATCTGCTAACTTATCATGTTCAGTATACGCCAAATAATCCGATAGTTCTTCTACAGCTGTTATGCCAAGCACAGCTTGACTAAGAGGATTATTATCATCCTTATGGTCAGTGCTTACGCCAGTTAGCACAAAGTGAAGTACATCCCACATCTTGTCGATATCGAGCAATAATTCATCATCGTCATTCCACTCTTCAACGCTTTCAAGAATTTCCTCTTCTTCTGAGCCCATAGCTTTGAGCTCTTTTAAATTCGCATCGCTTAAACAGCTATAATTTGCAATTAGTCCCATAATTAAATCCTTTCATAAATTCTTCTAACCATTAGAAAAATAAATTTTCCGATTCTGTAATGCTTCCATCATCTTCATGGAAATAGCAGGTATATACCGGTTCACGATGCGCCGCATCATAGAATTTCTGTAAAGCAGGTGAAAGTTTCATGTCTATTGGCATATGTAAAGCTTTTACAAGGGGTTCCCAAAGTTCCATTGGCGAATAAGAAATAATGTGTAACTGCTTATTCTGACCATATTCTTCAAGTACTGCCGCATCAGAATACTTACTTGAGTCACAGTAATCATGCCAACAAATACTAAAAACGATTAAATGAAATAAATCGTCCATACTTTCAGCTAAACGACCGGCGGCACCCTCGCTACTCCAATACCCTATGGAGCCGTCCTCCAATAGATGATATTCACCGCCAGCGCCATCTACAGCGAATGCCATACCCGGCACAGAGAATGTGCAGCAACCTTCAGCTGTATCTCGTTCCTCTAGCGCATCTAGCAAGCGAAAATCGAATAGCGTATCAAAATCTTCAGCTAACTTAGCATCATTTCGCAATATATCTAAATAATCCATCTTACACGCTCCTATTAGCAGAAATTATTCCTAGCAATTTAGCCTCTCCTTCATCAGATGTATCTAATAGCGGAATCGCTAACAAAAGCACTTGCAAGGAGTAATAATAAAAGCTAAAGAATAAATCATCAGGGAATACATCCTCTTCCTCATATCTAAGAACGTCTTCATCTTCATCATATTCTTCAGACCAAAGGTATTCTTCGTTGAGCATATCCTCGAAGTTCAGCAATGGATCTGCATGCTCTAGCATAAGACCATCTCGAACGCACTCAGCAATCACAGTAAACAACTCAACCAATTGTTCTGCTAAATACTGAGCTACTTCATTACGAGCTCTCTCTTCCTGAGCTTTCTTAAAAATACGAAGCAAGAAAATCATGGCAAATGGTGTAGCATGCCACAACGTCGATTGGTGCTCAATATTCTGTGCTAATGCCTCACCAGCCGCATCAACAACTTCTATGCTTTCCATATTCCACAACACATCAAGCTCTGTAGGAAAGTCTGTAGCACGGCCGTAGGTTGTGGTTAACCGGTGCCACGGTATATCACTGACTTTTACAGTTTCTATATATTGTTTCGTCATAGTATCCATTATAGTTATACCTTTATATATACGCCCATGTAGTAACGCCTTCGGCCAATGATTATTTCTCAATAACATCTTTCACCAGTTCATAGGTATCTATGAGACGTAGTTTTCCAATCCGCGGATTATCTGTAATCTCCTCATAGATATCCTCTAGCGTTCCCGCTGGGGCTAATTTCCATAGTTTACACGGATATAGTTCAACTGTCCCGATAATTTCCAAATTATCCAGTAACAAGCCTAAGTCTTTATGATTGAACCAACAATCTGTATCGATACCGAAATTTGTATTGTCTTTCCGGCAGGCAATTTTACTATTTAAAAATTGCTCCATTGTTGGCTTTTCTTCTTGTAAAAGCCGCGTACAGGCTAAATGATATTCGATTTTCCGTGGTGATTGATCCACGTCAGAGATAAATATAGCACCATACTCGTTTTCAAATTTAACAGCTAATACGTCGCCCACCTTAAAATAAGGTACTCTTTTTGTTTTAGATTTACGAACCTTAAGCGGCTTCGTATTTTCGCTCTGTAGCTGTTCGGCTAACTTATCCAATACCTTTTGACGCTGTTTAAGAGCATTACCATCAATTTCTAGCCAAAACTCATGAGGGCCATGAGCGATTATGTCTAAGGCTTTCTGTTTAATATCAGCTGATAGATGTCCTATCTTCCATAACGAATAGGCCACCGCAGTCCAATAAATTTCTGTGTAAAACTCATCAGTACAAAAATTTTGTTCCTCACTTAAGATTTCAGAAATGATTGTATCAATACTAACGCCATCCTTGTATCGCTCAACAATGGCATTATAAATATCATGACCGTCATCACTATCTATGATTTTCACACCGTCAATTGCCATATGAATCTCCTCTAGGACTCTCGTAATGCCAGTAGTGCAAATACTTCGTCCATATCAAGATTAAACATATTACTTTCAAGATTAATAGGTTCAAAATAGTAACGAACTGTATCTGCACCAAATTCATCTTCTAAATTGGCCCATTCTGCCCCTGAAAGCACGGTAAACCCAAGTGTATCGTTTCCAAGGCTTTCAACAAACCAGCGCACCTCATAATCAGGCTGAACGAAGTCGTTAAAGTATTTGATGGTTACATCCCGATCTTTCTCCTCACTATAAGGAATTTGCAGTTCTTTATCGCCCTTTTGTAACACAATATCGTCACCATAGGACTTGCCATTACTAACGGTTTGAATATCGATAGGCTCATCCATCATATCATTAAAATAGTTCACCACATCCTCGTCATCCTCGCGCCAGTCAATCCAGATGATAGCCTCAGAATTAAATAAATCATCTAAATCCATATCATGACTGAAGAAGTCTTTGACTAATTTATACATATCTTCCATGGTCTCTCTCCTATATATCACTTATATTTTTAGGTAGTCTACAACACCAGTATCCCCACTTTAATACAACTCTATAAGGTTTCGTAAATCACATCTTGTTGAACAGTAAAGTCTTCATCAAAACTAACTAATATATACAAATGCCCTGCCGGGGATTCTCCCACATCATAGCCTAGTGCAAATGCATCGTAACAACCTGACTTATCTAGCATAATATCGGTTAAGGTTAGTACAATAGACTCTTCTTGCGGTATTTCCTGTTGTATGAGTTCCTGTGCTAGTTGATCTAATTTATCTAATTGAACATATAATTGTTTCCACATTGGTAGTGAAAGCACCTCAGCCTCAGTATAATTAGTGCAACTAATATTAAGTTTTTGAAAGACTTGTCCTTCATTCTCTATACGATTAGTTCCCAATCTGCGAGATACAAAGTAAACGCCATACGGTTCTTCAGACCAGCTTTCAACATTCCATAAAGTCATTAATTCCGATTTTCTCATCAGGACGCTCCATTAGTTAATCATCCTGCAATATCCGCATCAACAGGGTTCCCATCCGCATCAATATGAGCTATGATACAGTGCCCCCAGAAGATATCATCGTCGTCATAATATACCTCTATGGTGCCATCGTTGCGAAACGCTAATTCTCCCATCGTAATACGCTTGGCAAATACGTCTGATGTAATCGGATCTTGGTCGTCATTATCGAGCCAATCATTAGCAAGGTCTAGCAATTTTTCACTAATATAGGTACTAATTCGTTGTTCAAATGCTTTGAAATTATCGATTGTATTAAAAGCAGCCAATGCTACTGTGCAGCTTTCATCAGACCCCTCATCCACATCAAGGGTGAATGCATAATCATCAATTCTCGCTGTGTAATATTGATACTCTCGATTTAACAGGAAATCACCCCGGTCAGTATGAAGGTATTTAGGAGTTTTCAAATACGCCGACAACGCCTCTAACTCACTATGTTTAGCATGCTCCTCTAACACCTCAAGCACATAATAGCGATTATTCCAAGAAGGACGCATATAACCCAAGTCCTCTAAAGGCTTTGCTTTCTTAACCAACAATTTATAGACTCCATGGGGCTCAAAAGAATAACCCCATCTATCGTCAAGGCCCTCAATAATCCACGTCAAAATGCCTTCGCTACGGTCAAGCATACCAGTTCGAGTATCTAGGATAGCATCGGTGTCCACCAGTGGTCTATGATACTTATCTAAATAAGGACTAGCCCCATTCGCATCGCTGCGTGGCAATGCATAGATTTCAAACTCTTCCGATTCAAACTCTGCTTCATATTCTGGTAAACGTACAATACTCATATGACTCTCTCCTATTCATCACATTTTACGGTACAAACTATTTACAGTTAGAACTACATCCTTTTACAGATGATGCCATAGTATAATTACTTCTATAACATTAAAATGTTCTGTTGCATCACAAGTGTTCAGCTACATCAATTCTATGTAATAGTTCTTTCGCTAGTTCTTTGGCTATTTTGAATTCCTCATTTGAAAGCACCATAAGTACAAAGCTATCGGTTCCTGTGTCCATGCCTGCTAACGTATAGTTTTCCCACGTAGAATTAAGACTAGCACACCAGTCCATAATAACTTGATCTTCATCTAATGTTGCTGTATCAATAGTTAGATTTTCTCTAGTATCTAAAGACTTATTACGTATTAACTTCTGTACATAATAAATAAAATCCTCTAGTTCACATTTACAGTCTAACTCTACGGCATATCCTTTAGAGAGTAGTTCCTCATAGAGGTTCCACCAGCTATCTTCCAATTCTTCCAGGGAGCTCAACTTTACCTTGGTCATAAACGATTTAGCTTGTTTTGCATCGCCTAGCAACAACGTTGCTAATTCTGTAAATGTAGATCGCATCTGATCAATATCTAGATACACTGCTTCTACACACAAACTATAGTCAGGTACTCTGCGTTTTTTCATAAAAGCCCGCATCATCTTCACTGCGTCAGGATAACTTACATCAGCCATACGATAGGTCTTGCCATCTATATCTAAGAATAAATCTACTACATCCTGCGTTTTACCTACACGTGCTTTCATGGCTGTACATCCATCGATGGCATGAGGTGGGTATAACTCCATGTACATATAAAATCCATCATGCATAGCCTTTAAGGTATTATCTATTCCGACTATATTAAAACCGTTTCCATTAGAACCAGGGCTCTTCAAGCGCCATTCTTCGAAATTATCAAATAGTTTTTCTTGAATCCAATTGTAAAAGCTCATATGCACTCTCCCCCATATACTGCTGTTTACATATAATGTTTAACTGACTATGTAACTAAATATGTAACTAAATATGTAACTGAATATGTAACTGAATATATATCTTAATTATATCATTATTAAGGAATACTTATAATGAAAGCATAGGATAAAAAAATACCCCTACAAGATGCATCTTGTAGAGGTATTGATTATACTATTTAGATTCTTATTTGATTTCATATTTAGGTTCTAATTTAGCGTTTTATTTGGATTCTAATTTAGCTGCTAATTCAGCATATTTTCGTTCTAACTCATTATATTTTTCAGATAGGTCTTTCATATCTTTTTTGAGTTGTGCAGCGTCTTCAGTAGTTACCTCTTCAGAGCTTTTACCAAATTTGAAATTAGCACCTAAGCTAATAGAATTACGGCCGTTACCAACGGTAGTAGCAGCATTAAACATGGTGTTTTTATTAGGACGATAGAACGCACCTAACGCCGCTGCATTAGCATTTTTATAGTTACCAAAGCCAACAGAGTAGGACCATTTGTCATGTTTATCGAAATCTAATGGATGCAAGCCAGCGAGTGCTGCAGAAGCCGCTGCTACGCTAGATACTTGTTGATCAGTGTAGGATTTAGCTTCATTTAAGCTATTAGCACCGCCATTAATAATACGATTATTTAATGTATTAATATCGCCTTCTATAGTAGTGATACGGTTTTCATGATTATCTACCACGTCTTTAATGGCATGTAATTGGGAGCCATTGACTGCATCAGTAGATGTCGCAGATACACGGCCTGCCGCTACATTTGTAATCGTACGTTCTGCACCACTATCACCAATGCTCAATGTACCAACCGCATTTCCACCAGCAAAGTTATAGGTTCTGCCGCCGATAACACCAGAGTTAGTAGATACAGCTGTAGCAGTAACAGACTTAGCACCTAGTGCAATGCTATTATCTGTGGCAGCCTTCGCATTCGTACCGATAGCGATGGAGTTTTCATTAAGAGCTTTAGCTGCATTTCCGATTGCAGTAGCGCTTTTACCAGAAGCCTCCGCTACAAAGCCAATAGCATTGGATGCAAAGCCTGTCGCTTTAGAAAGGCCAATCGCATTAGCCGCTCTGCCAGAAGCTACAGAAGATACACCAAGTGCTGTAGAGTATGTATCAGATGCTTGCGCATTATCACCGATAGCAGTGGATTGAGCACCAGTTGCTTTGGAAATAGTACCTACTGCAGTACCACCCCAACCAGTTGCTACAGAGTCAGTACCGATGGATACTGCTAACTCATCTGCTGTCGTATTTCTACCAATTACAATGCTACCCGCTTTAGCAATATTTGCGGCTTTGCCGATAGCAATAGAATCCACACCAGTTACAGATGCATTTGTACCGATAGCGATACCATTTTCCTTAGTTGTACTTGCACTATGACCAATTGCTAAAGAATCTTTTTCTGCTGCATTCGCTAATGTACCAGCAGCAAAGGCACTTTTACCAGCACTAGTAGAATAGTTACCTAATGCTACAGAGTCCTCATTAGAAGCCACAGTTTTAAAGCCTAACGCTGTAGAGTACGCACCGCTAGCATTTGCATAGGAACCAACTGCAGTTGTATTCATAGCCGTTGCCTCTGCATTAAAACCAAACGCAGAAGATTGATTACCAGAACCTGTGGAGCTATAACCTACCGCTGTAGCATAATCATTTTTTGCTTTTGCATTATAGCCAATCGCTGTACCCATATCATTATTGGCTTTTGCATTGTTACCGATAGCAACAGTATTTTGAGCAGTTGCTTCCGCTTTACGACCAATGGCATACGCATCGTTATATGTTGCTTTAGCGCTGTCACCAAAGGCAATAGCATTGTTACCTTGAACCTTGGCACCAGTACCACCTACCAAAGCATTATTGCCTTTAATGGTGTTATTCATGCCCAAAGCCACCGAATTCTGACCATCAATGCTATTACGGTTACCAATTAATAAAGAGTTAATTGCATTGTCATTATTAGCATGGTTAAAGCCACCTGCGATGTTATTAGTACCACCAATAGTATTGCTAGTACCTACTACCAAGCTGTGAGTAGCAGAGTTTGTATTATACCAACCTGCTACGATACTCCCTGGGCCAGATACAGTATTATTAGTACCAGAGGTGATAGTATCATTAGCGGAAGGTCGAACGGTATTCTTGTCGCCACCAAGCAATATATTTTTTACAGGGGAGAACATACCCTGCTCAACTTTATTATCCCCACCATAGGCAATAGAATTTTGCATGCTTAGTGGCGCAGCAGTTGTAGCACTAATATCTAAATTAGATGCTGCAAACGCTGTTGTAGTAATACTGGCGGTAATCATAGCCGTTAAAAGCAATTCTTTTTTCATGTGTTCTACCCCTTTTTAAGACAACACAAACAATATACTCAAAAAAAGATTCAAAGTTACCTAATGAAACCTGAATCGTATAGCACCTCTCTATGCACCATTCATGATTTAACATGAATAAAGTATGAATATTACTCTAATATTATAATTCTAGCTCATAAGAAATGCAAGAAAATGCAAAAAAGAAGGCATACGGCTTTTATAAGCCGTATGCCTTCTTTTCTATACTGGTGCGCCTAACCGGAATCGAACCAGTGACACGCAGTTTAGGAAACTGCTGCTCTATCCTACTGAGCTATAGACGCATGTATACTTTATTATATCGTTTTTAATAAAGTATACGCAAGGCGTCCTTATTGTTGTAGGTATTGGTTATTCACTTGTTTTTGTTCTTCTGGGCTAAGGTTTTGGTAGCCTTTTGCTAATGCACTAACCCAGGATCCGTAGGCAGGATTTGGGAATACAACAAAGGTAGTACCAAAGTCTTCTTTATGTTCATCGATGATAGCATTTCTTTCAGCTAAGGTCTTACCTTTTGTACCAATTGGGAAGTCCCCTGCATTATCCCCCATATACAAAATGACGTTGTATTTCTTAGTGATTGAATCAAAACGAGGTTGTTTGTCTGAGTCTTTTTCGAATAGTAGTACATGTTCTTTATCGACGGATGGGAATCCTAGTTCTTTGAAGTTTTGTACTGTTACATCATAGTTAACAGGTGCATATCGGTTTGAAACGTAGAAAATTTCTACACCTTGTTTATGTACTTCATTTAGAAACTCAACAGCACCAGGCATGGCTTGCGATTTACCTTGATGCACAGCTTGACGCCACCAAGGAGCATCGAAGCGACCATTGCCATTAGCAACGCTTTCACCCATCAGTTTAGTATTATCCACTACTGTTTCGTCCGCATCAAGAACGATAGCAAGAGGTTTTCTTTGATGAGATGGATCAGTAACAGCCATCTTAACAAGATTTAGCGCCACATTGTACCCTTGATACGCTAGTGCTCTGTACTCTGCAGAGGTGCGCATCCATAAGAGCCCCATTGTTTCTGTTTCAGCTTGGTACTGCTGTTTTTGCTTCAATGCTACCTGCTCATCTAGCGGTACTGCAGCTTTTGTGGCCTCACTATTAGCAGCTACCGTATTCGTAGCCGCTGTACTATTAATCGATGGGGTTGATTGAACCTGCGCTACCATCGCTGTAGGAACTACAGGATTTGCTTTCACCGTCGTCGGAGAGTCGGCCTGTGCTACAGAACCTACGCAAAGGCTACCGCCAAGGCAAGCCACCGCTACATACCATGCTAAATTACTACGTTTCATAATTGCCTCCTATCAACATGTGCTCTCTGTATACATACAATACACAATGTAATTCTACATAGTTATACGAAAGTCCTCTATAGATTTATAGTCTATCTGTGTATTTTAAATCTATCTACACAAGAACTATGCTATAATACAGCTGTTGATAGTATTAGAGAGTTCTTATAAAAAAGAGGTATATGTAATGAAAGTATGTAAACGATCAATTATTACCAGTTCACTATTAGCTGTATTGGCTATATCATCTGCGTACGGGGCTACACCTGTACAGCCAAGTGAAAGCACAGACACTGCAGTGGTTGACATGGATTATTCTAATATTCCAGAGCTAAAAAGATCTATTGAAAGCGCAACTCCAGCCATAGTGCAATCTACGCTTGATGCGTCTAAAGGAAAGCCGACCAAAGATAAGCCCATCTATTCAACAGTGACTATGTCTGGTAACCGTGTTGTATCCGTAAAAACTTACAAAACTAAAGAAGAACAAGAAAAGGCCATGTTAAAAGAGCGTAAACGCTTAGACAAGGTCACTGCAGAACGTCAGGCTAAAAGAAAAGACGAAACACGCACAGATATGCTAAAAGGTTTAACACCAATACCATCCTATCCACCTGTAAGCGAAACACGCGTATTACAAAGCGAGATGTTCTCTAGACCATTTGGTAGACAACTCGATTTGCGTTTAGTAGAGGCCTATACACAAGATTATGACAAGGCTAAACCTGGCGATATTTATGTCTATGCAGATTATGTGGACTATACATCTAAGCAGCTATTAGGTGAAAAAGATGGTACCACTGCTATTTCAGCTATGATTCTACGTGTAATCATGAGAAAAGACGAAAACAAAGCTTTCAGCATCGATGTAAATGCGTACTTCATAAATCCAACAACACATACCATTTCCATAAGTCGGTCCGAAGATGTAAAGGGTATCGATATCAAGAAAGAGGAAAGAGCTGAAGCTGTATTTAAACTACCATCACACCAACTACAAGCCGGCGATCCACAGTATGAAATCGCTAAGCTTATGTATCAGGACCTAACCAATAAAAAATTTGATTAACAATATTTAAATACACTCACCACGACAAAAGCCCCACCTTACTATGAACTACATAGCAAGGAGGGGCTTCGTCTTAGTTTAAGAGAGTTTTGTAAGGGATTTATAAGTTTTAGAGATTTATTAGTTTATTTTACATCGCTGAAATCGATGTTCATGCCCAAGGCTTTAGCTACGCCTTCACCATAAGCTGGATCACATTGGTAGCAATGTTTTGCATGGCGTTCTTTAATGAAATCAGGTACGCCATCCATAGCGGCAGCTGTATTTTCAAACAAGATTTGTTGTTTTTCTGGGCTCATTAGACGGAACAATTTACCTGGTTGTGTATAGAAATCGGAATCGTCTTCGTAGAAGTCGTATTGGTATGCTGCACCAGATACGTCTAGACCAGGGTTTTTGAATTGTGGTTGTTCAGCCCATTCGCCAAAGCTATTTGGTGCATAGCCAATTGTGGAACCATGGTTACCATCTACACGGCCTTGACCATCACGATGGTAGCTGTTTACAGGGCATTTTGGGGCATTAACAGGGATTTGATGGTAGTTTGCACCTAAACGATAGCGTTGTGCATCCGCATAGGAGAACAAACGACCTTGAAGCATTCTATCAGGGGAGAAGGATACGCCAGGAATGATAGTAGATGGTGCAAATGCAGCTTGTTCTACATCTTGGAAGTAGTTTTCAGGGTTGCGGTTAAGCTCCATTACGCCTACTTCGATCAATGGGAATTCATCATGGTACCATACTTTTGTTAAGTCGAATGGATTGTATGGCATGTTGTTAGCTTGTTCTTCGGTCATCACTTGGATGCATAATTTCCATTTAGGGAAATCACCGCGTTCAATAGCATCGAAGAGATCACGTTGATGGCTTTCACGGTCATTAGCCACAATTTCAGCAGCCTCAGCATTGGAGAGGTTTTCAATTGGTTGTTGGCAAACCCAGTGGAATTTAACCCATACGCGTTCATCGTTTTCATTAATTAGACTATATGTATGGCTACCGAAACCATGCATTGTGCGGTAGGATTTAGGAATACCACGGTCACTCATAACGATTGTTACTTGGTGAATTGCTTCTGGCAAGCTAGTCCAGAAGTCCCAGTTTGCTGTCGCATCGCGAAGGTTTGTTTGTGGATTACGTTTTACAGCGCGGTTCAAATCAGGGAATTGCAATGGATCGCGGATAAAGAATACAGGTGTGTTGTTACCTACGAGGTCCCAGTTACCTTCTTCTGTATAGAATTTTACAGCAAATCCACGAATATCGCGCTCTGCATCAGCGGCACCACGTTCGCCAGCAACTGTGGAGAAACGTACGAATAACGGTGTTTGTTTACCTACTTCAGAGAAAATTTTTGCTTTCGTATATTTTGTAATATCATTAGTTACTGTAAAAGTACCAAATGCGCCAGAACCTTTAGCATGCATACGACGTTCAGGAATTACTTCACGCGCAAAATGGCCTAGTTTTTCCATAAACCATACATCTTGCATCAACACAGGACCACGTTTACCTGCTGTTGCAGAGTTGCGATTATCCGGTACAGGAGCACCAAAGGCTGTCGTTAATTTCTTTTCATCACTCATGTTACAAACTCCTACTTAGAATAAAAAATAAGTAATAATATACGACCTTAAAAATTGTATGAAACATATTATTACATAAAAACAATAAATATTATCAATTAATAATCATTATTTATTATTACAATTAAATAGTAACATATAAATGGAGATTGTACAACACAAAATCTTGTATACATGCTCTCATATAGAAACAGTACATGAGAAAAGCCTATAGGAAATCAATCCTATAGGCTATTTGCATCATTATTAGGCGTAAACACTTACATACGCTATCTATACATATAACTAGAATATATCATCTATTAATTTTATTTGCCCCCGCATTACGTAATACATTTTCTTTTACTTCATTTACAGGATCTATTTTAGTAAACAGTTCAGGTTTCCAATCTACAGGTGTTAACGTATCGTTAAATGTATCAATGATTTGTCCGTTAAACATATTATTAACTGTAGTAAGTTGTTTTCCTCCAAAGACTTTCACAAATGATGTATAGTCTTTACCTGCTATATCCGCCACATTGTTTTCAGCATAGATTTGGGAGTTTTTCCCAACTCCTAGGGAGTAAGCATATGCATATTCACCATTAGTAGTATCTGACGCAAAGTAATTGTTATACATATGCACCTGTCCATACCGTACTCTAGGCATGCGTTGCACTACATTATGGAAATAATTATGATGCAAGGTTACATGTAATTTTCCTTCATCTGCTAAGTTTGAATCACTGTTGCCTATCAACATGGTTTTATTGTGATTTTCAAATGTTGAATAGGATATGGTTATATAGTCCGCTTGATTGGTAATATCAAGTAATCCATCCCTATGTTCGTATTTACGACCAAAGTATGTTTCTACCGTTTCAGGGCCATCTTGGAACGAGCAATGATCAATCCAAATATGCGTACCACCTTTTATGGAAAGACTGTCATACTGAGAATTCCAATTGCCCTCTGGTCCATCCTTAGGATCCCAAGCAGGAAAATAATCATAAGGCGATTCAAAGCGTATATTTCGTATGATTATATTATCCGAATCTAGAACCAAATCTACACCCTTTAATTTCGCATTGTCCATGCCAATGATGCTTGTATTAGACGGTACATGAACAGTAATAGACTGACTTTGATTCTTTTGTGATGCCTTACGCTTTGCTTCTTGCTCATCTTTTAAACTCTTAGGCGCTGTGCTTTGCGGCTTATGAGTTTCTAAATATTGTTGAAAGTCATAGCCATCGACCATGTAGTCTTTCATAGTCAATGGTTTACCATTATCATCGGTATCAAAATCTATAGTTCCATAGACTAATACAATCTTAGGTGTAGTATTTTTCCTATTCTTAAGAGCTGATACAAATTCTTTTTTATTTGTTACTTTAAACACATTCTGTTCTGTAGCATTAGCACCACCAGTAGTCCCATTGCCTACAGAAGCAAATCCGTCCTGTTTAGGTAATGCTTCACGCATAAAGGTAGGGCTCTCAGCCGAGCCACGAAAAGAGGTTATCATTACAACAGCAATTAATGTAATGAATAGCCCAAGGGATATCATTATCTTTTTCATACATCTAGTTCCTTAATTTCTACTACACCATAGTATGCTATGTCCTCATCCGCCTCATGGCAACAATAAGAGAACCCCTTCATAGTACCATTAGGCCTATAAAGGGGTATCATTTTATTTACGCTGGGCGACTCCAGTCGACTTGTACGTCGATGGCTTCCCACATGCGTGTTAATGCTAATTTGAAATTGTCTAAAGACTCTAAAGGTTTTACAGTTAACCGTTCATAGGTATCAAGACCTGTAGCATGTTCGATAGCGTGGTCTTCATTTAAGTAAGCGATAACCTTATCTGCCCATTCTTGTTCAGGTAACTCTACGGATACTGTTTTTGCTTCTGTATCATAGGACAAGAAGCCGTTGCTGTTGATGCCATAATGGATGGCTACACGAAATAAACTCATATCTATACCTCTCTTGCGGTAATTTTTAAACACTATAACCATATTGTAACATGAACATTTATATTAGCGAAAGTATTCAATATAAACTTTATAACTCTATTGTAAAGAATTATATATCCTCGTTAGTATCCCCTACCTCATCGTCTTCAAGACCTACTTTCATGTTATCAGATGTCTCATTCGCTTTATTAGAATCCACATCCTTTTTAGTAGATTGTGCATCTACTGCGGCCTTAAGTTCTGATCTCTTTCTACGCGCCCCATTTTCTCCGTGAAAGCGCTGCCATAGAGCGCCGCTCATAACTGCAGTCTCACCGAACTTAGATTCTAAGGAGTCTAACACACCAGCCAGCTTATTTTCGTTTTCATTTCGGGGCGACTCAAAGAGGCTATCCTGCATCGGTACCTCTTCATCGAGACCACTTACGGTAAGGCCTAACAAGCGTATAGGACCTGGAGGATCTATCCACCGAGTTTCCTCAGAAGAATACGTAAAGGCCTTAGCCTGCACCTTAGTTGTAGCGCCTAAGGATTCAACCTCTTTTGTTTTTCCTTTAGGCTTCTTACTCGTCTTATCTTGCATGAGTTTGTTCCACAAGAGTAGCGCGGTTTCAAAGAATACATGCTCATGATCTGATGGTGTATCTAATCGTTTCTGCCGTGATACGGTGGTAAAATCATCATAACGCACCTTAATCGACACGGTATGCCCTAACAAATTGCGTTTCCGTAACCGCTTTGACAAACGATTAGCGAAGTATCTAAACTCAAGTTCAATGGCACTGCCATCGACGAGGTCCTCTTCGTAGGTTTCTTCGGCTCCGATGGATTGTATTTTACGATCTGTTTCCACAGGCCGTTCATCAATACCATTTGCCAGTTCCCATATGCGTCGCGCCTGATTTCCTACAATGGGAATGAGACTACGTTCATCTGGCAAAGCTTGAATGTGACGCATTAAGTGAAAGCCTCCTGCTTTCAACCGTTTTTCCGTATGAGGACCAACACCCCAAATACGTTTTATCGGCAACGGTGCTAGGATTTCTTTCTCACGACCATAAGGAATCACTACAAGACCATCTGGTTTGTCTAAATCAGAGGCTAGTTTAGCTAAAAATTTATTAGGTGCTAATCCCGCCGAGATGATGAGCCCGGTCTTCTCATACACACGATCCTTAATGGCACGACCTAACGCTTTAGGCCCACTATACATGGTAGACATACCGCTCACCTCAAGAAAGGCTTCATCGATAGACAATGGCTCAATGTAGGGAGTGAATTCTTTCATAATAGAAAAAATCTGATGCGATACCTCTTTGTAGCGGTCCATGCGCGGATATACATAAATACCATCAGGACATAATTTCTTAGCCCTTGAGATAGGCATGGCGGAGTGAACACCGAATTTACGAGCCTCATAGGAGCAGGTAGCAACAACACCACGTGAAGAAAGACCACCCACGATAACGGGGTGGCCTTTATAGTCTGGATGATCCAGTTGTTCGATGGACGCGAAGAATGCATCCATATCAACATGCATAATCCATCGTCTCATTGTTACGCTTCTTTTTCGTGCTCAGAAATACGGCAGTATTTAATTTGCGCACAAATGCACTCATCCTTAGATTTATATAATTGAGGGATGATTTCTAGAATGTCGCCAAATGTAGCTTCGTTAATGGAGTAACGTGTCCATAAGCCATTACGTTGAGAGTTAACTACACCTGCATCAATTAAGATTTTCATATGGTAGCTCAACGTAGATTGGGATAAATTGAAGCTAGCTAAAATATCAGCTGCACATAATTCATTGCAAGACAACATGTCGATGATGTGTAATCTTGTTTCATCGCTTAATGCCTTAAAAATCGTCGCTAAACGTTCATAAGAAACTTCAACCATATCTTTAACTCCTCAAATCCGTATCAAAAAATGTCAATCTACTTATTGATACTATTATATACTATTTCTTAATGTAAATCTATTTTTTTCTTTATATTTGTATCTTAATAATTTATTATGAATACCAAATAATTATATATGAGTAAATTTTACCACATTATAAACTAATTTCAGCACACTATAGACTATTCACTATGAATATTTTAAATAAATTTTCATCTCATAGATTTATTTAGTTATACATAAAAATGTATATATAATGGTTTTGTGCAATTATTTTCTATAGAATTTTCGATATACACATTTTCTGATAACCATACAGCATACTTCGATATACCGCACTACATTAGCAACCGAAAGGATTAGATATAAACTATACCGATTTTGTGTTCTAATGACTTTCAATACAAAAGGCCCCTCATAGAGGGGCCTTATCTGTATAATTCTATAAATCGATTGCATAGTAGAAAAACCATAGAATTTATAATGATAAATTCCAGCCTACCCTAGAGCAATCCTATTATATCAAATTGGTATAGCTTAGAATACGTTTACTAAATCGATTGTTTGGTTGCGGTTAGGGCCAACGGATACGATACCCAAAGGTACACCTGTTACTTCTGCAATGCGTTCTACATATTTGCGAGCATTTTCAGGAAGATCTTCGTATTTGCGGATACCAGAGATATCTGTTTCCCAACCTGGCAATGTTTCGTAAACAGCTTCGCATGCTTCAAGATCTTTCAAGTTAGCTGGGAAGCCTTCTACATCTTTACCATTCAATTTGTAACCTACGCAGATTTTCAATTCTTTGAAGGAATCAAGGATATCCAAACGTGTAATTGCTAAGTAATCTAAGCTGTTAAGACCAGCAGCATATTTTACAACCATAAGGTCTAACCAACCACAACGACGAGGACGACCAGTTACAGTACCGAACTCATGTCCAAGCTCACGAAGGTTGTCGCCAGTTTCATCAAGAAGTTCTGTAGGGAATGGACCGGCACCAACGCGTGTTGCGTACGCTTTTACAACGCCGAAGATATTTTTCAAGTAGTTTGGACCAATACCCGCGCCTGTGGAAGCACCACCAGCGATTGGATGAGAGGATGTTACGAATGGATATGTACCATGGTCAAGGTCAAGCATAGTAGCTTGAGCGCCTTCGAACAATACCTTTTTGTCCTCTTTAACTGCTTTCAAAACAGCGATGTTAGTATCTGTTACATATGGTTTCAATGCTTCAGCATATTTGATGTAATCTGCTAAGATTTCATCATAGTTAACAGGTTCAGCATCATACACTTTAGTAAGCATTTTGTTTTTGAATTCTACATTGTATGCTAATTTTTGTTTGAATGTTTCAAGGTCATACAAGTCACAGATACGGATGCCGATACGGTTAATTTTATCAGCGTAGCAAGGACCGATACCATTTTTAGTAGTACCGATTTTAGCATCACCTTTAGATGCTTCCTCTGCATTATCTAAAGCGATATGATATGGCATGATAACATGCGCACGGTCGGAAATATGAAGGGATTTTGCAGATTTACCTTGTTTTTCAAGGCCTTCGATTTCTTGTAACAATACTTTAGGGTCGATTACAACACCAGTACCCACGATATTTTGTTTGTTATCGTACAAAATGCCACTTGGTAAAAGGCGAAGAGCAAATGCTTTGTCATCTACTACAACAGTATGACCTGCATTATTACCACCTTGACTGCGCACTACAACGTCTGCACGTTCCGCGATCCAGTCAACGATTTTACCTTTACCCTCGTCACCCCATTGAGTGCCGATAACCATACTTGTTGCCATATCTATATCCTCCATGTGAAAGTCTAAATAATTCACTAACATTATACAACAATGTTCGGACTCTGTGAAAGTATTTATACAAATTCAATCTTTAGTTTCTTCCCAAAGGCGTGAGCAATTTTCTGTAATGTTTTTAAAGACGGATTACCATTACCATTTTCAATCTTACTAATATCTGACTGTGTAATACCTGTTAATTCAGATAACTGCATTTGTGTCATATGAGCTGCTAATCGCGCCTCAACTATATTCTGAATAATTTGGTACTCATCATCTAATGTATCCCACTCTTTTTTAAACTTAGGATTTTTCAATTGTTTCTCTAAATATTGATCTAACGTTTCCATATTATGTATACCTCTCGATATAATCGTTTTTATATTTTATAGCTAATTCAATAGCACTCTTAGGTGTTTTCATGGATTTCTTTACAAAACCATTTGTTAAAACAATTCATTTTCCCACAAAGAAGAAATCTTTACTTAAATTATATGTTAAAACATATATTCAGTAAAGATATTGAGATATAGAAATTTAAACTCTTACTACATCCAATATAAGTATCTAGCCCCTTAAAGTAAACAAATGGGAGGTGACCAATGGTCACCTCCCAGGTATTGACATTTTAACTAGTCAAAATATTCTATTTTAGTTTTTCACACTATTTATCGACTTACATGCCATTACATCTTTAATATGATTCATTGCATCGATATTATTTTGGTTCTTTCAACCAAAAGCTCATGAGTAGTCCTACAGCCCCTACAGGGATCAGTGTCATCAATGCGGTTTGTACGTCATAGATATCGGCTATATGACCCACATATGGCGCTACAAGGCCACCTAAGGTAATACCAAGGCCTAGTGTAATACCTGATGCAAAGCCTGCATTTTTAGCAAGGTATTTTTGACCTAGTACCGTAATTGGACCGTATTGTGAGAATACACCAAAGGCCATTGGGATCATGGCGCCGAAAAAGCCCCATATATTAGGCACAAAGATAAAGACTAAAACAGATGGCAAGAAGATAAGATTGCCTAAGCGAACTGTTTTAAGGAAGCCTAATTTATCTGACAACGCCCCGCCCATATAGGTAAGAACAGCGCCCATTGCAAAGTACATGGTTAAAGCTAAACTCGATGCACTGGCTTCTCCGTTGATAACTGTAATATACAAAATAGGAATAAAGATGGATAATACAGAGAATAGTATAGATCGAGAAGCAATGACAAAGAATAATTTGCCAAAGCTAACCCAATCGTTAGTGCCACTATTAGTAGATTTAGCAGAGCTTTTACTTTCACCAATAGCATCGGTATCTGTAGAGCCAGTAAAGGCATACACATACAATAACACACCAATTAAGGCAATGGCCGTGAACAACCAAAGGAATTGACCGCCAAAAACGTACACACCACCAGCAAGGAGCGGCCCCAATGCAAAACCAGCACTGCCGCCCACTGCAAAGCGCCCCATAGCATTACCAAGCTCATTGGATTGCATACGATTTACAAGAAGTGCCGCCTCAGGATGGAACAATGCAGCCCCAAGACCTGCAATGAGCGATAGAGCAAGTATCATCTCATAGCTCGTCGCCAGTGCAATGGAACTAATGGAGACTAATGTTATGGAAAAGCCTACTGGAATAAACCAAGGCACGCGCCACCGATCCGCCACATAGCCCAAGATAGGTTGGGCTACAGAAGCCACGATGGTGTTACAGAAAATGATAGATGCTGATTGATAGTAGTTAAGCCCAAAGTTAGCGATAAAAAACGGTATAAGCGCCGCTAGCGAACCTTGTCCAAAGTCATTAATACAATGAAAAATAGGCGGTCCGTACTTTCGTATGATACGTTTCATATAACCTCCTAATACAATAGCTAATTTTCCCTAAGATACAGAGATGCTTACTAGGAAACTAGCTCGTAATTGTCTGTAAAACAGTGAAAATAACAGGTTGCTTTCAAAATAAAAAGGATAGATATAGCCAACAGCCTACTGCTTGTACCATAGGCTTGTTGGTCTATACCTACCCTAGTCTTTCATATGTTATATGGGAAGTACCCTACAATTATAGGCCAAAGCGAGCCATGATTGTATCAACATGTTTTAACAATTTATGAGGATCGAAGCATGCATCGATTTCTTCAGCAGTCATATATTTCTTGATGTTTTCATCAGATTTAAGACCTGTAGCGAAATCTTTACCTTCAAGCCAACGTTCCATAGCGTATTTTTGAACCCAACGGTATGCTTCATCACGTACTGCACCTTTATCTACAAGGTGAGTCAAAATTGTTTGGCTGAATACAAGGCCACCTGTAAGGTTGAGGTTTTTAAGCA
>OKRZ01000735.1_pt1 | contig 25876 bp, 27 predicted proteins | sample 1601141 | NCBI WGS metagenome assembly OKRZ01 (sample SAMEA3541524, study PRJEB24748) | human gut metagenome | biome: human gut; feature: human-associated habitat; material: faeces | place: China | collected 2012
TGGAGAGAAGATGGAACCTATAAAGAGAAACTAGAAAGTGGACCTATATTTATTCCTTGGTATATGGAGTGGGTTAAGCTATTGAATCAATAGTGTGTAATATAGTGAATGTAGTTTGAGCTAATTATAAGAAATTTTAGGAGAGAGACTATGAAAACAAAATATATGGTTATGGGGCTTGTTATAGGCCTACAATTGGTAAGTGGTTATAGTTATGAAGCTGATGCGAGTTGGCTGAGTAAAACTTGGGACCGTCTAGAAACGAATGCCGCGAAACAATCTTATGATTGGCCCAAAGCTGAGCAATATACGCATTATGCGGGTGGACAAATTGTAGGAGCTACCTTACCAGAGGAGGATATGATGATCCTTGGTGTTTCATTAGGTAATACCTTTGATAGTGTAAAAGCTAGTCTAGGACAGCCTACTAAAGAAACTAGTAGAGGACTTACCTATGGTGGGGTTACATTTGGAAACTTTAAAATGGATGGTGTGGGTCCTATTGTTACCTATATGATGATCGAGAATCGTGATGCCACAACACATAGAGGCATTGCCGTAGGCGACTCCATGCGAAAGGTCCTTAATGTATATGGCAGACCCGATTTAGTAGATACTAACAATCGATGGTTTTATGGGAAATACCGCTATCGAACTGATATGATGCATGGAATACAATTTGAACAAAAAGGCGATAAAGTCAGCAAGATTTTAATTTATAAATGATTATATTCTTACCATATCTATGAAAAAAGCCGAGCTTTTAATTCATAGAATTAGCCCGGCTTTTATTAGTTTATTCGTATATTTGTATAATATAATTCTTATTGTATCGTATATTAATGCATCATATAATGGGATTGGGATAGTTAGACGAGGTTGGGAAATAAGATAAACCGGAGGTCATTATGAAAGCATTTGAATCAAAAGATTATAAAGCGTTTTCTATGTTTGAGGATCGTTGGGCTCTTGTTACAGCTGGTACGCCTGAGGCTTTTAATACTTGTACGGTTAGTTGGGGCAGTATGGGCAATGTATGGGGACCTAATGGTGGTGATATGTCCACGGTGACGGTATATATCCATCCGGCTCGTTACACTCAAGAGTTTATGGCTAAATACGATACCTTTACCGTTAGTTTCTTCCCTGAAAGCTATCGCAAGGCGCTTGGTTATTTGGGTTCTCATTCGGGCCGCGATGAAGATAAGGTGGCTAATTCTGGTTTAACACCAGTGGTAGCAGGCGATGGGGTAACTTTCAAAGAAGCAGATTTAACATTTGTATGTAAAAAACTGTATGAACATCAATTTGATGAAGCTCACTTAGCGGATAACGTAAAGGAATATTATGCAGCAAATCCATCTATGTATACCCAAGTTGGCAAAGATTGCTGGGAACCACATTATATGTACATCGGTAAAGTAGTTGAGGCTATAGAGGCTTAGCCTTAAATAAGTTTTATATAAGGCCGATTTATATTTTATCTATATGTGTAGATAGACTTATGTCTAAAAAGAAATAGAGAAAGAAAAACAGCCAGTATTGCGATTTGCAGTACTGGCTGTTTGGTTTACACGTCTGATAATATTAGGTTGATTTTGAACGATGTTTTAATGGGGATGGATTTCCTCTGTATCTGGGAATAAAACATGCTCTTTTAGTTTAAAGCTAGGATTATTGGTAGACTCAAAAAACTCAATCATATTTCGTAATTTTTGGACTTCTTCAGCATGTAAAAAACTTGGGTAAAAGATGATATAGGTAAAGCTATAGGTCCCATCATAGGATTGAAAGGTTAGGATGTGATCATCCTTATGAGGTGTATAGATGTGTGTGGATAATCCAGGAATATTATTATTCCATATAACGGAATAATTAATATAATCTGATGTTGGCTGGGAATAGTATATATTCCAGAACGTATCTAAATTAATTTTAAAATTGTAATGACCGTTTACAACAAGATCACGCGCATATGGGTTTTTAGGAATATTATTAGTAGAAACAAAGAATGTTATGTTCCCCTTTTTGTAGTATCTAATATCTTGATATTCGGTGCCCTTTTCCTCACCTATGTATATAGCGTCTTTTGGTACGCGGTATTGTACACCGTTTAAGTTTTCTATGCGTGAATATTGATTTAATTCATTTAGGTTTTGCACAGAGGGAAGCACATAGTTAGCCAATAATTTATCTGTAGGAACCTTGTTCAGAACGGGGTTGTTGTCATAATAGACAAACCCTGCATGATATAAGGGATGACGCATATTATAGCCCTTAAATTTAAAATTGATCGTGTCGATGGTAAGTGTTGCTTTCTTACCGTTTTCAACGTGAGGCATCTTCATGCTATCCCAAGTGCTGTAGGTAACAGTAGGATATGAAAATACAGTGCCCTTTATATCAGAAATGTGTTTTGCTGGATTACGTTTTGCCATGTCCTGAAAGAAATCACGAACATTCTTGTCGGTTAGTTTTTCATAAGCTATTTTTGTGTTACGCCAGTCATAGTCTTTGTAATCAGCATAGTCAATTTCTAAATTGAGACTCCCATTATTGGTTAATACTCGATAGTCCTCAATGGTTCGACTCGGATTATTGTAACGTCCTATATCATAATCACTTTTTATGCCCGCTACAGGGAATGAAAGCCGAATTTGGTTGTAATTGTCGTGAATGGAGATGACTGTATTATGGTAATGTTGACTGCGATATATAGAGGCAGCTTTAGCATACTCAATTTCTTTTTTACTAATACCGTTATCCTTGTCGGTTGCTTTTAATGTTTCTACATAGTTTGCTACATCCTTTTCAATGTCAGGATTTGTGGCTTGGTAGTTTACGTAGGCATCCTTTGAAATCTTTGAGTCTGCACCAGGAATATTAACATCAATGGCTCCTATTGGTGTTAATATAGTGCTCATCATGAAGGCACCCGCTAATAGTAGTAGTTTTGTCATGGTAGTATCTCCCGTTTATACTCTCATATCTATTGATACTGTCATAATCCATTGGTTATGTTATTAAGTATAATTATATAACATAATACTTATTGTAGTGTATATTAGTGCATTATATAATGGGGTTAGGATAGTTAGACGAGGTTGGGAAATAAGATAAACCGGAGGTTATTATGAAACCATTTGAATCAAAAGATTATAAAGCATTTACTATGTTTGAAAAACGTTGGGCTCTTGTTACAGCTGGTACACCTGAGGATTTTAATACTTGTACTGTTAGTTGGGGCAGCATGGGCAACATGTGGGGTCTAGTTGGTAATGATCTTTCCACAGTGACTGTGTACATCCATCCAGCTCGTTATACCCAAGAATTCATGGCGAAATATGATACGTTTACCGTTAGTTTCTTGCCTGAAAGCCAACGTAAGGCTCTTGGTTATTTAGGATCTCATTCTGGCCGCGATGAAGATAAGGTGGCTAATTCGGGTTTAACACCAGTTGCAGTAGATAATGGTGTCATGTTTGAAGAAGCAGAGTTAACTTTTGTATGCAAAAAGCTCTACGAACATCAATTCGATGAAGTGCATTTGGCAGATAAAATAAAAGAGTATTATGCATCCAATCCTCCTGAATATACAAAAGCTGGCAGTGATCGCTGGGAACCACACTATATGTACATCGGTGAAATAGTTGAGGCTATAGAGAAATAGAGAATCTATGTAATATACAAATAAGGCAGTCCATCAGGACTGCCTTATTTGCATTATTATTTTATTAAAAGGAGAAAGTGAGACGGTATTTACTACCTGTATTTATAATAACATAGGGTATGAGTATAAAATGCCACATGGTGTTAATGCAAATTCTTAGTTGTTTGAGGAAGGTTTTATGCTGTAATTTACACTAGATTTTATGGTGTATTTTACACTATATTTTTTGGTAATTTATCAAAATAAGTCATAAAATTGATGAAAAATCAGTATATATGAGCCGATAGTGAGGAATAGCTTATATAGTGGGTTCTTTCATTGAGAACTACTATAAATTGTATATTTTGATAAAATTTTATGAATTTTAACCCCACAAAAAGTGCAAAATCTGATATAATAATAGTATCAAAAATAACTACGCGAATGCGTAGTTTTCTTATTTTGTGTTTGGCGTAGGTAGTCCCATGAGTGTAGTGAAGCCCTTATTATGGCTATTAGAACCGTATATCGTATATAAAGCCTATTTGTGGGCGCTCCGTTTTATAGCTCATCCATTGACGTGGGAAGGCGAGATAGATTTATTCTCTTTGACCTTAACGGTGCTGCTTATCCTTGATGCGGTGGCGTTGCCCTTGGTGATTTTGTATTGCCCAGGACTCAATCCTAGAAAGCGTATGCCCGACTGGATTGTCCGATTAGGTACACCTATTTATATAGTCCATAATTGGCTTGATGGCAAGGTGGGCGGCGGTACGTCTACACCGATTGTATGGCTCCGCAGAGCCTTACATTCACTATTGCTATTTATCTATTATCTTGTGCCGTTTTATGTGGGCGGTCATCTCGTGATGGGCCTCGTGGTAGCGCTTATGTATGATGTCCTCGTCTGGGCACATGGAGGTGTATAGTGGCTACTTGTGAATGGCCGACGACGCCTTTGTATCAGGCGTATCACGATCATGAGTGGGGCCGTCCTATTCATGATGATCGATTGCAGTTTGAACATCTCTGTCTTGAAAGCCTCCAATGTGGTCTCAGTTGGCTCACGATTTTGAATAAACGAGACATCATTCGAGGCTGTTTTGATCACTTTGATATTGATGCGGTTGCTGCTTATAGTGAAAGCGACATAGAACGGATTATGGAGACAGAGGGCATGCTTAAGTCTCGCCCTAAAATTGAGGCTATCATCAATAATGCTTCTGCTTTTAAACGTATTCAAGATGAATTTGGTTCGTTTTGCAACTATATCTGGGCTTTCATAGATAATAAAACTATTATTTATGAAAGCCACCCCGATGGGCATGTGCCAGCAAAGAATGGTCTGTCTACGCGGATTAGTAAGGATCTAAAGAAGCGAGGGTTTAAGTTTGTAGGCCCTGTTACTGTTTATTCCCATCTGCAAGCTAGTGGCCTTATCAACGATCACGGTAAGGACTGTCCTTGTTTTGACGAGATTAATAAGACCGCAGATATTGCTCGATTGCCTGCAGACGCTGAGGATTAATACAGGTTGTAACGTATTTGTATAATCGTTAGTTAACAATAGTTTTTATACATGATTGATGTTACAAAATTGAACTTGTGTTAAACCGCACTTTAAGGTGTACACTATAGTCGATGGAAAGATAGCGTTCCATCATATGTCGGCCCGCTTTATACAAACACATATATTCTCTCTCTCCAAAGCGGGTCTCTCATATACTTCTCTCTCAAAGCTATAAACACAACATAAAGCCCCTATCCTTCACGGGATAGGGGCTTTTTGCTATATGTTTTTATCTAGGGCCATATGGCATAGATTGATTGTATGCTATAATAGATTGATTTAATTCGATGTAGTTGATATACTGATGATGAAATAAGCTATTACTTTCACAATTTAGAAAGGGAAATATATGATTGGTTTGGGCACGGCCATTAATATTGGCCTCATCATAGCTGGCAGCTTGTGCGGTCTCGCATTTGGTCGGTTTATGAAAGAAAATTTGAAACAGACGCTCATGATGGTGAGCGGCATTATTGTTCTCCTCCTCGGGATGAGCGGTGCCATGCAGTATATGCTAGTCATCGTGAACGGCACGCTGCAAACGACGGGGCCTATGCTGATGATTATTAGCATGGTGACTGGCGCCATCATTGGTGAGCTCATTGACCTTAACCGTTGGATTACTGTATTTGGTGACTGGGTGAAAGCAAAAACTGGTAATACTGGTGATCCGCAGTTTACACACGCTTTTATTACGGCATCCCTTACGTTTACAGTGGGAGCCATGGGTGTACTAGGTTCTATTCAAGACGGCTTAACTGGTAATTATCAAACGCTCTTGTTGAAAGGTATCCTTGACGGCATCATCGTTATGGTTATGGTATCGTCTATGGGGAAGGGTGCGTTGTTCTCCTTTATTCCTGTGGGGATTACTCAATGGATCATTACCGCTATGGCACACATCGCAGCACCGTTAATGACACCGAGTGCCATCGATAACCTATCCTACGTGGGCTCTATTCTGATCTTTTGCGTTGGTATTGACCTCATCTGGCCTGGTAAAATCCGCATTGCGAACCTATTGCCAGCCATCTTTGTAGCTATGGGGCTTACATTCTTGCTGTAATGTAAATCGTATTATGAATACTAATAAAAATAATATATAGATTTTATAAGAGACCTATATTCTCTAACTGCTTTGCATGGATTTACATGTGAAACAGTAGGGCGTATAGGTCTTTTTTGTTGTAAAACCAGGTTATGAGTATAGTGTGCTATTGTTTTGAGTTCCTGTAAGCTCTTTTTATATCTTTGGTTATAAACTTGTATTACAATCAGTTACGTTACGAAATAGGTGACCAATAGAGTCAGAAGAACAGTAGGATTTGAGTGCTGTTTTAGAGAAATCTTTTACCGAAATCATTTATAGAATAAAGTTATTCCACAATATACCTGAAATACAGGTATATATTATTGAGTTATACCTGTAAAACAGGTATAATCAAAGGAGAGGTTCTATGATTATCGGATTTAAAGATAAGGAAACAGAAAAGGTTTACCATCAGAGTTTTTCTAAACGCTTTTCACCGTTTATACAAAGATTAGCTCTTCGTAAGCTAATATTATTAGATAATGCTGAATCGATACAGGATTTAAGGTGGCCATCTGGTAACCGATTAGAGTTATTGCAAGGCAATCGCTTTGGCCAGTATAGTTTACGGATTAATAGCCAGTATAGATTATGTTTTAAAGTGAAAGATATTAATAGTTTTTATGATGTAGAAATTATAGATTATCATTAATAGAGAGGGAATATATATGGACAAGTTTATTCCAACACCTACCATCAGTGAAATATTGAAAGAAGAGTTTATGGAGCCATTAGGACTATCTGCATATCGATTAGCTAAAGATATACATGTGCCTGTTTCGCGTATTCAGGAAATCTTGAATGGGACACGAGCTATTTCAGCAGACACCTCTCTACGTTTAGCTAAATACTTTGGTGTTTCTGAAGGATATTTCTTGCGGTTGCAGATGGATGTTGATTTACGTACCGCAAAGCATAGTGCAGGGATGGAGGAAGTATTAAGCTCTATTGATCATTGTAATTCATTAGAACCTGTGGACTGTCAATAAGATATTGATAATTTTCGATATATTTGATACACTTAACTTATAAATATATCGTTATAACATTATGTATTACTATAAGGAGACGCTATGTTATTCGTTGAATATCCTAAATGCACAACATGCAAAAAAGCAAAGAAATTCTTAGATGATCATAATATTAAATACACAGATCGTGACATTAAGTCTGAAAACCCTACAGCTGAAGAAATCGCTGCATGGTATCCACAATCTGGTAAAGACTTGAAAGCATTCTTCAATACATCTGGTATGATTTATCGTGAACAACAATTGAAGGATAAATTACCAAACCTTAGCGAAGAAGAAAAACTCGCTTTATTGGCATCCAATGGCATGCTTGTAAAACGTCCTATCTTGGTTCTTGAAGACAAAGTACTCGTTGGCTTTAAAGAAGCAGAATGGATCGAGGCGTTGAAGCTCTAATTTCATATTAGTTAACCGAAAGAACAGGTCCCTAAAAGCCTCCATAGCGAGCTAAGTCGTTTTTAGGGACCTGTTCTTTCTACGTCTAATAAAGAAATAAGAGCTTTCAACTAAAGCTCTTAAGGGAATGTCATTTTTAGAGATAGGTGCTTTTCTTTTTATATGAAATTAGGATCTTCAACTTAGGCCTATTGGAAGGCCTCCATAGCGAGCTAAGTCTTTTTAGGGGCCTGTTCTTTCTACGTTTAATAAAGAAATGAGAGCCATCAATTAGATCCTTTTAAACGGCATCAAAAACGAGGTAAGTCATTTTTATAAATTTATTCTTTTGGTACTACATAAAGAAATTATAGTTCTTTATCATTTATCGAAAAAAATGATTTGTATATAATTCGTATGTTTTGTATAATGTTTACATCGTAGATATACCCCTATGGGTACACAGATTTAAAAATACTTTAGGTTCATAGGGTTTTGAATTAATTTAGGTATAGAGAGTTCTGAATTAATACTGTGTTGTTTTTGTTTTATTTCCGGAGTAAGTAAGGCCGGTTCTAGTGTATAGAGAGGTCCATATGAAGTTTTTACAGTCTTTATCAGCGCAGGTGTCGCTATTTACGCAAGGTGCTATTTTAGCATTAGGCGTTGTATTTATTCTTTTGGATGCGATTACAGAGTCATTCAATCCCGTTATAGATTTAGCATGGGTAACGGTTCTAGTTTGTGGTTTACCACTACTTATTAACAGTGTTCAAAGTATTTGGGAGCATTTAGAGATCCATGCTAATTTCCTCATTGTAGTGGCCATGGTGGCGCTCATTTCCATTGGCGATTATCATACGGCGGCCTATGTGGGGCTCATCGTACAGGCTGGTTTCTTCTTGGAGCAGCTTATTACGGGTGAGTCACATTACACTGTAGATAATGATATGCTTCCTATGATGCCATCTCAACTGGTGGCATTGCGTCAAGGTATCAACAACTACTCATCGGTTATTGTTGTGGCCGTGTTGTTATTGTCTATGGGTTCCTTTGCATTGACACAGGATTTCATACATACTGTAACCTTGTTATTGGTGCTATGCCCATGTTCTTTGGAACTTATTTTAGTAGCGCTCATGATGGGATCTCTTGTGGATGACGCATCTCCTGTATCGGAGCTTTCAAAAGGAATAAAGCAGTCTCATTTAGGTCTACTCATCGTGTCCATTGTGTTCCACGTTGCCATCATCGGTGCTGGTGTATTTGGTCTCATTGATCCTGTTACGGCCGTTGCATTGCACGGTTTGGCACGACTTGGTCTCGTGTATAATTTGAAAGTTCTTAATAGTTCTTTATGTATTGCATAATATAAAAACTCCCCTAGTAACCATGTGTTACTAGGGGAGTTTTATGTTCATACAACAGTTAGTTGTAGATTATTCTTTTGCTTGGGATTTATCACCAAGTGTGAGAAGTAGGAATACGATAGCGAGGATACATGCACCAACGAGGGCCACGAAGCCGCCATCCCAACCATAGAGGTCAACCATGAGACCCATGAAGGCACCAGCACCAGCGGAACCGATGAGGTAACCAAGAAGACCTGTAAGACCAGTAGCACCACCTGTTGCTACACGTGGAACCATGTCTGCTGCTTGTAGGCCAATCATCATAACTGGACCGTAGATGAGGAAGCCGATAGCGATAAGTGCTAGGTTATCGATAAGGATATTGCCTGCTGGGTTGAACCAGTAAACAAGGATTGCCAAGATAACGAATAGCATGAAGCAGATAGTAGCTGGAGCACGGCGGCCGCGGAATACACGGTCACTCAAGTAGCCGCTTACGAGCATGCCTGGAATACCAGCCCATTCGTATAAGAAGTAAGCCCAACGGGAACCTTCTTTTGTAAAGCCTTTTACAGCTGTTAAATAAGTAGGAGCCCAGCTTACTACACCGTAACGGATGAAGTACACAAAGATATTCGCAATTGCAAGATACCATAAGTATTTGTTATGCAAAATATATTTGTAGAAGATTTCTTTGAAAGTAGTTTTGTTTTCATCATTTACTTCAGCTGCCACTGGTTCGTGTTTGTATTCTTCGATAGGTGGTAAGCCACAGGATTGAGGTGTGTCTTTCAACAAGAAGAATGTAACTACAGCTAACACGATAGAAATAAGAGCAGGGAAGAAGAAAATACTATGCCATGTACCAAATAGATAGATACCTAACGTAGCAAGAGGTGCGATGATACCGCCACCAAGATTGTGGGATACGTTCCACCAGGACCACCAAGCACCACGTTCAGAACGGGAGAACCAAGTTACCATGTTTTTCGCATATGGAGGGTAGCCCATACCTTGGAACCAACCGTTTAATAAGGCAAGAACACACATGATAGGAATACTGCTCATAACACCTGGTAAGGTGCCGAATAATAACATAACTAAAGCACTGAGCAATAGACCTACTGTGGAGAAGTATTTTGGGTTAGAGCGGTCAGACGCATTACCCATGACAAACTTACTTACACCGTACGCTACGGATAAGAGGGTCATGACAATACCAAGATCCGCTTTAGTGTAGCCGTACTCAGCAATCATGTACGGAACAGCCAAACTAAAGTTTTGGCGGATCAAATAGAATGTAGCATAACCAATAAAAGTACCTGCAAAGACTTCTTTGCGAAGACGTTTGTAGGTGGAATCGATTTGCCCCTCTGGTAATCGTTCGATATGAGGAGCTGGAGAGAAGATCGACATCATCACACATCCTTTCTACAACATGTCATTGTAATCATACCATGTATGACTAAAAGTCGACTATATTTTATTTTTAATTATGATAAATTGCTATTTTAGTGCACCATTATGGGGATAGCGCATAGGTTGTAGAACATTAAAATATCTTCTATATAAAAATCCATTTGATTATCAAGATATATGAACGATGCGCCAGCCCTTAAGAAATCTGATGTAGGCATCGCCATGGGCGGTGTAGGCAGTGATATTGCTGTAGAAGCAGCAGATATCGTTCTTGTAAAAGCCGCTCGTAAACGCGTATTTGAAGAGTAATTAAAATTCATCCACTGATCTGATTGCTAAGATGTCATGAGCTAAAACGTAATATAATCAATAAAATAGCGCTATCAATTCTGATAACAACTCTGTATGAGTAGTGGAATTGATAGCGCTTTTATTTTGCTTTATTGTGTATATGCGAAGCTCTTGATGTTACATTAATCTACATATGTCACTTTGTAGCCTTTTGGCTCGATTTCACGGCGGTTAAGGCCGTTTGGTAAGTCTGGATAGCCGATAGCCAAGCTAGCGTAGACTTTTTCGTCTTCTCCAAGGCCTAGCTCACGCATTTTAGCTTGGATGCGTTCGTTGTCTTGAAGATGGCGGATTTGGTTAACCCAGCAGCTGCCAAGGTCGAGCTCGTTGCAAGCAAGCATCATGTTTTGCATTGCACATGACACGTCAGCAAAGTTGTTGGCATAACTTGGTTTGCTAGCCAATACGATAAGTACAGGCGCGCCATAGTTAAATACAAACTTGCCTTCTGCGGACATTTTGATGATATTCACCATGTAAGGTAATGTATTTTCTGTAATCGGCATTTTGCCGTATTCCTCTTGAACGAGTGTTACTAACTCTTTGAGTACATCTTGGTTCGTAATGACCATGAAATGTGTCAATTGTGTATTACCGCCAGATGGAGCACGGCGGCCAGCATCGAGGACTTGATCGATAAGTTCTCGAGATAATTGACCCGCTTTAAACTTACGCGTACTATGGCGAGTTTTAATACATTCTAAGGTATTCATGAGGACCTCCTAAGACAAATGGGATTTGGTATAGAATTTCTTTTATTATACTACAAGAAAAAACTAGAAGAGGCCACATTTTACTAACTAGCTAATTAAACCAAGTATATTGACAAAAATAGATATAGAGTTTACAATATTAATTGTATAAAATTATATTTTTAGCTTTTGGTTTTATTGAGTATTCATATGTGAGCAGCTACTTAAAGTTTTAAATCTATATAGCTTATTATAGAAGGAGAATATTATGAATTTACATGGTATTGCAAAGGGGAAATCCTTTGAAAAAACTATTGAGATGTTAAAGAACGCAGAAATTAACGGTGCTAATCAATATTTCACCATGTATTTTTTAGCTAAAGAGCTTGGTTATGATGCAATTGCTGATGCAATCTATAAAAATGCTGCAGAAGATGCAGCACATGGCGGAATTTATAGCCATTTATTAGGCGATGGTCCTGCTACAAAGGAAGACTTCATTAAGATGGTCATTAATTTCTACAAGGCTGAAGCGTCTGCAGATACGATCCTTACGAAATTAGCTGATGAAGTTCGCAATTCTAATGAAGAGGGTGCTCATAAAATTGCTGAATTAATTGAACATTCTATTCCAGAAGAATTAGATCATGCTAAACGTCTTGAAGAAGCGATGTCCGCATGTGGTATTGAATTCTAATATAAAAAAATTTTATTAATAGGTTCACAGTTTTATGGTGTGATTTCTGCCCATAAATTCTATAGATGCACTCATTTTCTTAATAAAAAAGAAAAAATATATTAATTAATTGACAAATTTAAAAATTTGTGGACAAAGTAGATTTTTTACGTTGACTGCTTGCTGTAGAATTGTGTACAATTAATTTGTAGATTATTGTGTGCATATGGAGGTAGAATATGGCAGAAATTGGCGTACTGGAAGGTTACAAACATAAAGAAGATGTACCTGATGCAGAGTACATGAAATTAGACAACCAATTGAGCTTCCCACTTTATGTAGTGGCGAAGGAAATTGTTAATGCATATCGCAGTCACTTAGATCCGTTAAATTTGACATATACTCAATACATCGTAATGATGGCATTGTGGCAATATGGTGATTTGTCCGTTAAAGAACTAGGTCAAGTATTGCGCCTTGATTCTGGTACATTAACACCACTTTTAAAGAAATTAGAAGCTAAAGCATTCTTAAAGCGTAAGCGTAGTCGTCAAGATGAACGTGTCGTTATGGTAACCCTTACTGATACTGGTAAAGCATTACGTGACGAAGCTGTTCATGTACCGCGCCGCTTGTCTGAATCTGCAGGTCCGATTTTCGACGTAGAAGAAACGCGTCAATTGCGCATGTTGCTTAACAAATTGTTAGACGCAATCGATAACGCTAATGCTAGAACAGCAGAGAAGCTTAAGCGCTAATGTAGTGTACTTTAGTAAGATCTCATATGCATACATTCTGTAATTTAATATATCTAATATTTTCATAAAATGTGATATACTATACATATAACGTATTGTACTGAGGTCATGTGAGATATGACCTGTTCGTGAGATGCCGTTCAGGCAAAAGGAGAGCATTATGAATAAAAATTTATTAGGCGCATTTGTATTAGCCGGTACATTATTAGTTGGTGGTGTTGCTAACGCAGCAAACTGGAATGGTTTAGCTAACTATCCAGAGGTTCCAAACAGTGCAAATGGTTCTGAAACATACTTCTTTGATAAAGCATCCCAATTCAGTGGTATTGATAGTAGCCGTAACTATGTATTCGGCATTAATGTAGTGAATATGCATAACAACCAATATGGTGAAGCTACATTGTTTAAATACATTGTTCACCCAAGCTTGCATACTGTATATCGTTTCTCTCCAGATGGTCAAGCGTACCAAATCACTCCTGGTTCTAATGAATACAACATGTTCTTGGCTGCTTGGAAAGAAGTATACGGCACTGATTTCTCTTTCCCAGCTTTATAATTTGATGGCGCAAGCCGTAATAATTACATAACTATTGCTGGTGAAAGCTCCTTTGGGCTTTCACCAGTGTTGTTTATGGAGGTTTCCTATGTCTAAATCTGAATTTGCTCAAGCCTATACGGAGCGCATGTTCCCTGATATTGCAGCCCCTGCAGGTTATATCGACCCTGAGTTTGAAGTATTGTTTGATAATTTTGCCTTTGACGAAGTTATTACCGAAGAGGGTCGCAATGTGCCTGCCAAGGATCGTTTCTTGGCTATCCTTGCTACATTAGTGGGTGTATCTGCCGTCGATGAATATGCGTTGATGCTACCAGCAGCACTTAACTTTGGCTTGATTCCCGATGAAGTAATAGAGCTCCTTTATCAAGCTGTGCCATATCTTGGCATCGGTCGTGTGCGTCCATTCTTTAAGGTCACAAATAAGATTTTTGACTATCGTGGGGAAACTGTTGTAGATCCATCTCGCAGCACAATCACTAGTGAGTCTCGCCTTGAAAAGGGCGTTGAAAAGCAAGTTGAAATCTTTGGTGAGTCTATCCGTAATTCTTACCAAGAAGGCCCTGAAGAGACACGTCATATCAAGAAATGGCTTGCTAATATGTTCGGTGACTACTACACTCGTAAAGGTTTAAGTGTGGCTCATCGCGAAATGATTACCTTCTGTTTCTTAGCGGCTCAAGGTGGCTGTGAACCTCAGCTGAAGGCTCACGTAGAAGGCAACTTGAACGTAGGCAACAGCAAACAATATTTGATTAACATCGCCTCCCAATGCGTGCCGTATATCGGCTACCCTCGTACATTGAATGCTCTTCGTTGCATTCAAGAAGGCTTTACTGCATGGGAAGCTAAACAATAAAGGAGTTTTATGTTATTTTCTGGTATTAGTTTAACGATGATTTTGGCGTCCATACCAGCGCTTATCATCGCAGCTGCAGGACATGAATTTGCTCATGCTAAGGTAGCTGATATGCTCGGCGATTCTACGCCACGCTCTATGGGGCGATTGACATTGAATCCCGTGGCACATCTCGATCTAATTGGCTCTATAGCCTTCCTTATCGGTGGCTTTGGATGGGCTAAGCCCGTAATGATTGATCCATCTAATTTCCGCGATCCTCGTACAGATTCAACTTTAGTATCTATTGCGGGGCCGGCATCTAATGTGTTGATGGCCTTTTTAGGCTACTTAGCTCTTCGTTTTCTTGAAAGCTATGGCTTGTTGACGAATGAATCATTAGAATTAATACTGACACTGATTGTTGTATATAATATTAACTTTGCCATTCTTAATATGATGCCAATACCACCATTGGATGGCAGTCGTATTATTACAAGCTTATTACCTGGTAATTGGCAATTTACATTAGAACGTTTAAGCTTTGTAAGCTTGATTTTGCTGATCTTGGTACTTAATACACCAATTGCTAGTAAGATTTTCATTCCATTACAACAAACTATTTTGCAATTGTTTGAGCGTATCGTAAACGTTATTTTGTAAGCGTTATATGGTAAGGACTTTAGTTCATCTTCCTCACTATATTAAAAAGTATCGATATAATTCGATAAGTATGATATACTAAGTATAGAAATCGTAAATTTTCGATATATTGGTGTTTCAGGTATCGCTAGACACGATTGATATAGCAGTTTTATCTACTATTTTGATATGTCTATGGATACATCAAATTGAAACTTTCAATTAATACAGATATAGATATTCAAGTGAATAGAAGAGGAATACATATGGATTTTGAAGAAAACCAAGTGCCAGAGGCGATTCTGGACAAGCTTACAAAGGTGTGTACATGCCGTAGCATTACACGTAAAACGATTAAGGAAGCCATTTTGAATGGTGCTCATACATTTCCTGAGGTAAAAGAAGCAACACGTGCCGGCACAGGTGCTTGCGGTGGTAAAGGCTGTGGCCCTCGCATCGTAAAGCTCTTAGCAGAAATGAAAGAGCAAGGTAAAATTTAAAACTAAGCAAAATTTAAAACTAAGTAAAATTTAAGATTAAGCAACAGTTAAGCGTAAGTTTGACCTTAACTTATATAAAGACTATTATTTCGAACCAATACGGTATATATTCGTAGGTTTTGGGTAATAGTCTTTTTTGCGCTATCGATTCACGAGATGTATTGGCGTTTTGGGGTTGTCTTTATTATTTGATATACTATACATAATACTTTTTAGAGATTTTGGAGGTATATATGTTTCGACGTATCGTAGCGGCTACGATGATTGGCGCATTGGCGCTTACAACGGGCTGCGGTTTACATAATCCATTTACTTCTAAAGCAGAGCCTGTAACCTATGAATCTGTGGCACAGAGCGAGCTTTCACCAGAGGAAAAGGTGGATAAATTAGTAGCTAATATGTCTGATGCAGACAAGGTGGGCCAATTGTTGATGATTGGCATCCATGGCAAGACCTTGAACGATGATGCGAAGTTTATGCTCAATGAGTACCGCGTGGGCGGCATCATCTTGTTTGACCGCAATATGGAGTCCAAGGATCAAGTGAAATCGCTCATTACAGATATTAATAAAACTGGTAAAAGTGCCGGTTTAACACCATTGTTCATCGGCATCGACCAAGAGGGGGGCGCGGTGGCGCGCATGGAGGATCAGCTCATCAAGGTTCCTCCTGCAGAAGAATTAGGTAAGGAGCCTATTGAACAAGCGGTATCCTTGGCCAAACAGTCTGGCACGGAACTTAAAGACTTGGGATTCAACATTAATTTTGCTCCTGTAGCGGACTTGGGATTAACCTATGGCCGTTCCTTTAGTACGAACCCTGATGAGGTCGTACGCTATGCCAGTGCAGTAGGCAAGGCCTATGATGAAGCGGGCTTGTGGTATTCTTACAAACACTTCCCAGGTATTGGTAAAACGGATGTCGATTTACATGCTGATACCAGTGTTGTGCCAGTGTCTAAAGAGACATTGTTGAATGAAGATACAAAGGTATTTGTAGACCTCATTAAGCAGTCTAAACCGAATACATATGCAATTATGGTGTCTCATGCGATGTATCCTCAAATCGATCCAGACCATCCATCTAGTCTATCTAAAGCTATCATTACAGACTGGTTGCGCAAGGATATGGGCTATAACGGCGTTGTCGTAACGGATGATATGGATATGGGCGCTCTTGCAAAACACTACACCTTTGGCGATATGGCGGTTCAATCTATCTTGGCTGGCAGCGATATCTTGCTCGTATGCCACGAGTACGAACACATGCAAGAGGCGTACAATGGCCTTATGAAAGCTGTAAAAGACGGCCAAATCTCCAAAGAACGACTCGATGAATCTGTGAAACGAATCTTGCTTATGAAGATAACTAAAATTTCTTAGACTATTTGTTTTTGTTGGCAGGAATTAATTAATCATATAACGAATATAGAAAGTGGAAGTACTATTCATTGAAATCGCATCTGAGTTGACACTCAAGGGAGAACTTTGTTATAGTTATTACACAGAGAAACTGTGCGAAGCTTACGGGCAACGTACAACGCTCGTCGACTCAAGGGTCGGCGAGCTTTTTTGTTTGTAGGAGGGACTTATGTCTAAGCCGTTTAAGTCTTTAGATTCCCTATTACGCTTGATGAGAAAACGAAATATTACAATGATTATATAGTGTATACATAACACAGCTTCAAGGATTTTAATAAACCGATAGAGAATTACTTAGTATAGTTATTCTCTATCGGTTTATTTTTTATTCGTTAGGAGTGATTGTATATGGCTCGGAGAATTATGTTGAACGGCACGTCCTATTTTGGACAAGGGGCGATTCAGGAGATTGTGAACGAAATTAAGAATCGCCATTTTAAAAAGGTCCTCGTTACGTCTACACCTGATCTATTTGAGTTTAAGGTGGCTACAAAGGTAACAGACCTACTTGATGCGGCAGGCATTGCTTACGATGTATATGATAATATCAAGCCAAATCCAACCATTGAAAACGTAACATCTGGTGTGGCTGCTTGTAAGGCGGCAGGTGCTGAAGCTATCGTTGCTGTAGGCGGTGGCAGTGCTATTGATACAAGTAAAGCTATTGCTACGATTATTACAAATCCTGAGTTCAGTGATGTGCGTAGCCTTGAAGGTTTGGCACCTACAAAACATCCATGCTTGCCGATTATAGCTGTGTCTACCACATCTGGTACGGCTGCAGAGGTTACGATTAACTACGTTATTACAGACGTTGAAAAGAATCGTAAATTCGTATGTGTTGACCCTCATGACATCCCAATCGTAGCCATCGTGGATCCTGATATGTCCGCATCGATGCCAACTGGTCTTTGCGCATCTACCGGTATGGATGCCCTCGTTCATGCCGTAGAAGGTTACATTACTAAAGGTGCATGGGAACTTACGGATATGCTTCATTTGAAAGCCATTGAAATCATTGGTCGTTCCTTACGTAGCGCCGTAGCTGGTGACTTCGCAGGTCGTGAAGCTATGTCCCTTGGTCAATATATTGCAGGTATGGGCTTCTCCAACGTAGGCCTTGGTATTGTTCACTCCATGGCACATCCATTGAGTGCTGTATACGATATCCCACATGGTAAAGCGTGTGCCATGCTGTTAACAGCAGTATTGAAATTCAACGCCCCTGCAACAGGTGAAAAATATCGTGAAATTGCTCGCGTTATGGGCGTTCCTGATGTAGACGGCATGGATCAAGAAACATATCGTCAAGCTGCTATCGATGTGATCCAAAAACTAGCTGATGATGTAGGCATTCCTAAATCCCTTAGCGAAGCTGGCGTGAAACGGGAAGATATTCCATTCCTCGCTGAATCTGCTTTCAACGATGCATGTACACCTGGTAACCCAAGAGATGCATCTATGGAAGAAATCATCGGTATCTATGAATCCATATTCTAAGGAATTTTAGAATTTGATAGCATATAGTGTTTCATGATGTATAGGATTTAATACTATACTATGGTATCAATATTTAGACTAGTCTAAATATTTTGCTAGTCTAAATAATCTAATAGTCTAAATGATGCCTAGCTCTATCCCTAAGAACTTTACATCTTTAGAATCTTTACATATTTCAGATGCCTCCGAATATGTAAAGAAAATACATTTACACACTTGCTTAACAAAACTAGCCATCTCGTTCTAGAGGTGGCTAGCTTTGCGTTTGAAGTCCTATGGAATGTCTTATGACTCGAAATTTTAATTTCGCATTTAGTGAGATAGCTGTTTGATACGTAATCCTTTCTTGAAAATGGTGGTTTACATAAGTATACTAAGGATATGAATACATAGTTCGGTTGTATATATGTTATTAGATAATAAATCAGATTTGGTCAGTGCTAAGGAGGAATGTTATGAAGCTATGGAAATTTAATAAGCGAAGTTCTACCTTAGCAGATATGTCCATGAATCGTATGTTGTTGACGGAGCTCATTGCGAAGGGCGCTCTTGTGGGCGTGATTGCAGGCTTTTGTGGTGCTACATATCGCTATTTGATCCTTGAATCTGAGCATATTCGCTGGCATTTGATGGATGGCATTACCCTAGAATGGGCCATAGGATGGCTTGTGATGATGGTCATCTTTGCTTTTATCGTAGATCGATTGCTCGCGTGGGCTCCATTATCTGGTGGTTCTGGTATTCCTCAAATCGAAGGGGAAATGCTAGGCCTCTTTGATATGAAGCCGTATCGGACGCTAGCTTCCAAGATGATTGGTGGCGTGTTGACTGGTTTTGCCGGCTTCTCTGTAGGTCGTGAAGGTCCAGCCGTACAAATTGGTGGCTCTGCCGGCAAGATTGTGTCCTATTGGATGAATTCAGGGCTGCGTGAGCAGCGCATCTTGACCTCTGCTGGGGCAGGGGCAGGCTTAACGGCTGCATTTAGTGCACCCGTATCGGGGGCTATGTTCGTCTTTGAAGAGGTCCATAAAAGCTTCTATCCGTACCTCGTTGTGCCTACTTTCGTGGCTACCTTAATTTCTAACTATATTACGGTTAGTATCTTCGGCCTCGAACCGGCCCTTGGATTTTCGGTGACCTCCGGTGTACCTCTTGAGTACTTCCCAGTCCTTCTTATGGTTGGCGTTATCATGGGTCTCTGTGGGGTGTTCTTCTGTCGCATGATCTTTGCATTTAAGAAGTTCTTTGAATGGCTTAAATGCTCTCGGTTCTTGAAATTAGCCCTTACCTTTGTGACTGTGGCCGTCATCGGCTTTGATTCTCAGCTCCTCTTAGGTGGTGGCAATGATTTAGTTGGTCATCTTGCTTTTCAATCTCATGGTGTCCTGCTTCTAGGGGGCATCGTATTAGGCAAGATTTTGCTTACCACCTTCTGCTATGGCAGTGGTGCGCAAGGCGGTATATTCTTGCCCATGCTCGTTATAGGGGCTTCAGCAGGGGCCTTTTGTGAAAGCTTACTTTCATCTGTGGGCATTATTTCTCCTGATTTTGTACCACAATTTGTTATTTGCGCTATGGGCGGTATGTTAGCAGCGGCTATGCGGACTCCAATTTTGGCGATTTTGCTCGTTCTTGAAATGACGAATAGTTTCTCCAATATTTACGCCATCGGCATTGTTACACTGGTGGCCTACCTTGTGGCAGAACTATTAAAAGAACCACCTATTTACGATTCCTTATTACAAGCTATGAGTGGTCAAAACAATTTAGAATCTGTACAAACCTTCTTCCAAACGAAGGTACCTGTAGTAGCGAATTATACAGATGTACAATTACAAGACTTGGCCTTGCCAGATGGGACACTTATCGTAAGTATTCGTCGCAATGGAACATACATTGTGCCGTTAGGGGATGTAAAACTTGAACCAGGTGACGAACTACAAGTCTCTTGTGAACGAGGACGATTAAAAGCAGCGAAAGAATTTTTCCAATCGAATCAGATATAGCAAAGAGCTTTTTCCAATCTAAGTAAAGGGAGGCCTTATTATGTTGGATAATATTATAGTATTTTATATATTCTTTACCATAGTTGGCTTTTTAGCCGCTATGCTAGGCACTATCATCGGTGCCGGAGGGGGCCTTGTATTTGTGCCTCTCTTTATTTATTGGTTCCCTGAGTGGTCTCCGTCTATGATTGTAGGGACATCGCTATTTTCTGTTATGTGTAATGCCATTTCTGGGTCCATTGCCTATATTAAACAGAAAAAGGTACTCATTAGCGCGGCTATTGTATTTAGTTTAGCGACTTTACCAGGTGCTATCTTAGGTGCTCAAATGTCTGGTTGGTTCTCTGGTAAAGGCTTTATGTTTGCCTTTGGGTGCTTTATGCTCTGTGCTTCTGGTTTGATTGGGTTTAAGAATTTCCGCAAAGGGGAGCGGAAGGAAGAAAGCCTTACCCTTGATCAGCTAACCTATAGCAAGCCTATCGGTATTAGTATTAGCTTCTTTGTAGGATTTATCTCCAGTATCTTTGGTATCGGTGGTGGTCTCATCCATGTGCCTGCCTTGATTTATCTCATGGGCTTCCCAACCCATATGGCTACAGCTACGAGCCAATCTATCCTTGCTGTATCTACAACGATAGGTGTTGTAACACATTTAATGGAAAATCATATTGTATTTAGTATTGCTATTCCTACAAGTATTGGTGCCGTTTTTGGTGCCCAAGCAGGGGCGCGCATCGCTAAACGTTTGAAAGCAAAATCTATCCTTGCCCTCATGAGTGTAGCCGTCTTTGCATTGGCAGTACGCCTTATTCTTAAATCTGGTATTATTGGATAATAGAAGCCTTCTAGTGGTTGCTCGAAAGAGTTATATCACTAGAGGGCTTTTTATATGTAAAGGAACTATTATTAAGAGGATAGTACTATTAAAAGAAGAATCTAAAAAGGTATGAGTAAAAGTCATAGTTAAATATAAATGAGAACAAGAAAACTGAAATAAATAAATTATACCGAATTTATGCATAATTTTTGCAAACTATTTCCTATAGAATTATATGCAGTGTAACTCATGTTTTACGGGATGTTTAGCACTCATTTATTATGGCGTTATGAATATGCTTAGTAAATAAAATAGTTTTAATATAACATATGAAAAGATGAGTACATGATAATGCTATTGAGATGCACTTTCAACTAAAGAAATAAAAACACAGTGCATATCGAGAATTGTTAGGAGACATATAATTTATGCATAATTATAGTAGTGAGAATGAGAACGGCGTATACTAAATATAAGACATTATTAAGATATATTCCTTAAGAGAGGATAGGAGGAAATATAAGTGAGTACGCTTACTAGAGATTATGAACGTTTTGCCAAGGAGGCAAAAGAGATTTGTAAAGATCGTGTGTATACCGATCATTTACGTCGTTATGCATATGGCGTTGACGCGTCCTGTTACAGCTATTTACCAAAGGTTGTTGTAAAGGCTGAAGATGAACGGGAAGTACGACGCCTTATTCGTTTGTGCCAACAATGTGGTACACCATTTACATTCCGTGCGGCTGGTTCTTCTTTGTCTGGTCAATGTTCCAGTGAAGACGTGCTCATCGTATGTAATGATGGCTTCAAAAAAATGGAAGTTATCGACGATGGCAAGGCTTTAAAATGCGAATGTGGTGTTATCGGTTCTGATGCAAACGATTTGTTGAAACCATACAACCGCAAAATCGGTCCAGATCCAGCTACTCTTGCAACAGCATTAGTAGGCGGTATTTTGAACAATAACTCCTCTGGTATGTGCTGTGGTACGGCTCAAAACTCCTATAAAACAATCCGTTCCATCCGCGTTGTATTGCTAGACGGTACTGTTCTTGATACATCCGATAAAAAATCTATTGAACAATTCCTTCGTGAAAAACCTCAAATGGTAGAAGAAATCTTGCAATTGCGCAAAGAAATCTTGGCCGATGAAGAATTGACTCATTTGATTCATCACAAATACAAAATTAAAAATACTACAGGATATGGCTTGAACTCTCTTGTTGATTTCGAAGACATCATCGATATCATCAATCACTTGTTCATCGGTTCTGAAGGTACATTGGGCTTTGTATCTGAAATCGTATACAACACTGTTGAAGACGTACCTCATAAAGGTTGCGGTCTCATGTTCTTCAAAACATTGAACGATGCATCCTTGGCGGTTGTAGCCTTGGCTAATATGGGCCGCGATAAGGTTGTAGCTGCAGAAATGATGGACTATCAATCCTTGAAAGCCGTTCAAACTCTTGAAAATGTACCAGACTTCGTTCGTGAAGTGCCAGAAGGTACAAGCGCTATCTTGTTCCAAACTGAAAGCTACTCCAAAGAAACTGTAGATGAAAATTTAGCTTTTATTAAAGATAAATTGAAAGATATCCCAACAGCTATCCCAAGTCTTTACTCTCAAGATCCTAAGGAATACGATTCTTGGTGGGCTATCCGTAAAGGTATCTTGCCAATCGTTGGTGGTCAACGTAGAAAAGGTACTACTGTTATCACAGAAGACGTTTGCTTCCAAATCGAAGACTTCACTAAAGGCATCGAAATGCTTACTGAATTATTCCACAAATACGATTTCGTAGACGGTGGCGTAATCTTCGGTCATGCTTTGTCTGGTAACGTTCACTTTAACATTACACCTGACTTCAGCGACCCTAAAGATACTAAGAACTTCGGCGACTTGGTAAAAGAAATGTCTGAACGTGTATCTGGTTTCGGTGGTTCTTTGAAAGCTGAACATGGTACAGGCCGCATGGTAGCACCATTCGTTGAAATGGAATGGGGTAAAAAAGCGTACGAAATCAACCGTCGCATCAAAGCCATCTTTGACCCTGAACGCATCTTGAACCCTGATGTTATGATTACTGATGACCCAGATGTGTACAAGAAAAACCTTAAAGCTCAATGTGTTATCGATGATGCTTTCACAATCTGTATGGAATGCGGTTTCTGTGAAAAACATTGTCCAAGCCGTAACTTAACATTGACTCCACGTCAACGTATCGCATTGTTGCGCGAAACTAAACGTCTTGAAAACGAAGGTAACTTCACATTGGCGTCTGAACTTAGAAAAGGTTACGAATACTTCGGTGTAGATACTTGTGCCGCTTGCTCTATGTGTAAAGGTCTTTGCCCACTCAGCATCGATACTGCTCAAATCGCATTGTCTATGCGCCGCATCGATCCACCTGCACCAGAATTGGCTAAGAAAATCTACGATAACTTCTCCACAACACTTCAAATGTGTCGTGCTGGTGTAAGTCTTGAAGGTATTGCTGGTTCTATCATTACACAAAAAGCGATTTCTAAGATTACTGAAGGCTTACATGGCGTAACAGGTGTTACACCATATGTTCCTAAAACAACTCCTAAAGCTAATCGCTACAAATTGAAAAACCGCATCAAACCAACTAACTTTGAAAAGGTTGTATACTTCAGTACTTGTGCAAACCGCGCATTCAAACCAAACCAAGGTTATGACGATGATCGCAGCTTGCAACAAGTTGTAGAAAGTCTCTGCAACAAGGCTCATATCGATATTATCTATCCAAAACATATCGAAAACCTCTGCTGTGGCTTGAGCTTTGAAAACTACGATGACGTTCATGAACGTGCTGTAAAAGACTTGCACGATGCATTGATGAAAGCATCTCAAAATGGTAAATATCCAATCGTGATCGACCATAGTGCATGCTTCAACCATGCTTTCAAACACATGCCAGACTTAGAAATCAACGATATTTCTGAATTCTTGTGCAAATACGTAGTACCTCATCTCGACATTGAAAAATGTGATGAACGCGTTATCGTACACAAACAATGTAAGATTAAATCTTTGAACAAATCTCAATATATTGAAGACTTGGCGCGCCTCTGCACAGACCATGTATTCAATATCAAGTCTTTCGCATGCGATGGCTTTGCTGGTCAAAAAGGTTTCTTCACACCAGAACTTAACAAATCTGCTACAAAAGACCTTGCCGGTGAAATTGCTGAATACGGTGCAACACTAGGCGTAAGCTCCAGTTCCACATGTGAAATTGGCCTTGGTGAAAACGGTGGCATTCCATTCGTAGGCGTTGCATTCCTATTAGACCGTTGCTCTAAAGCAAAAAAATAAGATTTATAACATTACCTACCATATAACGAAAAAGGACGAGTTGCGGCTCGTCCTTTTTTGTATATAGTTTTGGTATAATTGTAATGGTATTAAATAAATTATAAATTACTACTACATATCGTAATTACATTAAATAAAGAATATATACGACATAATGTGATTGTATTATATAGATAATATAGAGGTATTGTATGAAATATATTCTATTATGTATTTGTTTGCTTAGCTTATTGGGTTGTGGTACAGAGACTAAGATTCAGCAAGATTCTAAACCTACAACAGCTAACGAACAAGCTAAAACAGTTCAAGGTCAAGATTCTCATGTAATGGCAGCCAAACAGGCTTTATCCTCTGGTGATTATGCTAAAGCTATTGAAGAAGCAAACACTGCTATTAAGGCTGATGTAAACAACGGAGAAGCTTATTCCATCCGTGGCTTCGCTACGGCGTTAAATGGTGATACAGCTAAGGGCTTAACAGATACTAAAAAATCATATGACCTAGATCCTAATAATGTAGCGAACTACTACAACATGGCTATGGTGTACAAATTACAAGGCCAATTAAATGAGTCTAAACAATGGTTTGAAAAGGTATTAGAAAAGGACCCTAGTAACACCTGGTCTGTGTATGGCATTGCTACTATTTATGCAGACCAAGGGGATGATACGAAGGCCCTTGATTGGCTTGAAAAAGCAATTAACATTGATCCATCTGTGAAAGCTGTGGCCGCTGAACAAGACCATTTTGAACGCTTTCACAATAATGCGCGATTTAAAACATTAGTAGGATTATAGGCATGGATGTGAAACAGATGATTCGCCTTATTATAAAGGCGATAGGATTTATATATTGGTTTGTTTTTCTATACCTTGGTGGTTTAATGGTCGTAGACTGGTCAGGGTTTATGTCCCAACATAATATAGAAACACCTCTATTCCTTACATACTTAGTATTTGTAGGATGTTTTGTAACACCGTATATTATGCTGTACTGGAAGAAGCTAAATCCTAATGTGAAAGTTCCATTTTTAGTGCGCCATCTCTCCGAATTTATGGCGCGATTAGAAGATTGCCATAGCATATGGTTTGATGTGCTATATGTACTAAAATTATTGCTCTATTTCGTAACAATTCTGTGGATGCTTTGTATCATATTACTTACCTTAGCAGTTATTGCGTGGACAGTAGTTCTAATTTTACTGAGCAATTGATGATGTACATTTACATTTACATTGTTTTCTCTACTAATGCTTCTTGTAAAAGTTGAGAAAAATTAATTCCT
>OKRZ01000753.1_pt1 | contig 25547 bp, 23 predicted proteins | sample 1601141 | NCBI WGS metagenome assembly OKRZ01 (sample SAMEA3541524, study PRJEB24748) | human gut metagenome | biome: human gut; feature: human-associated habitat; material: faeces | place: China | collected 2012
GCAGGAGAAATTGGTGGAAGTTGACAATCATCTTTACGGGAAATTAAAAGATAATCTAACAGGGAAGATATTAAAAAAAGAATATTCTGAAATCGCCCAGAAATGGACTAATTCCGCTAAGTTAATATTTAATCCTCGAACAAAAGAATACGATACACATAACCCTGATATAGTGATTATGCGGTCTACTTATCTTAATAATTTCTGGGTAGTAGGTTCTCCTGATGGGGGCTATGGTTTTTATGATGCCCAAGTGATAGCCGACTTTGAAAAAGATAAAGTAAATGATTACGCGTATTATCAAGTATACGCGCTGGGGGAATGGGGGACCGTTAAGACCGGAGGGGAGTTCTTCAGAAACTTCGAGATTGGCAAGCACGTCGGTCGTTGCGAGTACGATGAACGTTATCCTATCCATATAACTATAGACAACAATATGCTACCATATATATCAATCGGATTTTGGCAAATTATTACGGGCGATGTAAATAGCGCAAGACAAGTTCATGAGATACCGGCAGAAGATCCTTTCAATACAGCATCTAAGGCTTCTGAGGCAGCGGTGGAATACCTCGAGGATATTGGTTATAACGACAAGGTGTATCTATATGGGGATGTGTCGACAAAGAGCGGTAATACAATCGATGATGATAAACTCTCTTTTTTTGACAAATTTAAGGATGGTCTGGAAAAATCATTTGTCGTCGAAGAGAGGATGCCCAGAGTAAATCCATCTGTCGCCATGTCGGGGGAATTTATCAATGCCATTTATGCTGGCGCTATAAAAAGTATAGATATTAGAATAGATGAAAGTTGCAAGGTTTCGATAAATGACTACTCTCGTGTAAAGAAGGATGTGAACGGAGCAATCTTGAAACAGAGGGTTAAAAATAAAGATACAGGGCAGACATATGAGCAATACGGCCATTTTAGTGATACGAAGCGATATTTTATAACGGAGGCTTTTAATAAAGAGTACACGAAGTTTTCTCTTAGAAGAAGTAGAAATAAGATTTCTGATACCTCTATAAAGTATTATGACAAGTCAAAGGTCGACTTGTCTGAAGGATATGGCATGGTCGAAATCAACCCTTCCATCAATTCGCAATCCGTGTTTGTCAGGGTTATATTTAAAGATAACAAATGCTATGTCACAAGGGCAATGTTATCTGATACCATTATAGATGAGCTTGAGGTATCCTCGTTGATTGTTCCAGGTGATAGAGTTCAGGTGGAATGCGATCCTTTACTTGCGGCCTATGTCAAAAATTTAAAGGATCATGTCCAAGATGTTAGAGGCAGAAAGCCTTTCCATGATCCTCAAAAAAGGATATCTGCTCATATCGATTATATCCAGAACAACATATTCATCCCAAGTGATTATGATACGGATATTCTTTTTGAAGCGTTTATTGAAAACATCCTTGACTACAAGGATAAGAATAACATAGAAGCTATAAATTCATTAGCGGCATTATCAGAAAGGGTTAAGAGGGGCTTATATGTCGGATAGATTTTATTCTTAATTGTTTGTTCATCTAAAAATAAGCACTATATTTGTAGCATATAAAAGAAAATAAAGAGCCTAAGAGCCATTCTCAGTAGAAATACTGGGGATGGCTCTTTTTGTTTGTACAAAAATGAAATATCCTTTATTACAAAAACTTGCTTTTTGGAAATCTAACTGGAATAGCAGTTCGAAATCTTTTTCTATGGTAGGTAATGTGAATGCCGTAGAAAAAGATCAAGCAGGGAACATTTGGTATATAAATGCATTATCAAAAGGACTACAACAAATTATTGGTGGCAAATCTGACGTTTTTGATATGCTTAACCTTGCTGACAAAAGAAAGGCCTTAATAGCCTGCACTCCTTTTGCAACTGTTGTTGAGAGATGCGGTTCTATGTTTTCTAACGGGCGATTTTATGTGACGGATAAAGAGGATAATGAGCATTTGGATGGAGATAATAAATACAATAAGATAAGGACCTTGCTTAAACAGCCTAACCCAATTCAAAGTGGAAAGCAATTTAATAAGCAGGTTGAAATCACCCTCAAAACTTTTGGCTTTTGCCCTATTTATACATTTAGAGCTTTGAGATCTGAAATACCGGTTTCGATGTGGATTATCCCCCCTGAGCTTTTCCACGCTGAAGTAGATGCTAACATATGGAAGAAATCAAGATTAGAGGAAGTTATAAAAAAGGCATGGATTGAATGGGGGAGTGAGAATATCTATATAGAGAGTGATGAATATTTTGTTGTATCTGATGCGAGTGCTAATATTAATGTAACTGAAAAAGAGTTGTCTTATATCCATATGACAGACTCTCTTACTAGGCCGGTTAACAATTGGATTGCTCAAATGATTGCAAGAGGCACATTGATCGTTGATGGTGGTCCAAAAGGCGTATTGTGTAACGATGCCAATGGTGATGTATATGGGGATAATTCTCTTACCCCAGGAGAGATTGAAAAACTAAACGAAAGTTTTAAACGTAAATATGGTGTTGTAGGTAAACTTTTTTCAGTCCTTGTTACTACCGCAAATGTAAAATGGGTTCCAATTACGGGCAATTCGGAAGATTTAAAATTATATCAAGAAGATAAAGAGTGTCGCAATACCATCTGCAATTCATTAGGGATAAATCCTAATATTTTGATATCAGATAGCACATACGACAATCAGAACGGGGCAAAACGAGATGCCTATCAAGACTTGATCATACCTGATTCTGAGAATTATTGCGAAACCCTAACAAAGGCTATAGTAGGGGATGATGAGATAATTATAAGATTGGATTATTCTCATATATCCGTGCTCCAGGAAGATAAGAAAAGTGCTGCAAGTGCTTTATCTCTTGCTTCTAATGCGGTTCGTAATTTATACAATGATGGTATCATAACATTGTCCGAATCCAGGAAAGAAGTAGCTAATTATATAGATATAGATCCGGACAATCCTGAAGGTGACTTTAAACAAGAATCTCAATCAATAGAAAATAATATACAGAATGGCACACAAGCTGAAAAATAAGAAAAAAGAATCAATAGGAATGCAGTATAAGGCTTTTTCTTTTGAGACCAAAGATATAACGATCAATTCTGAGAGTCGCAGAATTTCTGGATATGCTGCTATTTTTGGGAACAAGGATAAAGCTGGCGATATCTTAATAAAAGGATGTTTCTCAAAAAGTATACAAGAAAGAGGGCCTCAAAGTAATGCAAATGATAAGATCATCCACTTATGGATGCATAACATGAATGAACCGGTAGGTAAAATTGTTACATTAATTGAGGATGATAAAGGATTATATTTTGAGGCAGATATTGATAAAATTGATTTAGGGGATAGAGAAATTACCCAGCTAGAATCTGGCACAATCAATCAATTTTCTATCGGCTATTCTTACGTTTGGGACAAAGTAGACTATGATTCGGATAAAGATGCCTTTATTGTAAAAGAAGTCGTATTGTATGAAATATCTGCTGTTTCTATAGGTTGTAATGGAGAAACTTATTATACAGGTTTAAAAACTGCGGAAGAAGTAGAAGATAAAGTTATTGAACTACATAGCGAAATTGAAAATAGTTTGCGGGGATTATCCATTAAAAAGAAAACAGAAATATTGGGCTTATTCTCAAAGTTTAAGGCACTTATGCTAATCAAGCCGGAGGAAGATATGAAAAGTATGCTTCGTTCACTTGCACAAGATCAAGTCGCCGTAAACCCAAAGAAAAGCTTATTCCATAATGTGAAATTTAAATAACAACTAAAAGAAGTAGAAAGATGAGAAAGTATTTAAGAGTACTGTTTCAAAACAGCATGAGAGGAAGAAAAGAAAGATTTAAACTTTCCTGTTCTTTATTTGCAATTATGGCATTGTCACTAATTGCGGTATTTACTCTTGCCGCTAATCCTGTGGCCGGTGGTGTGTTGTTGTCTGGTCTTGGTTTAATGGCTTTTATCGATGAATCTACGCTTGATGATGATCAGAAAAAGTTTTTCAAGGGGCTGGATGACAAACTGGAAGAGTTGAATGTGAAGTTTTTGAAAGACGAGCTAGGAAAACCGGAATATCTCAAGCAGATTAACGATTTGATAAATGAGTTCAAGCAATTGAATGAAAAGAACATGTCGGATAAGATTGATAAGAAAGACTTTGAAAACTTCAAGAAAGAGGTTTGTGAACAGCTTGTTAGAATCAAAGGAGCTATGGATAAAACCCCGTCTGGAGAATTTCGTTTAAAATCAATAGATGAGCAGATCCGGGAACAGGTGAAAGAATATATCACCAAAGATCAAAGCGGAAGAGAAATGGTGGACTTAAAGGCGGCTTGCAAATCTTCTCCTGGCTATAAAAAACAATTTAATCTTGTTGTCAAGGCTAATACGCCTATAACATCAACTGTGACGGCTGCATCCGGTGTGACGCTGAGTCCTGGAGTTGTATTTGATTCTACTATTTCCGCGCCGCCTATGGCTGAAAGCGAAATTAGACAATTCGCTAATGTCGCGACTATCAATGCTCGGACATTGGTATATACAGAGCTTAAGGATTATACAGGAGATGCCGAATGGGTTCCTGAAGGCGGATTAAAGCCTTCAATGACTGCAACAATCAAGGAAGTTGTTGTTAATGCAGGGAAGGTGGCATTGACAGCTACGCTGACGGAAGAAACATTAACTGATCTTCCCCAGTTAGTGGCAGAGGTTCAAGCTGAAATTATTAATAAAATCGGTATTGAAGAGGAAAATGGGATTTTATATGGTTCTGGCTCTGATGGAGAAATAAAAGGTGTTTTCACAGATATCCCCGAATATTCATTAACCAGTATCAAGGTGGACAAACCGAACAACTTTGATGCTATTATAGCAGCTTATACACAAGTTGTTTCGACATCTAAAATGAATTATGCTCCAAATGTCGTCCGCGTTAATCCTATTGATTTGGCGAATATGAAGCTGACAAAAGATGCTAATGGCCAGTATCTCTTCCCGCCTTTTACATTACAGGATGGATCTCTTATTTCGGGAGTCCAGATCCGGCCATCCACTTCCATCACGGAAGGTGAATTTGTATTGGGCGATTTTAGATATCTGAACATCCGTGACTATGTAGGATTATCTATTACGTTCGGTTGGGTCAATGACGATTTCCAGAAGAACCAAGTGACAATGATCGGCGAAAAAAGATTGTTGGCTTATATTAAGTCGAATTACAAGACTGCATTCGTCAAGGGTTCTTATGCCACTATCAAAGAAGCTATTGATTCATCTAAATAAATAGAAGGTTAATATAATGAAAAGAGGAAAAGTAAATAAAAATGATGCAAAGAGTTACAGGTTTGAACCTTCGGATGTATATGAAGTTACCTATATTAAGGCTAAACATCATGAAATCGGAGATAAGGATTATGCTTCTCTTCCTGTCGCAATCATGTTTATAAATGAGGGTAAAATAGCCTCTACTCCTGAAATAGAAGAGGCTATTACAAAATATGGCATGAGCGGCTTGATCAAATCAAAAAATAAAAAACAGTAAATCATGCTTATAGATGAGACATTTTTCACAGGTGAACTTCATATAGAAGGAGTGATTTCGTATACTGGCGTGCCATCAAAGACTAATGAGGCTTCCAATTACGAACTTAAGTCCTTGATTGCTCAATATGAACTTGAATTTTATCATAAAATATTAGGTTATGATAATGCAAAAAAGTTTGTTGGGTATATCGAAAGTGGAGAAGGCGAAGAAAAATGGGATAATCTAAAAAACATGTTGGTCGAACAGGTAGGTAATCGGAAGGTATCTCCGGTTGCCTACTATGTATTCTTCTTCTATCTGAGAAAAAATCAAACACAGGCTACGCCTATTGGCAATGTCGAGGAAAGCTCTTCCAATAAAATTTCGCCATGTAATATCAAAATGATAAACGCATGGAATCAGATGGCCTATATGAATAGGTATATATCTGATTATCTATATGATCATAGAGATGATTATGGCGGATATTTTTTTGATGAGCATTTACTGGAATTTATGAATAAGATGGGGATATGATAAATATCGTAGATATATTCAAGGATATTAGCCGTAATACTTCTATAAGTGTTGGGATAGAAATAAATTTCCTATTTGGGGAATGGGCGCAAATAGCACGGGAAATGGAGATATTAAGCAAATCCCCTATCACTGAATCGGGCAAATGGCCACTTCTTGCTCTTTTTACCCCATTTGAAGAAGATAAAGGCGATCCCGATCTATATTGTAAAGCAAATATTGACCTGATGATAGCTACTCGCACGTTATCTGATTATACCAATGATCAGAGGCTTGCTATTTCTTACAAAGAAATCCTACATCCTGTTTACGAACATTTTATTTTAGAATTAGCCAAAGACCAAAGGTTTGATTTTGGATCTAAAAATGTCGTGCCGCACCGGTATGTGGATAATATGAGGTATGGCAGTCGAGGGGTTTATGGTTCTGACGGGAAAAAGCCTTTTGCGGATTTATTTGACGGAATAGATATATTGGATTTGGAGATAAAAGTAAAGAAACCTAATTGTAGATAAAAATGAAAAAGTACAGAGATTGCGGAAGCGAGATATTTAATACGGGATCAAGCAAATGTCCGTTTGTTCCGGATTATGTAAAAGTGATCATTCTGACACCGGAAGATATGGTGATAAAAGATGATGAACTGGAAGAAAAAATAGAAGAAATGATTCATGCGAACCGTCCGGGGCGTATCTATCCTATAGGACCTATCGCGGAATATGCACCAAGTGGTGGTGAGGCCCAAACGTCTAAACAAGGATATGGTCCTTCTCAAATTACTTCTTACTCGGAGCTTGTTGAAGCCTGGACGCTTGAAAATTACGATGAAGGACTGTTGGCGAATTTAATGAAGCTTAAAAACGAAAGAATGAGAGCTTTATTTGTGGATAAAAATAACGTTGTTTATGGTCAGTATGACACAGATACTACTATTAAAGGCTATCTGATGTCTTCTATTTATCCTTCATCAGTACAACGATTTAAAACGAGTGGAGATAATGCATCTATGGCGGTTAGCCTGGTGTATGATGATGTAGAAAAGGCTTGGATGGAAACCAAATCTCTGCAAGGTGAGACTGATTTGGTTGAAAAAGCCAAAGGCCTTGTTTGGGTAGATGTCGTAAAAGTGGGAGATAGTGGATCTAATTACAAGGTGGTTGAACATTATGGCAAATATGATTTAACAACGGCCTATGGAGCATTACTTGGAAAAACAGAAGGTGTATGGGGAGATAGTGTCAGTGCAGCCCAATACAATTCTGCTGATGGGACATTGAGTCTAACAAGTGAAAGTACACCTGCATTGTTAAGCCCAGAGCAGCTGCTTACTGCTGGTATTAAAGGTATTGAGCAATGGAAGTCGTAATGAATGGAGTTTCTTTTAATCGGGATTTATGTTCTAAAATGACAAAAAAACAATTTTTGGAAGCCCATGAAAAATCTTGTTTTTTAGATCGTAATATCGAAGATAGAAGAAAAATTCTAACGGATGTTTATAGCATTATAAAAGGTAAATCAGTTGCAAACGAGGGGCTTTATTAGGCCCCTCTGTGTTTTAATATGGGTACTATAGCGGGAGTTTCAAATGCCGTAAGGATGTTGAAAAATAATTTCATGCCAGAGGTTACAAATAGCCTTCGTGAAAGTGAGGATCTGATTCATGATTTGATCACCGACCAACTAATGGCCGGACTTGATGAAAACAGAAAACAGATAAGGCCTACATATCTTCAAGACCCTTACTTCCGGGAAACGACAAAGACGGAAAAAGCAGCGAGAAAAAAGGCGGTATGGTGGAGAGATATGAAAGAACGTGTCACGCCGCCTGAAACGTCCAATATTTTAAAGTTTCCTCCCCGAAATAGGAATACACCTAACCTCATAATAACAGGAGAGTATCATAGAAGTATTACCCCTGTTGTTGTGGATGGGAAAGACGGAGGGAAGATTGTAACCAGATCTATCGGTTTTTATGCTGGAGATAATGCGCTTGAAGAAAAATATGGTCCATCGCATTTAGGATTGACAAGAAAAGCAAAAAAGTATTTGCTGGATAATCGTATAAAACCAGCGATTGAAAATTTACTAAAAAAATATGGATTCAAATGAATGCGAAAGCTCCTTGTAACTGTTCGTCTCAAAATAAGGCTATGGCCAACCGAGAAAATATGAGAAGATTGGCAAGTAAAGCCGCCAGAATGGATCATCGTATCTATGTTATTATTCGTAAACATGATGATACGTACACTTTTGAACCAATTGATGCAATTGGAACTAACGGAGATATAGTAGAATATGTACATTATTTATAACGATCAAAATGGAACTTAATGATTTAACTTTTTCACTTCAGAATGGAGTTTATAAAACATCTTTCCAGCCAACAGGTGATTTTAGAATACATATTAAACGACAAGCGTCTGGTCGGTTGTCGTTCTTTGAAACAATAACAGGATCTGATCCTGTTGCTTTTGGAGTTATAAATTGGACTCTTCCTAACTTTGAGGCAAAAGTACCCGATGTGAGTCCTGGAATGACCATTATCATTGAAAGTGACACTCCTGTTATAAAATGTCAGTATACTTATGAGTAATTTTATTTTAAAGACTTTAGAAACAAGAGAGTTGAAGCTAAACACGATTAGGCTCCGAGGTTTCTATGGTGGAAAGCTGCGGAAGGGTTCCGGTGGTGGCGGTTCCGGAGACGGCTTCCCGCAACTTCCGGGCGATGTCACTCGTTGGCATTTCGGCGGCCTGACGAACGAGATGATGGCGGCTATGGACGATCCGAGGATCGAGGATGCGGACCATAAAGGTCGGTTCTTATCCTTCAAGAATTTCGCTTGGAAGGAGGGTTCGGGTATTAGTGATGTTTACCCTGGCTTTATCCTCGGTGACGGAGTAGACGACTTTGCAGTTACAGAGAAGGAACTTAACTTCGAGGATACCTATACGGTGTACACGGCGTTTATTCCGTTTCAGAATAATCCGACAAGGAATATGATTTTGTGTGGAGCTGATAGCAAAAAAACTTTTTCCATGCAATATTCGTCTTTGGTTTATGTATCTTTTATAGCGGGTAATAACTATTATATAAATGCTGATTTTGTTAATGGGCTTAATTTGTTTGCTTGTAAACGAAATGGTAATAATATATGTATTAAGAACTTATTAACTAATAAAGTTGTAACAGGTACGTGTGGGGACTGGGTGGAAAACGCTGGGCTATATTATTTATGGAAGAATGCAACTTATGCATTTTTTGCTAGAGCCGGCATCGCCGGTCAGATCATCGACAACGGTCACTTTACAACCGATGAAGAGGATGAAAATATTCTCAACTGGCACAAAAAGCAATATCCCTGGCTCTTCCCCGACCAAGCATGGACAGTGGTAGGCAAAACCAACGAGGACGAAGATCGTGCTACTATTGCCAACATTACGGGCAATGGTAATGATCTTGTACTGTCTAATTTTGGTTTTGCAGAAGGGAGTGGCTACAATGAAGAAGGTGAATATGCTGGCTATCTAGTTACTGATGGGGTGGATGATAAGATAGTTTCGTCAGTTTTTGGAATGGGTAAGGATTTTACGATTGTTGGAGATTGGAAGTTTATTGATAATAAAAAGAGTGGTACTGGTTTAGTAAAAGGGTCTAGTTTTTATATCTACAACACAATGACTGGACTTGATCTTTATATTAATTCAGGATCAGTAACAAATCGTTTTGACGGAATTAAAAGTATTAATGCTGCATGTTCAGATGGTAGGGTCTATGATCCGAATTGGGATGAAATACTGGCAAATACAGGTAATGTAGTTGGTTCTGGTGGTACATTGGAGGTATCGAGTAGTGGTGGTAGGTTTGATCGAATAGCTTTTAAGAACTTTGCAATTTATCCAAGAATCCTTTCCAAAGACGAATGTATCAAAGCATATAACTATTTACAAACTTTAAAAGCAAAATAATATGAAATACGCAATAGTAGATTTATTATGGGCAAAATCGCATGGGATTGAAATACTGCCCGAAATGAGAACAAGTATAGATCAGAGTAAAGTTATTTTACATGAAGAAATGTTAGTACCTTTCGAAGATGAATCATTTCCAAGATATTCATTTAGTGATCCAACTTTTATTGAATTGTTAAATAGTGAAGAATGGACTTATTCAGAAGGAGAACAACCCGTAATCAATAGGCAGTTCAGCAGATTATTGGCTTTGGACGAACTGGACAAGGAGGCTACAGAAGAGATAAATACATATGACCTTTCCCCGTCGGAAGCCTTACAGGTCAAAGATCGATACCCCGAATGGGAAACCGGAATAAACGTCAAAACTGGCGAACGATACCGAGTTGAAGATGTCCTTTGGGAATGTATTAAAGACCATCTCACACAAGATAACTGGAAGCCTAGCACAGCTACCCTAAGCCTGTGGAAAATAGTAGACGCAGAAGAACATTCCGGCACGATAGAAGATCCTATTCCATATAAGCAAAATATGGCACTTGAATTTAACAAGTACTACACGCAGGACGGAGTATTGTACCTCTGCATACAGGCTATGACACCGGGACCGTACGATTTAAAGGATGTGCCGGCGCATGCGCAGCCGATAAAGCAATAATGGGGTTTAAATAACTCATAGATCGATTTGGCTATTCCGTGCAATTTGGCTATGTTTGTAACAGTATAACAAAAGATTTAGAGCCTAAGAGCCATACCCGGCAAGAGTCATATCCTGCGGGGTATGGCTCTTTTTGTTTAATTTAAAATGAAAAAGAGATGAAGACAAATCAGGAGATGGTACGCTACATTGATAATTTTTCAGTGATTCAACGAACAAGTGATGGATATTTTGACGGAGGCGAATTACTTCGTCAATGGAATAATGTAGATGAAAATCCAAGAAGACGTATGTCCGAATTTATAGATAGCCCTAAAACGAAAGAGTTTTTAAAGGCCCTATCTGTGGATGAAAGCCATAGGTTAAAAACCGACATTGGTGAAAATCAATTGCTTATAAAGACAAAAGGGAGAAACACTAAAGATGGCAAAACTCCTGATAAAGTTTGGATGAATCCTCTCTTGTTCATCAAGTTTGCCATGTGGATCAATCCAACATTTGAGGTGAAAGTACTACGTTTTGTTTATGACGTGATGATCCGATATCGTAATGACGCGGGAGATGCATACAAAGAACTTTCGTCCGCTGTTATGAAAATTGTCCCAAGCCATTTCATGCCGAAAGCAATGCAAAAAATAGGAGAGGCGTTAAACTGGATCATTTTTAACTCCCACGAAAAGATGTTACGGAATAAGCATGGAGATGAAGCAAGGTTGCGTGAGTTATGGCAATTAGAAAAGAAAATTGCTGGCTTGATAGAAGAAGGATTTATATCAACCTATGAACAGTTGATATCATATCTAAGAAAGCTGTATCGTAAAAACTGGGAGCCAAAAGTACTAACGGTATAAAACATTTTTTGATAAGTCTTCATATAGATCATGCTGGTCTGTGAAGATAGGCATGAATATTTTTTAACTTGAATTTTGATATGGCAAAGTTATACACGAAATGCGATGAGATACCTCTCTGTAGGTTCATAGAGGCATACAATGGGAACTTGAAAGCGTTGATAATTTCCGGGAGGTCTTCGGACAAAGAGTTGCGTTTGATTTTCAGTAGAATCATGGATGAATATAACCAAATTATAGAAAATAAAAATCTACAATTCGCAGTTTCTAAACGTTCTTTGATCATAAATTATTATACTAAAATATCCATTATATCAGCTATATTAAATTTTATAAAACTAGGTGAAATAGATAAGATCTCCGATTTGCTCACTATTGTTGACATAAAAAATGTGAATATTGAAACAGTTGCGGATGCGGAGAAATTGATAAATAAAATAGAATCCTCATTGGCTTATATTCGGTTAAGATTGAAAATGACTCAAGAGCAGCTTGATAGTACCAGTCAAATCAATAGAAAAGTAGATTTTACTAAAGAGCGAATGATTTTATCGGCTCATTTCAAAATGCGGATAGATGACAAGACATATACTGCGTCAGAATATGCAAACCTTATTAGATTAATGTTGAACGAAATAGAGGAGGTTAAAAAATATGGCAAATGAAACAAAAATAACGACAATCGTTGGAAAAGAGGCTTTTAGACAGCTTGAAAAACTCGATGATTTAATAGGGAAGGCAAACGATTCGTATTTGATTGCGGCAAGAAATATGGCTAAGGGGTTGTCTTTTGAGCCTAAAAACATGTCCGAGTTGATTGAAAAGAATAATCAGTACATGGCTTCCCTAAAAGAGATACAGAAAGCTGAAACTGAAATTAATCGATTACGTCAAGAGAAGAACAAGGTAATACAGGAAGGGGTTAACGAAGTAATGGCCCAGATCAAAGCCGATCAAGAGGCGGCACGTATAGCTAAGGAAAAAGCCAAATTGGAAAAAGAGCAGTCGAAAGTATCAAGAGAACTTGCTGCTACAGAAAAGATTAGAAAGAAAACTTCAGAAGATCTAAGTAGGGCTAAACTGGCTGAAGAACGAGCAACAATGGCAGCATCTAAGGCGGATAAATTACATGCTCAAAATGTGCAGTTGACTTCTGATCAGGTTGAAAACCTAATTTTAAAACTTGACACAGCAAATCTTTCTTACAAAGAGCAAGCTCGCATATTAAGTCAATTGAAGGCTTATTCCAGAACTCAAGTTGGTGGTATAGATGCAGTTAACCCCAAAGTGCTTGAGAATATCCAGAAATTGGATAAACTATTGAAAGAGCAAGATGCTAAAATGGGGGTATATGGCCGAAATGTAGGTAACTATGCTTCTCATTGGGATGGATTAGGAAATGCAATCAACCAGTTAAGTCGAGAAATGCCTGCATTTGCAGTATCTATGCAGACAGGATTGCTTGCGATCAGCAATAACTTGCCTATTCTAGCTGATGAAATAGCCAGGATACGACGTGAGAATGTCGAATTAACAAAAAGCGGTCAAAAAGCAGTGCCGGTATGGAGGCAGGTCGCTGGGAGTTTGGTTTCATGGCAAACATTGTTGTCTGTAGGTGTTACGCTGCTGACTGTATATGGAGATAAAATATTTGATTTTGCTGCTAATCTATTTAAAAGCAAGGATGCTTCAAAGGCTGCATCTGATGCATTGGAAGACCTTAATTCAACAAGTGGTAAGTTTTTCGATGAGTTGAAAAATTCAGCATCCACCTATGGACAGAATGTTGTTTCCATTAAGAAGCTACAGGATGAATGGAATAGTCTGGTAGATAATCTTGATAAGAAGAAGCAATTTATCATTGACAATGAGTCTGAGTTTAAAAAATTGGATGTTTCTATTTCTAATGTGAATGAGGCAGAGAATTTTTTAGTTAATAATACTGACGCATTTCTGAAGGCGCTTGAGCAAAGAGCGAAATATACAGCTGCATCAAAATTAGCAGCAGAGAAATATGCAGAAGCGTTAGAATTAGAAGCAGAAGCAGAGATAAGAAAAAATAATCCTACCTGGTTGGATAAGCTCAATACGACCAATCCTAATAAAACGATTATTGCAACAGCATCATCCATGTCTGCATTAAATGGACAATTGGTTCTTTATAATGACTCAACAATAACAGCAAAGGATAATGCAGAAAAAGCGGCAGAAGGAATAAGAGGGCAAGCTAAGGCGGCAAAAACGGCGGCTTCCATCTATATAAATGCGATGTCAGAAGCGCTAAAAGAAGAAAATAAAACACTTGAAGATGCCGGTATTGACAAATACTCGGATAAAGAAAAGGCAAAACGTGAGGAAGAACGAGCAAAACGTGAAGCTGAACGAAGAATGAAACTCGAAATGGAAGCCGAACGGACAATCCAGGAAGCCCGTATAAAATTAATGGATGAAGGCTATAAAAAAGAAGTTGCGACTCGTAATGCCCAATATCAAAAGAAAATAGATGATGTAAAGACAAAAGGAGTCCGTGTCAATGAGCAGATTGCCGCAATAGAGGCCATGAGAGACAAAGAATTGTCCGATTTTAGGGAAGAATACGAGGCCAAACGTGCAATGATTGATGCGCATAATCGAATTTCCTATGCTAAAAAGGGTAGTTTGCAAGAGCTTGATGCACGGCTGGACATTCTTGAACTCCAAAAAGAGGCGGAATTGAAAGAGGCAAAAAAGACAGAAGCAAGCAAATTGGCGATAGAGAATAAGTACTTAAAACTTATAGAAGATGCTTATATGGAATTTGGTAAAGTACAACTCTCCCGTCAGCAATCTCAAAACGAGTTAGAATTGTCAGATCAGCAGATTTTCTTGAACAAAGAATTATCTATGCTTGAACAGCAATATTCTAAAGGAATAATCAAGAAAGAAGCCTACGAAAAGAAGAAAGCAGATTTGCAATATCAATATGCAGTTCAAGCCCTGCAACAGGAAATTGATCTGCTAGAGAAGAGTTTGTACCTGTTTTCTGGAGACGAACGCTTGGAAATGGAGAAAAAAATAGCCCAATTAAGGGTCCAGCTATCAAAAGAAACCACTGATAAAATAAATGCAGATGCAGAAAAAGAACTAAAAGAAAGGCAAAAGGTAGAGGAAGCAAAAAAGAAGTTGATTCAAGAAGCTGTAAATGCCATAGCAGAAATAGGATCTTCTATGTTTGACCGTAGAATACAAGAAATAGAAGCTGAGATTGACGCTAATCAAGAGGCTTATGATAAGAAGGTTGAAGAAATTGATGCTTTGGCCGAAAAAGATGTTATTACAAAAGAGGAAGCAGAAGCCCGTAAGCGCGTAGCAGAGGAACAATCGTCTGCAAGAAACGCCGAACTTGAAAAGAAAAAGGCTGATTTGCAAACAAGACAGGCACGATTTCAGAAAACAATAGATATTGCTCAAACTATAGCATCCACTGCGCAAGCTATAATGACCGTATATAAACAACTTGGAATATTTGCAGGCCCTATGGCTGCGCTTGTTGCTGCAACGGGTGCTATTCAGCTTGCTACCATTATAGCCCAGCCTATCCCCAAATATGCAAAGGGTACTGATTATCATCCCGGAGGTTTGGCTATTGTTGGTGATGCCGGTAAACATGAAGCTGTTATATCTGGAGGTAAAGCGTACATTACTCCTGACACGCCGACATTGATGCCTATACCTAAAGGGGCAGAAGTTTTGCCAGACATTAACGATCCTGAGTTTTATTCCCGTTTTATGGATAACAGTTATTGGTTGACTCATAACAAAGCCGGGGAACGGGTGCAGATAGTGAACCACTTTAATGCAGAAGGCATTATTCAAGCAAGCAATAAGACGAACAACGACCTAAAAAAAGAGATTCGTTCTTTGGGCAGGATCATATCTAAAGGGCAACGTAGAACAGAATACAACTCGTATAAAAACTCAAAATTGAATTGATATGATACGTGTACAGTTATTAATAGGCGGAAAGAAATACGAAGCCACCAACGATTTAGTTAATTGGGAAGATGTTGAAATATCGATAAAGAGAAAAGACTTTGGGGGTGTATATAGGACGTTTGGCGATTCATTTGAGTTTGCCGGTGATTCTTATATGCTCTTGGAGAACGAGTTCTTGACAAACTATCTGAATGCTTCTGCTGTGATAGTCATTGGGGTATTGAATAATTCTTGGACATATAATGAGAAGATCCGGTGTAATCTTGATTTTTCTTCATATCAAAATAACGGCAACACTATATCCATAAAGGCTATAGATAACAGTGCGGAGGCTATAATCAATGCTAACAAGTCACAGGTGTATGATATCCCTGTTTCAAGTCTCAAGTCGGATGAGCTGTATTATGATCGCATGGAGCTGAACAACAAAGCGGATTTTGTTGTGATACCGACCGAAGAACAGACTGATGAAGGTATTTATAAAATAAGTTTGCCTTCCAATTTTATCTTAGGAGAATATAATTTTCCGGTTGGATATACTACAACTAATTTTCCCGTTAAAAACAAAATTGATGTTGGGGACGTTAATATAACAGCTCCAGACAATGCTAATTTTTATTCTGGGTATATGATTAAGGCGTTAACTCGCATAAGCATACAATATCGAATGAGTTTTGATGTATATGCTACAATTACAAATGGGAATGCAAGTAAATTGCGATTGGAAATCGCCAAATATGCAAGGGTGAAAGACGGAGACAAACCTACACCTGTAATAATAGATTCTATATCCATACCTTTTAAGAGTAAAATCAGCATAGATAAGGCATATGATGTTGACTTAAAGGAGGGGGATAGAATTATAATGTGGATAGGTCAGGGTGATAGTTATGCCCTTTGGGAGGGAGATGTTATAATGACGGTTTCGAATGTAAAAGAAATTAGCGTATCTTATAAAGGTAGAAACGAGCCTGTTAATTTCGATGTTTTCACCCCTAATAAATTACTCACCTCCATACTGTCCAATATGGGTCTTACCGATATGACCGGAGAAGTAAAGGAAGGTGATATTACGATACCATATATGATAGCAGCGGAAAGTATCAGAGATATCAAGAATGCAAAAGTCCATACCTCTTTCAGTAAATTTTCAGAATGGGCAAAAGCATGTCTTGGATATTACTACAAGATAGAAGGCAAGAAGGTTATATTTTGTCATTTGACTGAATTATATGATCCAGAGACGGTGAAAGAACTTGAGCATGTGAACGGGCTTGATATCTCAATTGACAACTCCTTGATACGCTCCGGGGTAGATGTGGGCTATGAGAAGAAAGATTATGATGAAATAAACGGTCGTGACGAATTTCATGTAAAGAACAGCTTTTCGACCGGTATTTCAATCAACGATAACATATACAAACTTATTAGCCCTTATCGTGCTGATTGTTATGGAATAGAGTTCTTGGCGCAAAAAAGAGATGAAGAAACAAAGGATGGTAGTTCGGATAATGATTTGTTTTTTGTTGATGCTGTTTCTGTTTTGGATCCTTCTACATCTTCGATAAAGTTAAAATTAAACAGGCAAGGAGATCGGCCTTCCGGAGTATTATTTCCTTCTTCGGTATTTAATATTGCATATTCTCCAAGAAGGATGTTGCTTGCAAATAAGGATATATTATCATCTTGTACAAGCAGACTTGAGTTTACTGCTTCTGAAGGGAATGCTGATGCGGTTTTATGGCGGGAAAGTGAAAAGTCCCCCGTTGTATTAGACAGTCGTTATTTTAGAGTTGAAACTCTTAAAGTTGAAACGATAGGGCTGTCGCCATTTCCTGTTTTATATGATGGTCTTATATCTTTTAATTATAACGGCAAAAAGTATACCGGTTATGTTTCCGATATAACAGAGTTTCTTGGTAAGAGACAGACAACGGAATATACTTTGATATGTAAAAATATCGATTAATGTTGTCTTTATTCTGAATAATTGCTACATTTGCAAGCATAGAGCCTAAGAGCCGTATACGTAGTTAACGCTGCGTATACGGCTCTTTTTGTTTGTATAAGCGTATGATAAAAATAAGCAGTGTATCTCCTTTGATATTTGACGTTGAAAGTACAGGCTTTGAACATTCGATCGATTATGTTCAGAAGTTTGAAAGGGAGGATATGCCTATCCTTATACAGATCGTAGATGTTCCAAACAAGACATTTACCATGTTACTTGTTGATTTATATAATGGGACTTCATATCAAATATCTCCACAAAAATACGAGATTAACGATTACAACACGTTGTATGAATTTACGATAAATCCTTCAAATAATGGGACCTATCAAGTCAGAATAACAAATGATCAGGGAGAGATATCTGTTAGTTTGCCTTTCTGTGTACATAGTTCATCATATACTCCATTTACAATGCAAATAGAATATACAAATGCAGATAATCAACAAGCATTTGGGGCTGTATTTGATATATCAGGGAATAAACGTGTATTTAAAACACGTGTAGAAGGAGGATTTAAATCTGATAGCCGGCAATTAGCTGTTGAAAGTGAACAATTCAGAACTCAAAAGCAAGAACCTATCAATCTATATTCTGTTCCCTATGAAAAAAGGACACTTACGATTGGTGATAATGAAGGTGTCCCTTTTGAAATGGCCCGGCTTTTAAACAATATCTTTTGCTTGTCTTCTGTGAAGATTGATGGAGTGTCTTATACCAGAAGTGAATCAAGCGTACCGGAACAACAGGTTATTGCCGAGAGATATCCACAGTTCAATTATACTTTAACGGTGGAATGCTCCGAAAATGTTTCTTACAATGGTTTTACCGAATATCCAGATGGATCTGGTATTGTTGGAGAAGTCAGTTTAAACGTTTCTAATGCTAAAGACGGTCAAGTTTTAGTCTTTGACGGAAACGAAGGAAGTTTTGTTAACCAATCACATCTTGATTCGCTATGAGTATAAAAAAGTTAACAAAACGAATATGGTACGGGTCAGATACTACGGTAGACAGTGAAGGGAAAACTGTTGCTGCTGCTCCCCCTATTGCCACCAATGACGGTTCTGAGGATTGGGATTTGAATGGTCTTGTAAGAGGTGAATTATATCTCAATGATAATAAAGATGATCCTGCTTTGTTTTGTTTGGGTAGTGATAATTTACCCAAGCGAATAGGAGGTGGTACGGCTTCAGGAGGTGGAGGAATTGTAAATGTAGATGTAGACGTAAAAGAAGGAAGAGGCATTGATGTAAAAAAAGATTTGATTGGCGAAACTGTTATTTTCACGGTTTCGCATGAAAATACATCTTCAGCAGTTTCAACATCTAATTTTGACGATTTATTTGTCCAAAATATCGGTGTTGATGATTTTGGACATGTAACATCTGTAGAAAGTGCAAGGCTGGCGACTTATCTTGATGAGCGATATCTTCGCAAAGATATCGATGATACCGCCCACGGGAATATACTTTTTGACAAGAAGATCGGCTCTTCCATTTTCATAGATGGCTGGGAAGGTAAAGGCTGGGAGATCCAGAGTACAGGTGCTGCCATATTGGACTCGCTTCGTGTGAGGAGTGATATCTATGTGGGGGGGCGTATGGGTTCTCCTTCTTTTATATCTGGTTTCCCCGAAGGTACAGGATGGGATTTATCCCCTTATACGATAACTAATTCCGCAGGAGTAAAAGAAACCAGATATCGCCTTGAAATAGATGATATTGTAGCCAGAAAAAGTGCTCGTTTCTATGAGATGATCATATCTCAATTGAGAGGCGAGAATGATAATGTTATATTTTCCGGCCAAATGAAGGTTGCCTATTATGATTCGGCAGCCGGACGTCTTTATTTAGACACAGAACTTGGTATTTTATACAATCCTTTTAGGCCGGGTGACTTATTGGAAGTACAACGTTATAACGGAATACCTTCCTCTGACAATAACTATTATATTACGAAACAGTATGAACTTCAAGTAGAAGAAGTTGGTATTGGATCGCTTGCCGATGGAGAAGATAGATTGGATTGGATTACATTTAAAAATTTTGTTGGAAATCTGTCCCAAATCGCAGAAGGAGATGTTTTGACTCGTGTAGACTCCGCTACGGATTCAACAAGGAAAGGTATAGTCAAAATAACAACTATAGATGAACTTGGAACTCCTCATATAAGTGCCATATATGGCATGAAAACGAATCCAAACGATAGCCTTTTAGCTCGTTTGGGAAATTGTGCTGGCGTGAGGACAAAGAATGGCATACAATTGACCGAGCAAGTAGGTTTATATGCCCGTGGAGCTTTTTTTGAAAATTCAACTATTGTTTTACAAAACGGAGATACCATTGAGCAGACCTTTATTGCCATGAACGGCAAGTTTGAAAGCCTTATTGATAGTATCCGTAACGACATATCCGCAGAAGGTGGTAACATCCTTGTAAACTCTTCTTTCAGCCAGAATACAAACTATTGGACAGCCGCAAATAACGTTCACTTTATCAACGTAGGTAGAGAATATCTTTGGCTGGACGGTAGCTTCTATGTAGAAAAGGATCAAGTTGCCGATATTTATAATGACAACGGTCAAAACGTTCTGCGAATAAGGAACACGTATATCCTTCAGCAGAATGCTATAATGAATATCCCGGATCACACGGAAGAAGAAGAAAAAACGTATTCTTTCTCTTTGTTCTATAAGGTGCTCCGTCCCGGTTCTTGCGGTTTCGGTGTCCCGGGAACCGAGTTGTATCATGAAGAACAGCTACCGGAAAGCGACAGCTATCAAAAGCTGTCTAAGGTCGGGAAATGGAACGGGAAAGGTGATTTTGAACTGAGATTCACCGGTGAGATACTTATTTATGGTGTAGGGCTGTTTTCTGATGAGATTGCGGATGCTATTGTCAAGTTGCAGACACAGATCGACCAGACAGACGAATACATCAAGCTGTTGGCGACAAAAGATTATGTAGATAATGAGACAGGAGAAATCTATGTGCACTTTGACAGTCAGTTGCAGATTACCGCAGAACAGATGTCCGGTATATCTACAAAGGTGGATAATATCAACAATACGATAGAAAGTGCCGGGTGGATCACACAGGCGGATGCAGTTTCTCTGTTTGCATCGAAAAATGATTTAAAAACACTTGAAACATCGGTTGCAAACCTGTCCGTGGAGTATGATCAGATATCTTCGGCCGTAGGAACAAATACTCAAGGCATAAAAGATGCAGCAGATTTAGCAAATAAAGCTTTTGAATGCGGTTTGTATTCACAGGAACAATATTCCCAAACAAATGATCCTTGGCAATCTTGGCCATCAGGTCAGGAATTTAAACACGTAGGAGCATTGTGGTATAATCCGTCGACAAAAATAACAAAGCGGTATATCGGTGTAAACGGAACGCAGTCATGGGAAACGGTTAACGACAATGCTGTATCGGCTGCATCTTTTGTCTTGCAAAATAAAGATAAATGGCGGGTTGTCGTTGCTAATTTTGATGCCGACGGTAATCCTACGGAAGAATCCGGAATAATGACGACCGCTTATGGTAATAATTTATATGCCAGGAAAGATAATATTATATCATCTATAAATCAATCTCCTGAAAGTATTACACTTGAAGCATCCAAGATAAATCTTAAAGGTGCAACTCAAATTGGATCGTTTACCATAACTGAATATGGCTGGTTTAAATGCAATGCAAGTCCGGGAGAAGATGTTGGATATATAGATATGATAGGGGAGAATACTCGTATTGCTTTTGGGCGCAATTTAGCTCCTTCGTCGACTGGAGGTTCGTTTACTTGCACGGCTATTATAAAGAACCATAATAAGGCCAGTTCTGGTGGAACGACATATGGGCTTTCGGTATCTGCTTCTGGGGATGCTAGCACAGATGTTAAGCCTATTGCTGTAGATTGTGACGGAGGACTTCATGTCAAAGGAAATTTCGGGATCATAGAGGATGTGTTTACTGGACCTAATATTGCTCCAAGCAATAGCAGTTTTTCATCGGCTAAGAATTTGCGAAATCAAAGGACTTATATATATCAACCTACATCAGATATAACAGTCAATCTGCCGAGTGATAGCGCAATAAAATCTGAATTTGGCTATTTTAATTCAGGACATGCAGTTGTTGATAGCTCTGCCATTATTATCATTTTATTGGTGACAAAATGGGCTACAGGGAGAATATATGTTGCAGCTAAAGGAGGAACAAATAATAATATCATAAATGAAAATGGAGATACTATAAATGAAGCGTCTGGAAGCAATACTGGTTTCTGGATGGGTAAAGGTGATTCCGCTATTTTGATGTATTTCAATAAGAATTGGTATATAATAAATAGAAACTCATAAAAAATAAATTAATATGAAACAAGTAAATTTCAAAGAGTTAAATGTAGAAGTTGGAATTGATCAGTACCAAAATCATGATCTTCGAAAGGAGATTGGGAACGCTCTGCACCGTGCATCGGAGAGTGTCCCAATGAGCGAATTGGCACGCAATATTTATTATTCAGAAGGGGATATCAAAATCCCTGATGAAGAATTTGATGAAATGATGAAACTCATCAAGCCGGGCTTCAAAAGATTTGTATTAGACAGCATTGTGCGTTCAGCAACAGAAGTCGAAACAGAAACTAAAGATAAGGAGGAATAAGTTATGGCACTCGAACAAGTATCATCAGTGGTCAAGAGCACATACCTGAACAATGTGGCAGGTTACGAAGTACAGTACAATATCACACAGGATGAAGGGGAAAACGTTAAGTCGGTAACGGGTACAGTCAAGAAGGCAGATGTTCGTTTCGGCTACATAATCATCAATGCAGACGGGACCAAGAATATATCATTTGACAAGTCTATACCGGATGCCGATAGCGAGGCTATATATACAGCGGCATTGGCGGATGCAAAATCAATTTTTGAACAGAGGAATAAAATAGATTAACACCTATGGCAGCAGGAGATACCATATTACCAGACGGGACAACGATCGCGCCGGAAGACTTGCAGAAGATTGCGGCAGCGGTGGAGGATTTGATTGCGTCTACGGCGAAAGATCCGGGGCAGTACGAAGAGGTAAGTTCACTTACCGGTGTGTCCTCTCTTCCCGCCTTTCAGGTATTGGGTAGCACATATAAGCTTGTACGTGTTGCTCTGTCTGTCTTGAAGGGTGTAGATGGACGTGAAGTATTCTTGCAGGTAAATCAGGATAAAACCTATATCCAATGGCGTTATACGGACGGTAATTGGCAGAATCTTGTCGCTTTGTCCGATCTGAAAGGTACTGCCGGTGATACTCCTGTTTTCCGTACCGGTAGCACAGGCATTGAATGGAAGTACACCAGTGAAGAAGATACAGCTTATCGTGTACTTGTCCCTTACGATGATTTGAAGTTGAAGTTTTCCGATCTAACGCCGGAACAGAAAGATGAGTTGAAATTGCATTTTTCTGATTTGACGGAAGAAGATAAGGCAGAATTGAAGGGTGAAAAGGGTGATATTGGTCCGCAAGGTCTTAGAGGAGAACAAGGGATTCAAGGAGAAACAGGCCCGCAGGGACCTATTGGCGAAACTGGTCCACAAGGCCCTGTTGGGCCTAAAGGCGAGCAGGGAGTAAAAGGCGATAAAGGAGATACGGGAAGTGGTTTTAAGGTACTTGGATATTTTAGCACGCAGGAAGAATTAGGGTCTACAATAGTTTCCCCACAAGCTGGTGATGCTTATGGAGTTGGTACAGGTGCTCCGTACGACATTTATATTTATGATGCAATCAATTCTGTGTGGAAAAACAATGGTCCGCTTCAAGGTGCTCAGGGTCCAAAAGGTGACAAAGGTGATACCGGTCCTCAAGGACCTCAAGGTGAAAGAGGTGATATAGGTCCTCAAGGTTTGCAGGGTATTCAAGGCGATCCTGGCCCTCAAGGTCCTACGGGAGAACAGGGCCCGAAAGGCGATAAAGGAGATCGAGGTCCAGAAGGTCCGCAAGGCCCAGCAGGAGAAGATGCGGCTATTACGGTAGATGCTCCAAAGGACGGAAAAACCTACGGGCGTAACAATGGGGCGTGGTCGGAGATAGTGGCGAGCAATCAGTGTCTTGACTTGACAACTTTATTCCCAAATGAAAGTGGTGCATTATCAGATGAAAATTATCAAAAGGTAGTTGATGCTTATGAAAATAGAGTGTCTTTAGCACGTGTTAACACTGTGTCTTTCCCTTTTAGTATGACAAAGGATGAAGAGTCATATGGGTTGACTATCAATATGTCTGGACTTAATAGCTTTGAGTTAAATGCAAATTTAGTAGTAAATGTAAAGAGGATTTCCGTTTATACAGACGATAAAACATATGTCTGTGCCTGGAATTCCATGAATCTTGTTAATAACGGTGATGGTACAAAATACCTCTCCGACAACGGTCAATACCTCACTCCCCCTACCGCCACCTCCGCCATAGCGGGGTATATGTCGGCTGAGGACAAGAAGAAGGTGGATGATATAGTAAACTTCAGCACAGGGAGTAATGCTGTCACAACTCTTGCGAATATACCAACAAACAAGAGGTTAATTAAGGCTACCCTATCCTCCGCTTCAAACCTGTCGATAAATGAGTCTGCAAGGGCACTGAATGTAGGCGAAGAGATATATCTTGATTGTAATCCTACCGCTTCTTTTACGCAGCCTATCCCCACTACTGGCAGTTTTAGATCAATGTCCGGTAGTTCTATTACCACTACTTCCGGCGTGCCTTTCGAGATGTCCATTTTGAAGATCGATACGAGTGGTGTCATGTATTCAATAACCGTTAAAGAGAAGGATTGATATGTTGAGAAGAAGGACAATGTCGACGGGGAAAAGAGAGACAGTACAAGTTGTAGAAGAGCTAAAATCTTCTGGCAAATGGACGGTCCCAGCAGGATGTAAATCAGTTGACGTTTTTATTGTTGGAGGTGGTGGCTCTGGTGCATCGTCAGGCCCTGAAAGAGGTGGTGGTGGGGGCGGTTCCGGTTGCACTGAATTATATTTAGGTATATCTGTTACACCGGGAGAATCTATTAATTATGTAATAGGAAACGGAGGCAATAGTGTAAGATCAACATCGTCTTATAATGATGCGAAAGATGGACTAAAAGGCCAGAATTCTTGGTTTAGGGACTCAGCTATATACTATGCCAATGGGGGAAATGGTGGACAATATTCTGGCAAGGGAGGAGATGGAGGTTCAGGAGGAGGAAGTGGAATGTCTTCAGGAAATACGGCAGGATATATCGGAGGTAGTGATGGATCTAATGGAGTTGGCGATATGCCTGGGATAGGGCAAGGAACCACTACAAGATGTCCATTCAATAATAAATTGTATGCCGGTGGGGGTGGAGGTGGTGGAGAATATAGCTCCGGATCGTCACAAGGAGGAGGAGGAATAGGTATAGGGGGAGGATCGTTAGGCAACCCTACTAATGGGAAACCCAATACAGGATCAGGAGGAGGTTCTTTTTATATAAGTGGTTCCAATGTATCAGGAGGGATTTCATCCGGTTCTGGCGGTTCGGGGATTATCGTATTACGATATAATAAATACAAATAAATCAAAATGGAAATAAACTATTTATACATACAGAAAGACGCAGCGAATATCTATGTCGCAATGCCGGAAAAGCTCGATACAGCAGACAACGATATCGGCACAACATGGGAGGATTATGTTGCAGGAAAGTACGTTTTGCTGACAGAGGAACAGATTGCCTTTAAAGAGGCAAACGAAGGTGCATCCGTAGAAGAAGTGTTCAATATGCAATTGACACCCATTCCCGAACCGACACCGGAAGAAAAACTTCAAACTGCAAAAGACTTGAAGCGTCAGGAAGTCTACAACACCGACTACCGGCACTATTACATAGAGGACAACGATGTATATACATACGACCGTTTGTCTCTAAAAGACCAGTGTGCCCGAAAAGATACGGTTGAAGTAAACGGGAATTCGTATAAATCATCTCTGTTA
>OKRZ01000759.1_pt1 | contig 25472 bp, 20 predicted proteins | sample 1601141 | NCBI WGS metagenome assembly OKRZ01 (sample SAMEA3541524, study PRJEB24748) | human gut metagenome | biome: human gut; feature: human-associated habitat; material: faeces | place: China | collected 2012
TTTTCCCTTTGAGTCATTATTTTTTTACTTGTTGCACTTATATTGTAAATTCAAGCTAAAAATACTCAAAAATTGCATCGTATGATGTGATTCTTGGGATGGTGACATTTTGTCACCATCCTATGCTTTACTCCCATATTGCCGAATATGCGCGTTCGCCGTGTTCACTGTCATCAAGACCGACATTTTCACTGTTTTCATCAACACGAAGTTTTGTAAACAATCTTACAATACCCACACAAATCAATGTTCCGACAACCGCAACGGCTATTGTTACCAATATACTAAGTACCTGTGCCACGAACAAGTGATAATCACCGAAAACAAGACCGTCCCATTTAGCTACCGGATTAATCGAAGTTTGTGCAAACAAGCCTGTTGCGATACCGCCCCATATACCGCCGATACCGTGACATCCGAATGCGTCAAGTGCGTCATCATATCCGAATTTCGGTTTTAGTACAGATAATGCAAAGTAACAAATCGGGCTGACAAGTGCACCGATAATAAACGACGCCCATATCGGTACGAAACCTGCCCCCGGTGTAATTGCCACCAAACCGATAACACCGCCTGTACAAGCTCCGACTACTGTCGGCTTTCCGCCTTTGATTATATCTATAATCATCCATGAAAGCATTGCACAAGCCGCAGAAGTGTTAGTTGTTGTAAATGCGTGAAGTGCAAGACCGTCTGCCGCAAGCGCACTTCCTGCATTAAATCCGAACCAACCAAACCACAAAAGTGACGCGCCGAGTACAACAAACGGAATATTATGCGGTACGACACTTCTTTTCTCAATGCCTTTTCTCTTACCGATTAATATTGCAAGCACAAGACCCGAAACACCGGAGCTTATATGTACAACGTTACCGCCGGCAAAGTCGATTGAGCCGATTTGAGCAAGAAATCCGCCGCCCCAAACCATATGAGCCATCGGATAATAAACCACAAACTGCCACAAGAATACAAATAAGAATATTGCTTTAAATTTCATTCTTCCCGCAACCGCACCTGTAATAAGCGACGGTGTTATAATGGCAAACATCATCTGAAACAACGCAAAACCCATATTAGGGATATTGTCACTGTAAGGACCTGCCTCCGCTCCGACACCGTTAAACGCAAACCACTTTAAGTTTCCTATAACTCCGCCCAAGTCACCGCTGAATGAAAGCGAATATCCGCAAAGTACCCACAAAACCGACGAAAGTCCCATAAATGCTACTGACATCATCATTGTATTTAGCACATTTTTTCTTTGTGCAAGACCGCCATAGAAAAATGCCAATCCCGGTGTCATCAAAAACACATACGTTGCCGCAATTATCATAAATCCTATATCGCCACTGTTTAACATATTTTTATACCCCCTATAATAAAGCCTCTCTGTCCTCTTCGCCTGTTCTTACTTTTATAACTCTTGATACAGGTGAAATAAAAATCTTACCGTCACCGATTTCACCTGTTCTCAAAACCGAAATTGCCGTATTAACAACATCATCAACAGGCACTGTACATACAACCATTTCAATTTTTATCTTCGGAAGTAAGTCAACGCTGTACTCAACACCTCTGTAACGGTGCTTTTGTCCCTTTTGCACACCGTAACCCAATACGTTGGATACGGTCATTCCGTTAATTCCGATTTCGTTTAAAGCCGTCTTTAAATCCTCAAGTTTGCTCTGTCTTGTGATAATTTCAATTTTTGTCATTTCTGCCATGACTATATACTCCCCTTTCTCTTAAACATAAAAAGCGCGTCTGACAAATTGACCGCAATCAATCCATCAAACACGCCTTTGTGTTTAATTTAACTAATTATTTTTTATTCCGATTGAACCGTAAAAACAAAAAAGACGCATTTGTAAGAATATTCTCTTACAAACACGTCCTTGTGTTCAATCACCGTAACATTATTATACAACACTAACTTTTGGTTGTCAACAGTTTTTTTGAAATTTTTCTGGAAAGAGAAAGCGAGCTAATAAATTAGCTCGCTGAGGGGGTATATATATATTAATCTTTGAAAAAGAGATTAACCTTATTAAATTACATTGATCTTTTCTCGTTATACGATACAACAAAGTCAGGGTATGCTGATGCAAGACCATGTTCTGTTGAGTCAAGACCTTCAATTTCTTCTTGTGGCTTAGCACGAAGCAATCCTGCCTTCTTCAATACAACAAATAGAATTGAACCAACGATTGCTGCCCAAGCGATTAGTGAAACAGCACCCAAAGCTTGAACGCCCAAAGCCTTTAGACCGCCGCCATAGAACAGACCAAGTAATTCTGCACCGGCACTTGTATCTGAAGCGAACAAACCAACTGCGATTGTACCCCAAAGACCGCATACACCGTGAACACTGATTGCACCGACAGGGTCGTCAACCTTTAGCTTTGTATCGATAAACGGAATTGCAAGACACATCAAGATTGCACCGACAACACCGATAATAATTGACGCAAACGGAGTTACAAGGTCACAAGGAGCTGTGATTGCAACAAGACCGCCAAGAATACCGTTTAGAGTCATTGAAACATCAGGCTTACCGTAACGAATCCATGTAAAGAACATTGTTGTGATTGCAGCTGCACAAGCGGCAAGGTTAGTTGTGATAAATACCTTAGCGGCTACTTGTACGCCACCGTCTGAAAGACCGCCTGTTGATGCAGGGTTAAATCCGAACCAACCTACCCAAAGGATAAGTACGCCAAGTGCACCAATAAGAATGTTGTGACCCGGAATAACGTTTACTTTTCCGTTCTTTGTGTACTTGCCGATTCTTGGACCAAGAATTGCAGCGCCTACAAATGATAATGTACCGCCAAGCATATGTACGATTGCACTACCTGCAAAGTCATGGAAGCCTAACTCTGACAACCAGCCGCCGCCCCATACCCAGTGACCTGCGATTGGGTAAATGAACAATGAAATAGCCGCACTGTAGATACAATATGCTTTGAAGTTTGTTCTTTCAGCCATTGCACCCGAAACGATTGTTGCAGATGTTGCACAGAATACTGTTTGGAAGAACAATGCCGTATAATCCATATTCTCTGCACCTGCCATACCGTTCATAAACATATCTCCGAACGGAATACCGATAAATCCGTTACCTTCGCCGTACATAAGTCCGTAACCGATAAACCAATAAATAATTGAACCGAACATAAAGTCAACTATGTTCTTCATAATAATGTTACCTGTGTTTTTACTTCTCGTAAAGCCTGCTTCAACCATTGTGAAACCTGTTTGCATAAAGAACACCAATACACCGCCAAAGAATAACCAAAAACAGTCTACTGCTGTTGTTAATAGTTCTGTACTCATAATCAATCAATCCTCCTATTTAATGAAACTTTCTATAATAAAGCCTCTCTGTCTTCTTCACCGGTTCTTACCTTAATAACTCGTGATACCGGAGAAATGAAAATCTTACCGTCACCGATTTCACCTGTTCTTAAAACCGAAATCGCCGTATTTACAACATCTTCAACCGGTACTGTACATACAACCATTTCAATCTTAATCTTCGGAAGTAAATCAACGTTATACTCAACACCTCTGTACTGATGTTTCTGACCTTTCTGTACACCATATCCAAGAACGTTGGTAACTGTCATACCGTTGATTCCGATTTCATTCAAAGCCGCCTTTAAATCTTCAAGCTTGCTTTGTCTGGTGATAATTTCGACTTTTGTCATTTCTGCCATGACTAAACTCCCCTTTCTTTTAAACAAAAAAGCGTGTCTATCGAAGTTTTCTGATACTTTCGATAAACACGCCTTTGTGCTTAATTATAATGTATAATATTAAGTTTTCCTAATTAAACTGAAAAAGCGCATTCGTAAGACTTATTTCACTCTTACGAACACGCCCTTGTGTTCAATCTCTTTAACTTTAATTGCATTATACGCCTATGGATTTAAAATGTCAATAGCTTTTTTTAATTTTGACTAACATTACAAAATAAAAGTTACTTTGCACTTATTTATTTAGAAAATTTAAACAAACCTTGACACCAACCAACAAAATCCGTACTATATGTTGACAAACCACTCATTGCGTGGTACAATAATAAAAATGACATAAAGGAGATATAAAACAGTATGTACTGCGTAGGCAATTACAACTCAATAAAAGCAGACAAAGGGTATTCTGTTTCCCCTTTATTTCTATTTTCTTTTTTTAAAACCAACTGACAATGTTATTTATTCATTGTCTTTTTTTTTGGGCTATATAGCCTAATTCACTAACATGGAAGGAGAACAATTATGAAAGCACAGCTTATTTTGGAAAACGGTATGCGTTTTTCGGGAACGCTTTTCGGCGCTGAGAAAAACATCGTCGGAGAAGTAGTTTTCACAACCGGTATGACAGGCTATCAGGAAACTCTTACTGATCCGTCTTTTGCAGGTCAGATTGTCACTATGACTTTCCCTCTTATCGGTAACTACGGAATTAATCTTGAGGATATGGAGGCAAAGCACACTAATCTTAAAGCATTTGTAGTAAGAGAAAAGTGCGATTGTCCGTCTAACTTCAGAAATGAAATGAACCTCGATGATTTTCTTCGTCAACAGGGTGTTGTAGGTATTGAAGGTATCGATACAAGAGCACTTACAAGAGTTATCCGTGAAGCAGGTACAATGAAGGGTGTCATTATGCAGGGCGAGCCGAGTGATGAAGAAGTCAATGTACTTATGAATTCTCTTGACAACAGTCACGTTATTATGGACACAACTACCGAGCAGGTATATACATTAAATGAAACAGGCAGACCGCACGTTGCTTTCATAGATATGGGTGCAAAACAAGGTATTATCCGCGATTTATTGAAGAGAGGCTGTAAAATTACAGTATTCCCTGCCAACATTCCCGCTTCGGTTATCGAAGAAGCAAATCCGGACCTTGTATTCCTTTCAAACGGTCCCGGCGACCCGCTTGACGCTCCGGGTACAGTTGATACTGTTAAGCAATTAATAGGTAAATATCCAATCTGCGGTATCTGTATGGGACATCAGATTATAGGTCTTGCACTTGGCTGCGAAACTAAGAAATTAAAGTTCGGTCACCACGGCGGAAACCACCCTGTAAAAGACCTTACAACAGGCAATGTTTTCATTACAAGCCAAAATCACAACTATATAGTTGCAGATTTACCGGACACTGTTGAAGAAACATTCGTAAACGTAAATGACGGTACTTGCGAGGGTATCAGACATAAAACTCTACCAATCCAAAGCGTTCAGTTCCACCCTGAAGCATCACCGGGACCGCTTGATACAGGTTGGTTATTTGACAGATTTTTAAAGGGGGTAAACTAATATGCCTTTAGATAAAAGTATAAAGAAAGTTCTTGTTATAGGCTCAGGTCCTATCGTAATCGGACAGGCTGCCGAATTTGACTATTCGGGTACACAGGCTTGTCAGGCAATTAAAGACGAGGGTATTGACGTTGTACTTGTAAACTCAAACCCGGCTACAATTATGACTGACAGAGGTATGGCTACAAACACTTATATTGAGCCGCTTACCGCAGAATATGTAGAAAAGATTATTCAAAAAGAACGTCCGGACTCAATTATCGCCGGTATGGGCGGTCAGACAGGTCTTAACCTTGCCTGTGAGCTTTACGACAAGGGCGTTTTTGAAAAGTATAATATGAAAGTTATCGGTACTTCAATTCCGTCTATCAAAGAGGGTGAGGACCGTGACAGCTTTAAGCGTCTTATGGAACGCACAAATCAGCCGATTGCTCCGTCTGAAATCGTTACAGACGTTGAATCAGGTCTTGCATTTGCAAAGAAAATCGGCTACCCTGTTATCGTTCGTCCCGCTTACACACTTGGCGGTACAGGCGGCGGTATTGCTGAAGATCCCGAACAGCTTGAAACAATCCTTTCACAAGGTTTGCACCTTTCAAGAGTAGGTCAGGTTCTTCTTGAAAAGTCAATCAAGGGTTGGAAAGAAATCGAATTTGAAGTTATGCGTGACGGTGCAGGTAACTGTATCACGGTATGTTCAATGGAAAACATCGACCCTGTCGGCGTTCACACAGGTGACTCAATCGTTGTCGCTCCTGCACTTACTTTGGCTGATAAAGAATATCAAATGTTGCGTAAAGCAGCTATTGATATTATCAATTCAATCGAAATTAAAGGCGGCTGTAACGTACAGTTTGCACTTGATCCGGAAAGCTTTAACTATGCGGTTATTGAAATTAACCCTCGTGTGAGCCGTTCATCAGCACTTGCATCAAAGGCAACAGGCTACCCTATCGCTAAGATTGCCGCTAAGATTGCACTTGGCTACAACCTTGACGAAATCAAAAATGCCGTTACAGGTAAGACATACGCTTGCTTTGAACCTGCTATCGACTACGTCGTAACAAAAATTCCAAAATGGCCGTTTGATAAATTCTTCGGTGCAAAGCGTAATCTTGGTACAAAGATGATGGCTACAGGTGAAATTATGGCTATCGGCAATACTCTTGAATCATCACTTCTAAAGGGTATTCGTTCACTTGAAATAAAACAATACACACTTGAAAGAAAATCTTCAAAGAAACGTACCACCGTTGAATTAAAGCAACGCGTTATCGTTCCTGATGACGAAAGACTTTTCGACCTTGCAGAGCTTATCCGCAGAAATTACAATATGGAAAAGCTTGCCGAAATCACAGGTATGGACCCATTCTTCTTGCAGAAAATTAAAAATATCGTAGACGCAGAAGAAGAATTAAAGCAATACAAATTGGCCGATTTGAATTATGACATTCTAAAGAAATATAAGAAAATGAGCTTTAGTGATAAGGGCATTTCAGAACTTATCGGTTGTGATGCAGACGAGGTATATAATCTTAGAAAATCTTTGGGTATTATCCCTGTTTACAAAATGGTTGATACTTGTGCGGGTGAATTTGAGGCTGTTTCTCCGTATTATTACTCAACATATGACGAAACTACAGAGTCATTCCCTTCTGATAAGAAAAAAGTTATCGTTATCGGTTCGGGTCCTATCAGAATCGGTCAAGGTATCGAATTTGACTATTGCAGTGTTCATTCTGTTCTTTCTCTTGAAAAAGCAGGTATCGAAACAATTATTATAAACAACAACCCTGAAACAGTAAGTACAGACTTTGATACATCAGACAAACTATACTTCGAGCCGCTTACAGAAGAAGATGTTTACAACATTATCGAACTTGAAAAGCCTGACGGTGTTATTCTTCAATTCGGCGGTCAGACTGCTATCAAACTTGCAAACTTCCTTGACAGTATGCACGTTCCTGTACTTGGTACACAGCCTAAATACATTGACGAGGCCGAAGACAGAGAAAAGTTTGACGAAATGCTTGAAAAACTTAATATCAAGCGTCCAAAGGGTAAGGCTGTTTGGAGTGTTAAGGAAGGTATTGAAGAAGCTAATAAGCTTGAATATCCGTTACTTGTACGTCCGTCATACGTTCTTGGCGGTCAAGGTATGGAAATCACAAGAAACGAAATCGACCTTGTAAGATACCTTACAGACGCATTTATTAAAGATACAAAAAATCCTGTTCTTATCGACCGCTATCTTGGCGGACGTGAACTTGAAGTTGACGCAATTTGTGACGGTACAGACGTTCTTATTCCGGGTATCATGGAACACCTTGAAAGAGCCGGTGTACACAGCGGTGACTCAATTTCAATTTATCCACCGCAGAATGTACCTCAACATATTATTGATAAAATCGTTGACGTAACATACAGAATTGCACTTGAACTAAAGGTTATCGGTATGATTAACATTCAGTTTATCGAATTCAGAGATGAACTTTATATTATCGAAGTAAACCCACGTTCAAGCCGTACGGTACCTTATATCACAAAGGTTACAAACGTACCTGTTATTGATATTGCAACAAACATTATGCTTGGCAAAACGCTTAAAGAAATGGGTTATTCAACAGGTATTGCACCGCAGACAAATACAGTCGCTATAAAAGTTCCTGTATTCTCAACCGAAAAATTACCGCAGGTTGAAGTAAGTCTTGGTCCTGAAATGCGTTCGACAGGTGAAGTTTTAGGCGTAGGTCAAAACTTCCACGAGGCCATGTACAAAGGATTTACTGCCGCCGGTACAACAATTCCAAAGGCAGGTTCAACAATTCTTGTTACGGTTCGTGAAATGGATAAAGAAAACTTCTTGCCTATCGCAAAGAAATTCCACGAACTTGGCTGCAAGTTTATTGCCACTGCCGGCACTGCAAAATTGCTTGAAGATAACGATATTCCGGTACAAGTTGCAAAGAAGATTTCAGAGGGTGTTCCGAATATCCTTGATGTTATCAGAAGCGGTATGATTGATCTTATCATCGACATTCCTAAGAAGGGTAATGATATTCATTCAGACGGATTTAAAATCAGACGTACAGCTATTGAGTGCGACGTTTCGATTATGACAAGTCTTGACACTGTTAAAGCACTTGTTGATGTTATGGAACATCGCTACACACCTGATACTGTTGAAGTTATTTCACTTTCGGATATTAAATAACATACAAAAAGCGGAGATTTTAAAAATCTCCGCTTTTTGTATGTTATTTATTATTGAAGTATCGCCAAATCGTTTGCTTCACACATATTGCTTATTCCGTAAAGTATAAGCACCTCATCATAGCTGTTATGCTCCGTCAATGCAGATACATTATTAAGATAATACCTCAAGTCCACCATATCAATCTGCGAACAATTTTCAGCCATAAACGGCACGAAACAATGTGCATAGCTGTCTTTTATCACAAGCACTTTCTTACCGTCATCATTATCGTTATTCACAATCCTTTCAAAATTATGATTTCCGTCAAGGAACACCGGGTATTTATCAAGTTCTTCGAGATGTTCTTTAAAAAACATATCGTCACAAACCTCATCTTCAAAGCCGTCATTAATCGTCACCGTAACATTAATCGGATATTCCCACGTTTCTATACTGTCAGATTTTTCGTACCACAATGCACTTTTTGAATAAGTCGTGCCGAAAAATCCGTCTGTACTTTCAATATCATAATCACTGCGAACTTCAATATTTTCACTTCCCGCCCACTTTTTATATGCCAAATACGCACCGTAACTTGTCCAGTGGTGGTCGGTTTTATAATAAATCTGCTTGTCCTTGTTTTCGGTCAGAGTATCGCGTATATCAATAAATTCTACGTTCTCTGCCCTGTTTTTTATATCGTCGATTATTTCGCCGTCATTATATTCGGTATGAACTTTCGGAAGTTCTTCCGACATTATATATCCAGTTGACGGTACAACAATAAGTTTTGTTTCGATACCCGTATTTTTCACGAAATTATTTATCGCTGTTATATTTGCATTTAATTTCTCTTCATCACACTTTACAGGTGTGTTAATAATATACCCGTCTTTTCCTTTATATACCCCATTTGAGCCGTTACGTCCCGAATAAAGCATATAATACGAATCGGTTGACGCAAAAAAATTTCTTGCGGGAAAGTGGTCTGAAATATATGTTTCAAAATCCTTTTCCCATTTTCCGTTAAACAATTTTTGTACACTGAATTCAGGGAATTTTGCAAGTGTTCGTTTTTCGTTCACCGAAACCTCTTGTTTCGGCAAAAATGCGGTAAGCACCGCCATTGCACCTATAAATCCGCAAAACAATACTGTAAGCAATATATCTCTTTTTTTAGCCATTATATCACCCCTTAGAAACGGAAATACAGGAACGGATTATAGCTTTGATTTACCAGTGACGCTGTACAAAGCACAATCACAACCGCACAAAATGCAATTTCCAACACGCCCATATACTTTTTATCCTTTAATTTCAAATACGTGTTCTTCCATATCGGAAGTGACGCCATTGCCGTCACAATCAAAATCGGCAAATACATAAGTATTGTACTGAGCGTATCACCGCCGATAATACCGTTTTTCAACGTAAACATACTTGTCAAATACGTCGCAAATTGTCCGAAATCTTCAAAATAGAAAATTGTCCAACCGAGAAGTATTAAAAACAATGCGTATATGTGTTTGGGCAAAGACGGCAATTTTTCGAGATATTTGCCGTACACATATTTTTCAAGCACAAGGATAACAAAATAATAAATTCCCCACGCAATAAAATTAAAATTTGCACCGTGCCATAATCCTGTCAATGCCCAAACCGCAAACAAATTAAAAATCACACGCGGTAATTTGCACCTGTTGCCGCCGAGTGGAATATAAACATAGTCGCGAAACCATGAACTAAGCGAAATATGCCATCTGCGCCAAAACTCAGTTATCGTCTTTGAAACATACGGATAATTAAAGTTTTTCATAAATTCAAAACCGAACATTTTACCCAGTCCGCAAGCCATATCGGAATATCCCGAAAAGTCAAAATATATCTGAAACGCGTATGAAATTATGCCAATCCACGCACCGACTATGCCGTTTGACGATGTCCCTCTGATTGTATCCCAAAGTACACCCATTTGATTTGCGATAAGAACTTTCTTTGCCAAACCCACAACAAATAACTTTATACCGTCGGCAAACTGCGATATGTTTTCACGTCTTTCATCAAGCATTTTCGCAATGTCTGTATATCTTACAATCGGTCCTGCTATTAGCTGTGGGAAAAATGAAACATACGTTCCGAAAGACACAAGGCTTTTTTGTGCTTTAGTGTCCCCTCTGTAAACATCAATCGTATACGATAACGTCTGAAATGTATAGAATGAAATTCCTATCGGCAACGGTAAATTGATTTTCGGCATAAAGCTAAACGGCGGAATTGCTCTCAATATATCAGTCACAAATCCCGTATATTTAAAAACCGCCAAAAGTCCTAAACTAATTACAAGCGACAAAACCAAAAACGTTTTTTTACGTTTTTGGTTATCACGGTATTTTTCTATCAGCAGTCCGAATATATAATTCGACACGACAGAAACAATCATTATTAAAATAAAAACAGGCTCTCCCCAACCGTAAAATACAAGATTGGCCAAGAGTAAAAATGCATTTCTGAATTTTCTCGGCACAATATAGTATACCGCCAAAACTATCGGCAGAAACACGAACAAAAATAATAAACTTGAAAAGTACACTACCTACACCCTTTCAAATTATTTTGTATATTGGTCAATTATGCTCTGTACGCTTGATGAGTCCTCGCTTACGCATACGATAACGTAATCGCCGACAGTTTCAACAACGCAGTCGTCAAGCTTTGACACTTCATTCGGCGCATAGCTTGTGTATGTTGTTTTTTGTTTTTCAATATGTTGTTCGGCTTTTTCTTTCACAGATTCCGTATCTGATGTTTTAAATATTGTAATTTCATCAACAACCGCCGGTGTACCTGTGTATGACACACATTCTTCAACTTCGCCGTCTGAAATCATATATCTCTTTTCAGCAATATCCGATGAAACCTCCGTAAGCTGCTCCGCAAATTTACCGTCACTCGACAATGCCGACGCAAGCTCATTTATATCAACAGCCTTACCTCCGCAGCCTGCAAGCGATACGCACATCATAACTGCCGCCAAACCAAAAACTAATTTTTTCATCTCAATATATCCTCTCTTCTGATTATTTTATATTATTTTGTATATAAACCAAGCACTTTTTATAATAATCTTCTCCGAAATGAATACCGTCACTCGCCACTCCGTCAGGCAAATTGCCGTCCTCGCCTACAACGGCACTGTATACGTCCGCATAGACAACACCTTTGCTCTCGGCAAGTTTCTTTATCAATTCATTGTATTTAACTATCTGCTCGTTATTTGTATTATCCACGTTATTGTCCGATACCTCTTTGGTTACCGGGGTTATCGCAAGCAAATATATTTTTGCCGTACTCTGATATGACTTTGCTTTGTCAATAAGTGCATCGTACTGCTCTACAAATGTATCCGAATTAGCCCAACCAAGTTCGTTTTCACCGAATATCATAAATATTTTATTGTACTGCTTGCCGTTGTTAAGTTCTTCAATAACAGGCACTGTACCCGTTGACGTGGATTTCGTCATTGCGTCATTGACATTCAAACCGATTCTCGCAAAATAATCCGCACCTTCTACAAGGCTGTAATTCATCATTCCGTCTACGAACGAATTACCGATAAACGCCGAATTTTGATAATAATTTTGGTCAATATCCGATGAATTTGATTTTTGTGCCGGTGCAGTTGTCGGCATCTGCGTTGACATAGCCGCAAGCTCCTCCTGTCTTTTCTGCTCCGCCCTTTGCGATACGGACGACACGCACCCTTTAATTGCAAATATAACAAGAGCTGCGATTATAATTGCAACTGCAAATACAAATACTCTGCGAATTAAAAATTTACGTCTGCGTTGTTCACGCAAACGCTTTCTTCTGATCATTTCAAGACGTTCTTTCTGATTCAAAATTCTCTCCCCTTAATTTATACATCAATAAAGTGGCACTATAAAATAGTACCACTGTTTTATTCTTTAGTCAATAGCTTATGTCAAATTCAGTCGAATTTATGTTTCCAAATATGAAGCACAATTCTTATATAAATCGCTCTGTAATTTTTCTTTTTCATATACTTAAAAATCGGATGGTTTATTTCTATACCGTCACAAGATATATCGTCCATAAAAATATCCGTTATTTCTTTTAACCTCGCATACCTTGCCTTGCGGTTTAATTTCAAGTTCGGATTAAACAAAAAGCAGAAACTTCCGAATGTTTTATGAAAATAATCGTCATAAATTCTCTGCAAAACATCTTTGTTATTTCTGTTCCAGCTTAAAACAATGTCCTTAACGTACATTGTAGACTTTCTTGACGTATCAAAAATATCAAAGCGATACTTATCCCAAAATCTTTTATATGAGTTTACATAGTATCTGCAAAGCACATCGCCTGTCATATAAAAACTGTCTATACAGTTTACATACCTTGCAACAAAAACATCGTCCTCACTTTTTCTGAGCTTTGGAAACTCAATACCGTTTTTTCTGATTATATCGGTCTTGTATAGCTTAAACCAAGCCGCCCCTTGAATACCGCATTCGCCGTACATAAACATATGCTCATAATAATCTTTTCGTGCATCTTCGCCTGTACGTTTAAGTCCGTCAGCCTTTTTGACAGTGCGGAAAACCTTTTCACCGTCAAACATAGAAAAACTGCATACAACAAGGTCGGTATTTTCATTTTCCATATACCGGACAAATTTTTCTATCGCATTTTTTTCAAGATAATCGTCTATATCAAAAAAATATATATAATCGCCCGTTGCCTTTCTCAGTGCAAGATTTCTTGCCGCACCGGGTCCTTCGTTGTTTTTGCCGAATACCGCAATACGTCTGTCCTTATCCGCCTCGGCAAGGCATTTCATATAACTTCCGTCTTTTGAACCGTCATCAATTATTATAATTTCAAGATTTTCATATGTCTGTTCCGTTATACACTTAATTCCGCTTTCAACCCAATCTTCCATATTGTATACGGGAATTATGATACTTACTTTTTTCATACTCAACCTCTATCGCAAATTTCTTTTATAGCCTCAAAATTTCGCTGTGAATTATTTTCATCTCTAAGTGTAAAGAATTTATCAATTCTTTTTCTGTACTTATCATCAAGCACGCAACCGTTTTCAAGTATTCTGTCAAGTTCGTCTATAACGTCATTTTCATCATATAAAATTTCACCGAAACCGTCACGTTCATAGTCAAAATAACCTTCTTCGTAATGCCGTTGTCTGAATGACTCTTTGTCAAACTGATAGAAAATCATAGTTTTCTCCATATATCCGTAATCAAAAAACACGCTTGAAAAATCGGTTATAAGAACGTCCGATTTAATAAGTAAATTTTGCACCGTACTGTCATTGAACGTAACAATCTTAACTCGCTCGCCGCCTTTAAATGTATCAATAAATCTCTGAAACTCAATATGAGGATAGAAAAGCAATTCATAATTGTATTTTTCAAGAACCTTTTTCAATTTTTCACTTGCAAGAAAATTTGAATACACCTTGTAATATTCGCTTTTTACAAATTCTTTTTTGTCAGCCCCTTGAAGATTGTATCGCCAAGTCGGCATAAGCAAAACTTTTTTGGTCGGCTGTTCATTTTTATACAGTGCGTCATAACGGCACAAACCGAGCATTTTCACAACGTTATCCTTATATCCGTACAAACTCTTGACATACTCGTATTCAGGCTTTGCCGAACACACAAACAAATCCAAATTCACATTATTGTTATACAAATATGTAAGGTTATCCTTGATGATACCGTGCTGTAAAAATATCTTTTTGCCCCTTATAATACCCTTTTTATCAGCCTTAACAAAAAAATCTATGTACGGTGTATAACCCATAATATGTGTACTGATTTTTACTTTTGACAGCACAAGCGAAATGTAATGTTCAAAACTGTTATGATTTATAATTCTGCCGAGTTTTTCCACACGTTCTCTGTCAGCGGAATCTTTCGTTATTGCGTAAGCAATATTGATTTCGGGATGATTTGCGGTAATGTACTTGAACAAATAATACGCATTATCCCTTGCGTCAATTCCACGCTCCGCTATAAGCCATAAATCCTTATACTTTTCTTTATTTTTCGCAAAAGGTGCGACAATTACCGCCGCACCGTATTTTACGAAACGGGAAATATAATCCTTTGACTTCTTTATAAATGTATGCAAATTCATATATATCCCTCCAATTATGCAAAGATTACTTTATTTCTCCGTGTTTTTCATACTGCGTGATTTGCGACACCTTATTGTTGTCGTCAACAAATACAACTGTCGGTCTGTGTTCTTTTGCCTCGTCCGCCGTCATATTGCAGTATGCCATAATAATAACTTTATCACCCTTTTGAACACACCTTGCCGCCGCACCGTTAAGGCATATAACGCCCGAATTTTCTTCTCCGGCTATTGTATACGTTTCAAAGCGCTGACCGTTGTTTACGTCAACTATCTGCACCTTTTCATATTCAAGTATACCGGACGCTTTCAAAAGTGCCGTATCAATCGTTATACTTCCGACATAATCAAGTTCTGCCTGTGTAACGGTTGCACGATGTATCTTACCTTTAAGCATTGTTAATTCCATTGCTTATTTTCTCCTTACTCCATTATAAAATTATCTATTAAACGTGTTTTTCCGATATATACCGCCATTGCACAAAGGAGCGGCTTTTGTACTTTTTCAAGTGTTTCAAGCTGATTGAAGTCAACCATTTCCACATAGTCAATCTTTGCAAGAGGTTCTTTTTCAATCTCCGCTTTGATTGCCGAAATAATTGTCTTTACGTCTGTTTCGCCGTCTGCAATCATCATCTTGCCGATTTCAAGCGAACGTGAAAGGCACAGTGCCGCCTTGCGTTCGTCTGCGTTTAGATATGTGTTTCTTGAACTCTTTGCCAAGCCGTCATTTTCACGAATTATAGGACAACCGACTATTTCAATATCAAAGTTCAAGTCCTTAACCATCTTCTTTATAACGCATAACTGCTGTGCGTCCTTTTGACCGAAATATGCTCTGTCAGGCTGAACGATATTGAACAGCTTACTTACAACAGTACACACACCTGAAAAATGAATAGGTCTTGTTTTACCGCAAAGTACCTTTGTAATCTTGTTCATATCAACAAATGTAAGTGCATTGTCATACATTTCATCAGCTTCAGGATTAAATATAATTGACGCACCCGCACTTTCGCAAAGTTTCGCATCCGCATTAATATCTCTCGGATAACTTTCAAAATCTTCGTTAGGACCAAACTGTGTAGGATTTACAAAATCACTTACAACAACTCTGTCATTTTCCTTTACCGCACGCTCTATAAGGCTTTTATGTCCTTCGTGAAGATAACCCATTGTTGGAACAAGACCAACCGTAAGTCCTTCCTTTTTCCATGCTTTAACTATTTTCCTTACTTCATCTATTGTCTTTACTATCTGCATTTTATTCTTCCTCCGTTATTTGTTTCATAACTTCTTCACTCATTTTAAACGAATTTTCCTCTTTTGGGAATGTACCGTTTTTCACTTCGCTGCAATATTCCTTAAAGCAATTTTTCATACTCTCGCCCAATTCACCGTATTTCTTTACAAACTTCGGTGTAAAATCGGAATACATTCCAAGCATATCCTGATATACAAGCACTTGACCGTCACAGCCGTTGCCCGCACCGATTCCTATTGTAGGAATTGAAAGAATTTCCGTTATGTATGTTGCAAGCGGTGTCGGTACACATTCCAAAACAACCGCAAATGCGCCGGCTCTTTCAACCGCTTTTGCATCATCTATAATTCGTTTTGCGTCATCTATATTTTTGCCCTGAACCTTAAAGCCGCCGAACGCGTTGACCGATTGAGGTGTCATTCCGATATGACCGACAACAGGAATTGACGCGTCTACGATTTTTCTTATATGTTCCTCAAATTTAACTCCGCCCTCAAGTTTAACCGCATCGGCATGACCTTCTTTTATGAGTCTGCCTGCGTTCACAACTGCGTCATACGCAGATGTTTGATACGACATAAACGGCATATCTGTTGCGACAAGTGCATTTTTTGCACCTCTTGCAACGATTTTACTGTGATGTATCATATCTTCCATTGTCACAGACAATGTACTGTCATATCCCATAATAACCATACCAAGCGAATCGCCTACAAGTATTGAATCAACGCCTGCCTCGTCCTCAAGTTTTGCCGTTGTGTAATCATAAGCTGTAAGCATTGTAATTTTTTCACCGTCAGTTTTCTTATTTTTAAAGGTTACTGTTGTGTTTTTCATTCTATTCCTCCGTTTTTCATATCAAATATAACATTTGTCAGTTCTTTGTATAACTCTCTTGTTCTTTCATCAAGCACTTCAATATGTTTTTCAACAGTCGCCATATCCCCTCTTGCCGCAGGTCCTGTGATTGCTTTTTCACAACCGACTTTAAGTATATTGTCCATATTGCACTTCATCAGTGTTGACAGTGCACTCTCGCTTTCCGACTTTGAAAAACCGCACTCCTGTAAAAGCTCCGTTGCCTTATAGCAAACCGATACGACAAAATTTGACGCAAAACACGCCGCCGCATGGTATTTGGCTTTATTTTTCGGTTTAATAATCTTAAATCTGTTACCGCATAATGAAAGAATTTCTGAAACAGTATCAACTGCTTTTCCGCCGCCTTCGACAGTAAAAAAAGCGTTTGATATTGCATTTAATGACGTATGCTTGCTGTTAAATGCCAGCATCGGATGAACACTGCAAACATTTTCACTGTCTGCACCTTTAAAAATTTCACTTGACACAGAGCCGCTGCAATGACATATAATTTTCTCTTTTAAATTCATATCCTTGATTTTGTTCCAAACCGTTTGGATATTATCATCATTTGTAGTTATAAAAATTATGTCACTATTATTTATAAGCTTTTCACGGCTGTAAAGCTCAAAATCTTCCGTATTGTTACTTCGTGACGAGAAACCGATTACATTTACGCCCTTGCTTCTGAAATAGTAAGCCAGACTCATACCGCATTTTCCCGCTCCGATAAATCCTATTGCGTTTATATTATCACCTCCGATAATATCACCGCAACGCACTAAATGTCAGGTGCAATTTTCTTCCGAAATACCGCCCATCAGTTTTATTTTATCATATTTTGTTTTGTATTACAATATTATTTCACTAATTAATATTATATTTTTTCAACAAAAAATGACTTAGAACAAAGTTCTAAGTCATTTGGTGCCGATGACCGGGGTCGAACCGGTACGGGAATTTCTTCCCACGGGATTTTAAGTCCCGGGCGTCTGCCAGTTCCGCCACATCGGCATACTTGTCAACAACATATGAAATTATACCATACTTTTTGACATTAGTCAAGACTTTTGTACGAAAAAAGATTAAAAAAGCAAGTCTGTTTTTATAACAGACTTGCTTGATTTGTCATTTTATTTAGCCTCTGTTGTAGGTTCCGCCTCTGTTGTAGGTTCCGGCGTATCCTTTGGCTGAATAACCATTTTATCAATCTTATCTTGGTTTACCTCTACCTTGATACCCAATTCTTCAGCTTTCTTTTCAAGAGCCTCTTCTTGTTTCTTTGAAGTGACTGCCGACTGAACTGCTGATTTATTGTTTTCCAAATACTCACCGAACTTTGAATCCGATTCGTCTATCGGTAATCTTTTTATGATGTGATAACCGTAATCTGATTTACACATTGTAATTTCGCCCGGCTCGATTGACTTTGTCGCATCTTCAAATTCAGAAACCATTTCACCGTCTGTAAAGAAGTATCCGTCTTGATTTGATTCCATACCCGGGTCTTCATTGTATTCCTTTATAAGTGCATCAAAATCTTCACCGTTCTTTGCTCTTTCAAGAATTTCGTTTCCTTTCTTTTCAGCCTCTGCAAGCTTGTCTTCATCAAGATCTGCACCTGTCGTCATATCCTTTGTTGAAATAAGAATATGCTTTGCTCTTAAATAATTATCTACGAAATACTGCTTAACTTCATCATCTGTCGGTTCTGCAACGTCAAGCTGATCCATTATCTGCTTTGAATATGTTGATGCCGAAATAATTGTTTCCATTATATCATCATCAACACCGTACTTTTTAAGCAACTTATCGCCGGCTTTTTTACCGCCCTGTTGAGCCTTAAAATTTGAAATAGTGCTTTTAACTTGTTTAGCCTCATCGTCGGTTAGAGTTATATCCATTGCCTTTGCCACTTCTTTTAGAAGATATTCTTGCTTTAGATTATCAACTGCGGTGTCTACGTCCTCTGTACCCATTCCGTAATTTGCAAAGAAATTAACCGCACCTTCCGTAATATTAGTATCGCCTATTTTCATAACAGTTTGACCGTTTCCCGAACAACCTGCAAGCAGCATTGCACCAATCAATGATACACTTGCTATTTTTCCAAATCTGCCAAAATTCATAATTATATTCCATAACCTTTCTGCCCACAATTATTATATTCTAACGCTTATCAGCGGGCAGATAAGTCGTTATATTCGTTATATGTTTAACACATACAACACATATTAGTATATTCCTTATTGACGTTTATGTCAATAGATTTAAAAAATTGTTTACAAAAAGACCATAATTTTCTACCAAAAAAGACCATAATTTACTTATGATCTTTTCATGTATAATTCAATTTTATGAAAGCATTAATACAACTTCAAGCACAATCACAATCGCACTTAAAATGCTAAGCACTGTTACACCGAGAACGCATTTCTTTTTAAGTTTTACAAAACTCGATTCAAGTTCTGAAATTGTATTTTTTGTATTAAGTTGTGTATTCTTCAAATCGAACACACTGTCATTAAGTTTTGAAATCGAATTAAATGCTTGTTTAACTTCCGAAACACTTTTCGCTATTTCATCAACCGAATTTTTGATCTCGGAATAATTATCCTTATGTTCTTTCATTCTTTCGTTATCTTGAACATCAATAATATTCAACTTTTCCGAAATATCTTTAATCTTCGATTTCAAGCCGTCAATATCCTCTGACACATTTTGAATTTTGCTTTCAACATCATCAAATCTGTCTGACATTTCAGATACAGAAACAACGCTTTCGCGAATGTTATCAAGCTTATTGTCAATCTTTTCAACCGAATTTTTAACGGTATTCTTAACTTTTTCCTTTATACCGCTTTCGTCAACGGCATTTTTAATATCTTCCTTAATATCCTCTGCCGTTTTTACAACCTTTTCAAAAGAATTATCTTTCTTTTTTTCTTCTTTTTCGTTTTCAGTCTCAGTTGTATTTTCGGCTTCTTTTTTAGCTTTAAATTCATCAACCTTGCTTACAACCGTGTCTTTAAACTTTCTTGCGCCGTTTTCAATGTCACCGGCTTTTTTCTTGAATTTATCGATAACACTTTGAATATTAATCGTTTCGTTCAAATTAATTCTTTGAGTGTTTTCAACAGGCTCTGCGTCGGCATCATTATCTGTTTTTACATCGACATTTTTCAAAAATTCTTCATATTCCTCGTCAGTGCCTGTGTAAAAAGCGTCCTGACCGTCATATGATTCTATGTTCATTCCCTTTTTATCCATCTTGTCACCCTTATTTCCGTGAAATTTCTTAGCTATATCTCTGCCCTTTTCATAGGCATAATCAAAAAACTTATCAAATCTACCGGACATATAATTAATCCTCTTCTGTTTCAGGTTTTTTAGCGTTTATTATAACAACTTCATCATCGTCATAACTGTCTGTATCGTCTGAATTTACGTTGTAAATTCTTTCACCACACTTTGAGCAGTACACATCATCAGAATGATTATACGCACCGCATTTCGGACACTTTACGTTTTCTTTAAGCTGATAAAGCTGTTCTTTAAGCTCGTTAACTTCCTCCGTCATAGCGTCGATTTTAGCGAACTTTTCTTCCATATCGTCAATCACTTCGCCTGTTGATTTATAATTTTCATATACAGACTTACCGATTTCGGTATAGATGTCCTTAATTTTGCTTTTCGTTTCGCTTATTGAAAACTTTAATTTTGTTTGGTTTACTATGTTGTTTGTTTTCTCAATGACTGTTTTTGTCACCTGCACCGCGCTGTCCTTAGCTTTGTTTGCGTGTTCCTTTATTTTATCAAATACTTCTTCCATTTTAAAATCGCTCCTTCCTAATTTATTATATGCCGATTAAATTAATTATTTATATTATAACATAAAATGAGTGCTTTTATATGACATTTTCATTATTTTTTCGTTTCACAACAAATTCTGACATTACGTTATTTTGAGTAAAAAGGAAAAGGGGCTACCTTTCGGTAACCCCCCGTTGATTGATTATGGAATACAGAACTTTATATTCCGAAATCAATTATATACCTATTTCCGATAAATTTCAACAATTAGTTTACACCTTTATAAGCGTCTATCATAATCTGTTCAATTTCCTTAACAAGCGGCAACTTCGGATTTGCAGTTGTACACTGATCCTCAAAAGCCTTGTTTGCAATGTCAGGAACATTTCTCATATAAGTTTCTTCATCAATTCCGCATTCAGAGAATGACAACGGCTCATTAACTTCTTTCATAAGGTCTATAACCGCATTTATAAGGCTTTGTACGCCCTCCTCTGTTGTTTTTGCAGGAAGTCCCAAGAATGCTGCGATTTCAGCATACTTTTCATCTGCGATGAACTTCTTATACTTAGGGAATGACACAAACTTTGAAGGTGTCGACGCATTATACTTAATTACGTGCGGCAACAATACTGCATTTGCTCTGCCGTGAGGAACGTGATACTCACCGCCGATTTTATGAGCGATTGAGTGATTTAGTCCCAAGAATGCGTTTGTAAATGCCATACCTGCCATACAACTTGCATTGTGCATTTTTTCTCTTGCCTCTGCGTCCTCAGCACCGTTCTTGTATGCTCTCGGAAGATACTTGAATACAAGCTGAATAGCTTTCATTGCAAGACCGTCTGTGTAATCCGACGCCATTACAGATACATATGCCTCAAGTGCGTGTGTAAGCACGTCAAGACCTGTGTCGGCAGTTGCCGATTTCGGAAGTGACATTACAAACTGCGGGTCGATAATCGCAATATTCGGTGTTAGTTCGTAGTCTGCAAGAGGATATTTCATATTATTCTTCTTATCCGAAATAACCGCAAAACTTGTTACTTCACTACCTGTACCGGAAGTTGTCGGAATAGCTACAAGTTGTGCCTTATTACCCATCTTAGGGAACTTAAACGCACGTTTTCTTATATCAAGGAAACGAAGTCTCAGTGAATTAAAGTCTACATCAGGGTGTTCATAGAACAGCCACATACCCTTTGCGGCGTCCATTGCACTGCCTCCGCCAAGTGCGATAATTACGTCAGGCTTAAATTCGTCCATCATCTGTGCACCGCGTTTTACTGTTTCGATTGACGGGTCAGGCTCTACATCTGAGAAAATTTCACAATGAACGTGCTCCGTTCTCTTTCTTAGGTAATACAAAATCTTATCCACATAACCAAGAGAAACCATACCCGGGTCTGTTACGATAAATGCACGAGTGATATTCGGCATTTTTTCAAGGTACTGAATTGAATTATGCTCAAAATAAATCTTATCCGGAACTTTAAACCACTGCATATTTACTCTCCTCTTAGCCACTCTCTTCTGATTTATAAGGTTCACCGTTGTAACGTTACCGCTGACACTGTTACCGCCGTAGCTACCGCAACCAAGTGTAAGTGACGGCATATTTGTATTATAAATGTCACCGATTGCACCGTGTGATGACGGTGAATTTACGATAAGACGGCTTGCTTTCATTGTTGCAGCATACTTTTGAATTACATCTTCATCATTGGCGTGAATAACAGCCGAGTGTCCCATACCGTGGAACATAACCATTTCTTCTGCTCTGTCGATTCCTTCTTCTGTTGAATCAACGATAAAGTATGCAAGTACCGGACTCAACTTTTCTCTTGAAAGCGGATATTCAGGACCTACGCCGTCAAGTTTTGCAAGAAGAATTTTCGTACCCTCAGGAACTTTCACTCCCGCTTGCTCCGCAATCCATGTTGCAGGCTTACCTACAATTACAGGGTTTACAGCACCCTTTTCACTGTCGATGCAGTAATCGCTAAGCTTTTTAATTTCGTCAGGCTTTGCAAAGTAGCAGCCGTATTTCTTCATAAGTTTTTCAAATTTCGGTGCGATTGCCTTATCTACGATTGCGGCTTGTTCAGACGCACAAATCATACCGTTGTCGAATGTTTTTGAAAGGATAAGGTCGTTAACCGCTTGTTCAAGGTCAGCACTCTTATGAATGTAGCAAGGTACGTTACCCGGACCGACGCCAAGTGCAGGCTTACCTGTTGAGTATGCCGCCTTAACCATTCCGCTGCCGCCTGTTGCAAGAACTGTTGCAACACCCGGATGATTCATAAGTGCGTTTGTTGCCTCGATTGATGGGTATTCAATCCACTGTATACAGTTTTCAGGTGCACCTGCCGCAACTGCCGCGTCAAGAACTATCTTGGCAGCCGCCGCACTGCATTTTTGAGCACCCGGGTGAAAACCGAAAATAATAGGGTTTCTTGACTTAACGGAAATCAAAGACTTAAACATTGTTGTCGATGTAGGGTTTGTAACAGGTGTAACACCACATACAACGCCTACAGGCTCTGCTATAATTTCGTAATCTTCAAGGTCGTTTTCAGCAATAACGCCGACTGTTTTTTCATTCTTGATTGAATGATAAACATATTCTGTTGCAAACATATTCTTTGTTATTTTGTCCTCATACACGCCTCTGCCTGTTTCCTCAACAGCCATCTTTGCAAGCTCCATATGCTTGTCAAGACCTGCAAGAGTCATTGCCTTTACGATTGCGTCAATCTGTTCTTGATTAAGTGCCATAAATTCGTTCAAAGCTTTTTGTGCTTTTGCAACGTAGCCGTCAATCATTTCATTTACGTTAATCTCTGCCATAATAATTCCATAGCCTTTCTGCCTACGGGTTGTTAGTTTTTCTTTACATCTTATTGTAGGCTGATAAGATGTTTTTACAGAAGACTCTGTTTTGACATAGTATGAAATCTTCCGAATTTTTATTATTGACTTTGTTTATTTAGATTGATAAATTTTTATCGTTATTTATTTATCAATCTTTACAACACTATTATACGAGATTGTTAAACTTTTGTCAATAGTTTTTTTGATATTTTTATTCTTTGTAAGTTTTTCATATATAATTCATTACTTTCTTATTTAAAACAAACAAAAAAAGTATTGCATTTTCAGCAATACTTTTTATATACAGTCTTTTATATACTTTCCAATCTGTTTATCGACTCGGTATCTCCTACAAGCACAACAATATCGGTATCTTTAAATTTGTATTCGGGTTCAGGTGAAATATTCACCTTACCGCCGTTATTACTCTTTATCGCAACAATATTTACGTTATATTTTTTACGAACAGACAATTCCATAATGCTCTTGCCTATCCAGGTGTTCGGTACAACAGCGTCCACAATACTGTATTCGTCCGACAATTCGATTATATCAAACAATCTGTCCGAAACAAGTTCTATTGCGGCTTTAATGCCTGCCTCCTGTTCGGGAATTATAACATTATCCGCACCGACTTTTTTCAGTACGGTTTTGTGCATATTATCCTTTGCTTTACAGACAACCTGCTTAACTCCCATATCTTTTAGTGCAAGAGTTGTAAGTACGCTGTCCGTTATATCGTCACCGCCGATACACACGATTGCACAATCCGAGTTTTTCACTCCAAGTTGTTTTAACAAGCTTTCGTCTTTTGCGTCGGTACAAGCCGCTCTTGTTACCAAATTTGCAATAGCGTTTATTTTATCCATATTTTTGTCTATCGCAAGCACTTCATAACCCATATTAAAAAGTTGCGTTGCAACAGATGTTCCGAATCTGCCCAATCCTATTACTGTAAAAGTTTTCATAACAAATCCTTAGCCTTTCTGCTATCCGACAATGAAATTACATTCCGGATACCTTATATCATTAGTTTTTCTGATGCGAGTCATAAACACAACGCTTATCGTCATAATGCCCACTCTGCCGAAGAACATATATACAATAAGCAAAATCTTTGTAAATGTGGACGCGCTCCCCGACGCACTGTCATCCGTTGCCGCAAACACCAGGAACTGCTCTTCCAGCAGCTCCGGTGCATAGGCTTGTTCCAGATAAGTCAGACGTGCCGTTTCCCAGCACGCCGGCATTTTCTCCGGTGCAGCGACAGTCACTTCTGCGCCGGCATCCAGCAGACCCCAGACACGGCGCTGCGCCACCTTTCCTGCCCCGAAAACAATACACTTTTTCCCTTGTAAATTCAGTGAGATCGGATACATTTTTTACACCTCTTCTTTGCATATACATTGTATCATTCCGTCAATATCCGCCTGTGCCGCAATATGCGTTACCGAAATCTCAGCTGCTGCGGCAGCTTTCGCCGTGGCGTCTCCGATTGCAACGACTTCTGCGGAATATGAGATCTCTCCCGTCATTTCCGCAAACGCTCTTGCCGCAGATGCACTGGCAAGGAACACATAGTCTGTGCGTTCCAGTTCCTGGCGCAGCAGTTCCTGCTTTCGCCGGTCGGTTTTCACCGTGTACAGCGGCACATTGTCGAACGCCTTTCCTGCCTGTTCCAGCAGCTGCGGCAGCAGAACAGAACCGTTTTCTGCACGCAGCAGCAAAACCCTGTCATTTTCCGTCAGTTCCGGAATCAGCGCCTCTGCCAGGCTGCGGCTGTCGAAATGCTCCGGCACGCAGTCCACGAAAATGCCGTGGTCTGCCAGCGCCTGTGCTGTGCCTTTTCCGATAGCGGCGAACCGCAGGTGCAAAAGACTGCGCAGATCCACCCCAGCCTGCCGCATGGCGGCAAAGAGCATCTCCACGCCGTTGGCGCTGG
>OKRZ01000764.1_pt1 | contig 25429 bp, 23 predicted proteins | sample 1601141 | NCBI WGS metagenome assembly OKRZ01 (sample SAMEA3541524, study PRJEB24748) | human gut metagenome | biome: human gut; feature: human-associated habitat; material: faeces | place: China | collected 2012
AAGTAATTTTGCTAAGTAGAGATATAAGTTGACTTAGAGATACTACCAGTTAAAAGTAATTCTGCTAAGTGAAGATATAAGCTGATTTAGAGATATTACCAGTTAAAAGTAATTTTGCTAAGTAGAGATATAAGTTGACTTAGAGATACTACCAGTTAAAAGTAATTCTGCTAAGTGAAGATATAAGCTGATTTAGAGATATTACCAGTTAAAAGTAATTTTGCTAAGTAGAGATATAAGCTGACTTAGAGATACTACCAGTTAAAAGTAATTTTGCTAAGTAGAGATATAAGTTGACTTAGAGATACTACCAGTTAAAAATAAATATTTTTAACTGGTAGTATCTGGAAAATAGGTTATGTATGGAAAATTTGTAAAATAGTAAAGGAGTGAGTCTATTGGCGCGATTACGATTACGTGAGGTTAGTGAGAGTGAAGAAGGTTTTAATCGATTAGAGCGAGCTATGCGATACGGTAAACGGTTAAAGTTAGCCAAAAGAGTTCCTAGAGATGTATTTATGCCAGAGGATAAGAATTTATGGTTTTTATTTGAACGTATATATACGGTGATTCATGATAAGGAGGTTGCTGTATTAAGACGTTTTGGGTTGACACCGATGCAATATAATGTGTTGGAGTTTGTCTATGTTTCGTCGTGTAAACCAACATTGGGCTTTATAGTGGATGAGTTACGAGTGTCGTATGGAAATTTATTTGCAGTTGTAAAAAATTTAACAAAGAAAGGTTTATTGACTTGTAGTGTGTGTTCAACTGATAGACGATCTAAAAGTCTTGCTTTGACTTATGAAGGAAAGCTTTTATTTGAAGAAGTACAAGTTGTGCATGATAAAGTATTAGGTAATATGTTTTCAGCTATGCGCAAAAATAAGAAGAGTGATATTAAATCTGATCTAACATTTATACTTAGACATTTTAGTCCAGAAAAAATAGAGTAAGAAATAGAGTAAGTATTGAAGTAAGCGATAGAGTGAGTGGGCATAATAGATAAAGTGGGGATATGGAGTAAGTTAACCAGTTAAAACAAAAAATCCTACAATTTCTGTTAATAAGAAATTGTAGGATTTTGATGGTTTGTTAGTTAGTTTTAAGCTATGCCGATCCAGTGCCAATATGTAAGGGCAAATACGAGCATCATCACATAGCCAATAATAGTTAATGGAATGCCTGTAGTCATAAATGTTTTTACGTCGAATGTGTCGGTACCGTAAGCTACCATACCTTGTGGAGAGTTTACTGGTAATACTAGACCGAAGCAGATCGCATATTGCATAAGCATGGTTACACCAATTGGGTTAAGTCCTTCTGCGTTATGTCCTACTACAATAGAAATTACAATAGGAATCATAGCAGAGGAGAGGGCTGTAGCAGATGCAAAGCCTAGGTGGATAACAATGAGGAAGGCCGCCATTACGGCAATTAATATAAATACGCTGGCGCTTTCAAGGGAGAAGGCGTTTACGAATACTTGAGCAAGCCAAGTGGCTGCCTTTGTTTTCAGTAATACAGATCCAAGACCGATACCGGCACCAAACATAACGATGGAGCCCCAGTCGATGTTTGGCTGTGCAAATTTCCAATCCATAATGCCAATCTTAGGGAAGAAGAACAATGCGATAGCTGCAATTGTTGTAGTTGTTGTATCGATAGAATGGAGCTTGCCACCAGTAGCCCACAATGCGAGAAGACCGATAGAGATACATAATAGTTTCTTTTCATCAGTACTCATAGGACCGATTTCTTGGCGCATTTTAGCGAGCTGTACATCGCCACCTACAAGTTCTTTAAACTCTGGCTTGATTAATGCTTGTGTTAAGAAGTAGGCGATGATAACCATAATGATGGAGAATGGAGCCGCTGCTGTGAGCCAATCTATCCAGCTAATAGATGTATTCATCTGAGTTTGTATAAAGCCTACAGCCACAAGATTTTGAGCGGCAGCCGTTTGAATCATAATATTCCAGAACGTATCGGCTTGTACGGCACCTACCATGAGTAGAGCTGCTACACGGCTTTTACGTTCAATACCTAAGTTTTCAACAATACCGATGATAATCGGTGCTAAGCAGGCAATACGCGCTGTTGCACTTGGTACGAAGAAGGCGAGAATAAGGCCGGTAATAATAACACCTAAATAAATACGGCTTACCTTGGTACCAACGCTAGACAGTACTAACATGGCAATACGGCGATCAAGACCTGTTTTACGCATAGCTACAGAGATAAACATAGCAGCGCCTACAAGAATCATAGCCGGAGAAGAATAACCTGAAATGATAAGCTTTAAGGCATTGGCTGTACCCATCACCTTAGCAGGTGCCTCTGGATTTGGTGAGAACCCTAATAATAAGGCGGTGAGGGCTGTAATCATAGTAGCGCTTACTGGATAGGATACAGCAGATGTCATCCATAAAATAATAGCAAAGGCTAGAACACCTATCATGCGATGACCACCAGTAGATAATGTTTCAGGTGTTGGCAATAATAAAATGCCACCTAGAACAATGAAAGATAAAATAAGTCCAATATTTTGAGCAGTTGTACGCGCCTTTTGAGGAGGGGCGGGGGTTGTTACACTCATAATAAAACTCCTTTCAATTTGTATCATAACTATTACTGTATAATAATAAATAAGGTAAACTATATAAGCTAGACTATCCTATAAAGTACACTGTCATATAATGTACACTATCCTATAATGTACACTATATAAGCTAGCCTATTCTATAAACATTATTGTATCGTATTTTCTATAGAATTGGTTGTATAATTTATAAGAATATTGTATACATAAAGAGAGAACGGTGTCAGTAAGTATACCTATATACAGAACTTATAATGTCTGTTATACTATAAGAGTTGTAATAACAAATTCATTGTTAAAAGCTCAATATTTTTTGTTGACTTTCAGCAGTCGATTTGTTATTATAATTAAGTAATTTATGAAGCAGAGGCCATCCGCCACTCACCTAATACCGAGAAGTATGAGGTTAATATAGAGAACTCTATTCGGATGGTGTTTGCCGTCCGTTTTTTTTATTCTCTTGGAGGTGAATGCTATTAGCAAGGATACACCACGCATTAATGAAGAGATTCGTGCTCGTGAACTTCGTGTCGTAGGTCCTGAAAACGAACAAATCGGTATCATGTCTGGCCGTGAGGCGTTGGCATTAGCTGAAGAAAAGCATCTTGATCTTGTGGAAATTGCACCTAACGCTAAACCACCGGTAGCTCGCATTATGAACTATGGTAAATATCGTTATGAACAACAAAAACGCGAGAAAGAAGCGAAGAAGAAACAAAAAATCGTAACTTTAAAAGAAGTTAAGTTACGTCCACATATTGAAGACCATGACTTTTACGTAAAAATGAAAAACGCATCCAAATTCTTGGGTGAAGGTAACAAAGTAAAAGTAACTATTATGTTCCGCGGTCGTGAACTTTCACATCCAGAACTAGGCATGGCAGTATTGACACGTTTCGCTGAAGAACTCAAAGAAACAGCGTCTATTGAAAAAGCAGCTAAATTAGAAGGTCGTAACATGACCATGATTTTAGTAAGTAAATAATGTTTTGGGAGGATTATAATTATGCCAAAAATTAAAACTCGTCGCGCAGCGGCTAAACGTTTCGCAGTAACTGGTACTGGTGAATTCAAGCGTGCAAAAGCTTTCAAAAGCCACATTCTTGAGAAAAAATCTCCAGCTCGTAAACGTAATTTGCGTAAAGCTACATTGGTTGCAAAAGCTGACCACAAACGCGTAGCTAAATGCTTACCATACGCTTAATCGTTAACTATTAGATCGATATATCGTAATTTAGGAGGAATATACAATGGCAAGAGTGAAAAAGGGCGTTACAGCTCATGCACGTCATAAAAAGATTTTGAAATTAGCTAAAGGTTACCGCGGTACTCGTTCTCGTTTGTTCAAAAAAGCTAACGAAACAGTAATGAAAGCGTTGTACTACGCTCGCCGTGACCGTCGTGCGAAAAAACGCGAATTCCGTCAATTGTGGATCGCTCGTATCAACGCAGCGGCTCGCATCAATGGCACAACTTACAGCCGTTTCATCGCTGGTTTGACTAAAGCAGGCGTTGAAGTTAACCGTAAAATGTTGGCTGACTTGGCAGTTAACGATGCAGCAGCATTCGCTAAACTTGTTGAAGTGGCTAAAAACGCTTAATAGCATAACAATACAGACTAAGGACTCTCTTTGGAGGGTCCTTTTTTTGTATAGTGAAAGTATGCTATAGTGAAAATACAATCGTGTTGTGTTAGAGCGGGAGAATAGAGGAGGAGTAGGTAATGGAACAGTTATTTTATCTGTTGATACCGTTAGGACTTTGTTTGTTCTATTTAGGTATTAAATATACGATTCGCTTTGGTAGAACTAAGATGCTCTATGAGATGCCTTATGTAAATAAAGAAGGCACCTTTACGTTAGAGCGAGCAGGAACGTATGGGGTATGGCTTAGTGGAAAAATGTTTACTAAGGCGCCTATTGGCGAATTTGGCTTTAACTTAGTTGATGAAACAACGGGAAGGACAATTCCTTTATTTCTATCTATTATGCGTGCCCGGGTTAATAGTTTAACTCACTCAAGAATGGAACTATATACCTTTGATGCGGGTCCAGGCACCTATAGACTGTCCATTACAGAAGATCTTTTTGTGCTAGATACAGTAATGAAAAAAGTAGGCGATAAGGTGATTAAAGGATCGGTTGATTATAATCAATTTACTATACAAATCTATACACATACTTCCTTTGTTTTAAGGTTTATATCAATTTGGATGATTGCACTTGGACTTATTATTGCTGTATTAGGCGGAGTTCTTCCTAACACTTTAGTGTGAAATAGTAGATAGTTTTAGCTATTTTATATAATGAATAAATTATGAGAAAAGTCAAATAGAAAAAGAGGAGTTTTATCATAGCCTGTAGAACTAACACAGTAATAACCTATTTAAATGTGTTTGTTAAAAGGAGACAGTATTATGGGAATCTTTAAAAAGCTATGTATGACCTCTATGTTAGGTGTTATGTTAACTGTACCAACGTATGCAACTGTTGTTACAGGTAGTCAGTCCGATGTAAACATGGAATTAAAATATCCATTGGTATATACCAATAATATGTTTGCACAAAAGGCAATTAATACAGACATTGCTAACTATGTTTTATACGCAAAATCAGTTTATTACGATCAACATGCATATCAAGTAAAGCAAAATTATAAAGTTACCTATGAAGACGCTCAAGTAGTATCCATTTTGTTAACTACCTATCACTACCATGCTGGTAGTGCACATGGTATGTATAATACCAAAGGTCTAGTATATAACAAGATAACTGGCCAAAGAATTCCGTTATATAACTATGTGAAAATTGCTAATCCACAACAAATAGAACGAGGCATTAACTCTGGTATATTGCGCCTCTACCGTGAAGATCATAAAAAAGCAGACCTATTACCTAACTGGAATGTAGAATATGTTTCTGATAACTACTACTTAAAAGGTAAAGGTGCTATAGGTCTTGTATATCAACCATATGAATTGGGACCATTCTCTTATGGGAATACATTCGTTGAATTATCACCAAAAGCCATTGAATACTTTAACCGTATGAATGGTTAGAGAATAGTAATTGGTAGATTGAGTTCTAATTAGAAATTTGAAATAGTCATAAAAAAGCCTGTAATACTTAGATGAGTATTACAGGCTTTCATATAATGAAAGAAATAGTTCATTATGCGATATTCTAGAGTTATAAATTATAAATGTTTATGTAAATAGATAAGAGAGAAGGAAATATAATGAAAAAAATACTTATCATTTTATTATTGTCTTGTATAGTGTTACCATTACAAATTCAGGCTATATCTATGCAAGATATAAAGATTAATAAAAATAATATTCCTATTATTACAGGTAAGAATTCTATCACATATTTTGTGGATAAGAGTTCTATTAAAAGTATTGAAGAAGATCAATCTATTTATAAAGTTCAAGCAGTTGTATATGAGGTTGAAAATAAAAATAGTTATAGACTTAATCCATATATTCATAAGGTTTTAGTTACATATCGATATGATATAAGCTATACAGTAGCTAGCATATTGCGTGTACCACAGTATTCACAAGATTATTCTTTGCTTATTTATGCCAAACAAGCTCGTTCTGGTATGAGATTGACTATGAATAGTATAGAAGACTTTAATTATGAAGGTATACCTTTTGCAAGTTCTAATAATAGGGCAGAACAATATGTTGATGTAGCTTTACATGATCCTAAATACGTAGTGGGAAATTATATTTTTAAAGAAGCATATGGTACAAGTTTTGAAAATATGAAACCAGTTAAGAACTAAATTAAAGAAATTGTTTTATAGATTACTATTTTATGGAGAGCTGTATATGTTAAAACGATTATTACTAAGTGCTGCAATATTAAGTGCTGTGGGTGTATCTAGTTATGCTGTTGATGTGAATATTCCCGGTGCAGATCCATCAATTTCAAAGGATGCGTATCAAAACTATCGTAAAGTTGATAAAACTGCTAGGGATATGGAAGTAGATATAGGTAGTCAAATTAAGGCAAAATATACTAACAATATGCCTGGAAAATGGTCAATGGATGAGTTAGTATACATTACTGAGGAACTGAATCATTCCGTTAATTTCTCGTCCTCTGTTTTTATTCTTAAAGGTAATGGTGCAAATATTAAATTTACGATGCCTGTGAGTAGTCAGTTTGGTAAAACTGTGGAAGGGGACCCATTAACTACAGATGTTAAAAAAGGAAATATTCTTTTGATTGATGGAAATTTACATTATACCATTCGTAGGGATAATGAAAACTCCATAAAAGGAAACTCCTTTTCATATCCTACTATTAAACATGCTACATGGGAGATTAGTCCAACTCAAACTGGTGCTTTAGAAGGGGCAATTAACTTTAGCGTTAAATCAGAGCCTTCTATGTATTATCGTATAAGTTATGATTTGTCTAAAAAAAGAGAAGTAGAACTGTTAAAGAAACATAATCAGGAATATGTGTATAAAGAATTAATGTCTCCATTAGTTAATTATGTTTTACCATCTATTGAACCAGCTAAACAGTTACTTTCCAAAACTAAACCGATAACTATAAATGGATTTACATTCCAAACATTAAAATCAAGTAATTTGACATATCATGGTCCGGATAATGATGCAATTTATATTTATGATGGTAAAAGTTATCGTGAAGGCATTATGGTCAGAGAGTTACGGCCAGAGGAGTTAGCAAATCGCCATAAAATTAACTCTAAATTAATACAACATTTCATTATGTATAAGCCTTATTCTGATTATAAACCAATCCAATACGCTACAGTTTGGAATGATGCTACTCCGGCCATCTATATGGAGGTAGAACGTTCTACATCTAGAATGTACATTCAATCGCTGTATGACGATAAATATTTATATACACACTTTATAATGGCGAACTCTGATTATGAGACGCCAGCAAAAGATCTGCGTGATATAGTTCAATATGTAGATAATGCAAATGATGCAGATAAATACTCAAGAAGTCTACCAGGTATGGCAGCTATACCAAAAGATATGTTTGATATGGACTTTATTAAAACGCGGTAGGAAATTATGAATCGTAATGAATTACTTCAATACATACAACAAGAATATGTCTGTGATATTGATTATCCATGGGAAAGATACCCTGACTATATAGTAATCCGACGTAGAGATAATCAAAAATGGTTTGCTGGAATTTTTGATATCAAAGGCCATCAAGTAGGTCAAGATACAAATGAACCTATGGATATAGTCAATCTAAAATGCGAACCCGACTTGATTCCTAATCTGATTCATGAAAACGGAATCTATCCTGCGTATCATATGAATAAACAACACTGGATGTCGGTGGATATAGAAAGCTATGAAGATATAGAGAAACTTAAAATGCTAGTGGATATGAGCTATCAGTTGGTGGGGCATAAGTAGCCAAATTTGTTAACAGTTACTATTTTAATATTTTTCTTATCTTCTGAAAGTATATGACAAAAGCCTATAGTACATGTTTAGTACTATAGGCCTTTATCGTATTTACCATATTATCTTCTATATCCACCGCATCCTCTAGTATTAGAGTTTGGACCGCAATAATTTTGGTTATTATTGTTGCTTGGTGCATAGTTAGTATTATTCGTATTGTTATCGGAGTTGTATTGTGTATAAGTGTTGCAATTGTACTGAGAGTTATTGCATACATAATCGTAAGCAAATCCTGTAGATACAGCAGCAGTTACGGCTAAGAATGTCATGACAATTATACGTTTTGTAAATTTCATAGATATCACCTCCTTGTTTCTATATTTATATTATACTACTATGAGTCAAATAAAATATGATATTCTATATATATAATATTTGAGAGACATTATGTGAAAGGATGAGAGTTTATGATGAAACGTGCGTTAATAGCTGCACTATGTTTTAGTTTTGTGACATTAGGTAGCCAAGCAATTGATATTAATATACCAGGTGCAGATCCAACTGTATCAAAGGATGCGTATCAGAATTATCGCAAGACTGATGCGGATGCGCAACAGATGGAACGGGATGTTGAAAAGGATATAAAAACATATATGCCCAAACAAGTGGTAGGTAATGGCGAATTTGATTTAAATGATATCATTTATTCAAATCGTGAGTTGAACCATGCATTAGATTTTTCTTCATCTGTATTTATTTTGAAAGAGGATGGGGCCAATGTAAAATTCACTATGCCCTACTCAAGTCGATATGGCAATACTGAAAAAATTGAAGATGGTACATCTGCTTTCAGAAATGCAATGATTATGAGCCCTAATGGCGTAATTGGTTATGAGTTGCGTCATCAACCAGCAGGAAATAATTGGGAAGATAGTAAGATTCCTTATAGCAAGCTGACCATTGATGATATGAAAGCTATTGCAGAGAAAACAGTCGGTGTATTTCGTGGTGATGATCATTCATTATATGCGGGTAAATTTATGTATCCTCCGATTGAAAAAGCGACATGGGATGTAACGTATGCTAAAGGTGCACCAATGGTGGGGAGTCTTAATTTTACGATGAAGAATACACCGACGATTTCGTATCATATAGGTTATAATTTTATGCCTAGAAAACAGTTTAGTGTTTTGAAAGCACAAGGTGTTGATAAGGCTCAAGATATGATAATGTCATCGTTGGTAAATTATGTATTACCATCCATTGAACCAGCGAAGGATATACTTTCAAAAAGCAAAGCTTTGAAAATTAATGAGTTTACATTCTTAACGCTAAAAACAAGTAAAATGATGCGGGAGGATAAAAATAATTCGTATATGTATGTATACGATAGCGATCAGTATAGAGAAGGTATCATGGTGATGCCTGTTGAGGATGAAGATATACAACATCCAGAGAAGATTTTCCCGAAAGCCGTACGCAGTATTATCTTAAATGACAAGTATTCGAAACGACAACCGATCCAATTTGCTACCGTTTGGAATGATGCCATGCCATCCGTATATATGCAAATTAAGCGTCCTAAAACAACGATATATATGTTAATATCACATGATAAACAATACGTATACAATCACTTTATTATGACCTATAATACTAGCTCTTTGGTCGAAAAAGATTTGCGAGATATTGTGCAATATGTAGATACTAATAACAATAAGGACTACTATAACACATTCCAAAGTGGGCTTGGGGCTAAGATGCCAAACGATATGGCGACGGTTGATATTAAGAATACGAAATAATAGACAATGTAAGGAATTTAAAAATACCTTGTGAAGTAACTCTCACCATCGGTTAGATTTTTTAATGTAACTATAGGCTCTCTGTTGTGAGGTATATACCTTGTGATAGAGGGCTTTTTATGTGTGATGAAAGTTAAAAAAGAGCTCTATTTTTCTAGAAAATATCTTTATTTCTTATGCTAAAAGGCGTATACTATAGATAATAATATAGAACATATATTTGTATTTATAGAGAGGAGGAAAATGTATGAGTGATGATGTAAAAATGTTTGAAGGTAGTCAAATTCGTTCTGTGTGGGATAATGAAAGGGAAGAGTGGTATTTTAGTATAGTGGATGTTGTAGGTTCTCTGACTGAAAGCAATAATCCGCGTGATTATTGGTATCGAGTGAAAAAACGTATGTCAGAAGAAGAACGAAGTGAGTTGTCGACATTTTGTCGACAACTGAAACTTAAGTCGACAGATGGTAAGTCATATAAGACTGATGTAGCTGATATGCAAGGTATTTTTCGTATAATCCAATCTGTGCCTTCTCCTAAAGCGGAACCGTTTAAAATGTGGTTGGCCGAAGTTGGTAAAGAGCGTATTGATGAGTTAATTGACCCAGAGCTAACTATAGATAGGGCCCTAGAAGGATATGCCAGAAAAGGATATAGCCGAGAATGGATTAATCAACGATTACAGGCCATTCAGGTTCGTAAAGAATTAACCGATACTTGGCAAGATCATGGTGTTAAAGCTGGTAATGAATATGCTATCCTAACGAATGAAATCTCTAAAGCTTGGTCTGGAATGACGACTAGAGAATATAAGGACTTTAAGGGGCTAAAAAAAGAAAATCTACGAGATAATATGTCTACTACAGAACTTATCTTAAATATGTTAGCCGAAACGGCTACAAAGGATATTGCGGAGGCAACTAATCCTCAAGGATTAGACGAGAATAAACAAGTTGCTCAAGATGGTGGTTCTATTGCTGGTGATGCACGTAAATCGATTGAAGCTAGAACTGGTAAGCCTATTATTACCTCTAAAAATGCCATAGACTTGGGGCGACTAATTAGTGATGTGGTGAAACATGATAGATGAACGACTAGAACGGATGAAACGAAAACGTAATTGTAGAGTACATTTTGATGTAGATTCTTTTCAGATATCTGATTGTACTGTAGCACCAGTTCACGACATACCTGATGTAATACATGAAAGTCAGGAGTTTGATTTTTATGTTGAGTCAATCTATGATGTATATTTGCTCCGAATTATACATAGCCAAGATTGTGTTGTAAGTATTTATCCTGCAAAAGTGGATGGCATTATATATATCGTGAGTTCTATATCTGTTTCTAAAGATAGTATCAAAGAAAATATTCAAAAGATTTTACATGCGTTGGAGGTATATGGCTTTCCAAAATTGAAGAATCCTAAAAGTAGTATTACATTGAATATATAGTGATAGAGTAGATCGTAAAGAAAATAATACCACATCATATAGGAATTTTTTGTCCCATATGATGTGGTATTTTGTATATAATATATATGACTGTATACATTATAGACTATTAAATCCTGTATTATAGATATGTACGTATATTGAAAGGATTATTTATGAAGTATCTTATTTTATTTATTCGAATATTTGCTGATAAAGCCCTTCAGATTAAATTAAATATTAAACGAAACTGGAAGTTTTTCAAGAAAGAATTTAGAAAAGAGCCTATATTACATAAAAAAAGTAGAGTGTTTCGTAGAAATTTTGTAAAATATACTCGTTTATATCGCCTATTAACTGCTGAGAAACGATTGATAGAACTTGAGTTTATAAAAAAATCTGAAAAGTCACTTGATATTGTATATAAGGTTATGATGGTTATGCTTACATCATTTATTACTTTATTTATTCCTTTTCAAGTTAATGTGTTTATATCAGCGCAAAATATAGATATATATGGGAGTATATTGATTACAGGGGTTTTAATTGCTTTAGCTGCAACTTTATTTTTACTTTTCTTTCTTGCATATTCATTTGGATCAATAAAACAATATATCATAGCATATATACTTCTTGCTGGATTATGGTTCTTAGTTCTTGTTTCACCAAAGTTAGAAAATAGTATTATTTATCATATTTCTTTGAGTACTTTGTCTATTATTTCTGTAGAGTATTTTATATGGCAGTATTTATCTTATAAAAAAGAGATTTTACTTGCACGAAGACTAGCGATACAAATAAAAAATAATGTGTAGAGTTACTTATATAAAGCATGTAATTGTAGATAATGTAATATCATATTTAATTATAAAGTCTAACTAATTCTATCAAGCAAAGTGTACTTTAAAATTTAGATGAATAATTATATAATGATTACAAATATAACATTAATTTGAAATGAGGCTTATATGCAATTATTAACAGTGGATATTAGCGAAGAAGGGATTGCTAATGATTCTGGAACGCTGTTGACAATTTTACTAAAAGATCGGACTACAAATAAAAATATTGTATGGGCTTCTCCTTCTTATGAAGGTATGGGGAAGCCTTTTTGTGCTGACCAACCTATAAAAAAAAATCTAATTATAGGTCCTTATGATTCTATTATTCAACCACGTGTTGAAAAGAATAAACGAAATCAAGAGATACGTACACGTAAACGTGGTGAAGTATTTACTCCATCCTGGCTTGTTGATAAGCAAGTTTCTATTGTACTGAATGAAATTGGTGATATTTCTTTTGAAAGCTTCATTGCTTTACGTTGGTTAGAGCTTGCTTGCGGTGAGGCTCCATATATTGTAACTCGTTATGATCCTATTACTGGAGATATTATTCCTGTTGAACAGCGTGTTGGTTTTTTAGACCGGAAATTGCAAAAAATATCTGAACAATCAAATACGGAGAATGAGTTTATTAAATGGTCTAAAATAGCTTATGAATCAAGTTATGGTTATGAATTACAAGGTGATTCATTACTATTGGCTCGTGAAAACTTATTATTATCATTTTGTGAATATTATAATCATAAATTTGATAAATTACCGACTATGAAGGTAATCAAACAAATAGCAACTATTATATCTTATAATATATTCCAAATGAATGGGTTAACTAAGAAGACCCCATATTCAGATGAATCAAAGGATAATATTCAACTCAATCTATTTGATGACGTAAATGTTCAAGAGGTACAGGGTGATATGTTTGCGCTGGTCAAAGATTGGACAAATAAGGTGTTAGTATCTATGGATTCAATTTCAAAGGGAGAAGAAATGATGAAATTTGATGTTGTAATTGGAAACCCACCATATCAAGAGGAAGCACAGGGAACAAGTACGAAAGATATGCCAATATATCATAAATTTATTGATTCGGCATTTGAGGTAGGGGATCTTGCTTGTTTAATTACACCAGCAAGATTTTTATTTAATGCCGGTGGAACGCCAAAACAATGGAATAATAAAATGTTAAACAATACACATTTTAAAATTTCTTATTATGAACAAGATAGTTCTAAGGTCTTTTCTAATACGGATATTAAAGGTGGTATTGCAATTTCATACTTTAGTCAACATTCAAATTTTGGACCAATAAAGGTATTTACCCCGTTTAAAGAGTTGAGCTTGATAATGAATAAAGTTAAATCTATGAGTGGATTTATATCTTTATCTAGTATTATTACCAATCGTGGTGCATATCGATTTAGCGATAAAGTTTATGATGCATATCCTGAGCTTATGAAGCGTACTAGTGATCGTCGTATTTCTACTAATGCGTTTGATATTTTACCTGAATTATTTTATACACAAAAACCGGTTGATAAGAAAAAATATATATCTTTTATCGGTAGAGCTAAAAATGAGCGAGTATATAGGTATTTTGATTATGAATATGCAAAAGTGCCAAGTAATTTTGAAAAGTTTAAAGTTATATTACCAAATGCTAATGGTAGTGGTGTACTAGGAGAAGTACTATCTAATCCGTTTATTGGAGAACCTTTAATTGGGTATACAGAGACATTTATTGCAATTGGTGAGTTCGATACATATAATGAAGCAAATTCTTGTTTAAAATATATCAAGAGTAAATTTGCAAGAGCAATGTTAGGTATCTTAAAAATAACACAACATAATACTGCTGAAAAATGGTTATACGTTCCACTTCAAGACTTTACGCCTAATTCAGATATTGATTGGTCTCAGCCCATTGAAAATATAGATCAACAATTGTACAAAAAATATAATCTTTCACAAGATGAAATAGATTTTATTGAATCAAAAGTGAGGGCTATGGACTAATGGGAATAGAGATTAAAACAGGGAAGGTTGTAGAACCTAAAATCTATGCATATACTACACCGCAAGTTACCACTAATGATGGGTGGATTAAGATTGGGTACACGGAACGGGATGTGGAGACTCGAATTCGTGAACAAACTCATACAGCGGCTGTTAAAACTGAAATTTTATGGGATCATTTAGCCGAATATGTAGACGGACCAGATAAAGGTCTAAATTTTAAAGATCATGATTTTCACGGCTTCTTAAAGTTTCATGATATAGAACGTAGACCAAAAACAGAATGGTTTTACTTTAATGGTACACCAGAAAAATCAGAAGATTTATTTAACAAATTTATTTGTCATGATATATCTGGTTATCAACCGGGCAAACGACAAGAGTATACTCTTCGCCGAGAGCAAGCAGAAGCTGTAAATAAGACATTAACTTATTTTAGAAATCATGAAAATAGCGAGTTTTTATGGAATGCAAAGCCACGATTTGGTAAGACGTTGTCTGCTTATGATTTAGTTAAGCAATTAGATGTAACCAATGTATTAGTGCTTACCAATCGTCCAGCTGTTGCGAATTCATGGTATGACGATTTTGATCAGTTTATTGCGGGTAATACAGAATATAAATTTGTTAGCAGTACCGATTCTTTAAAAGACAGACCATCTATGAGTCGAGAACAATTTATTGAATATCTCAGTGAACATGATGAGGCAAAACAAATTGCTTTCATCAGCTTACAAGATTTAAAAGGGTCTAAATATTTTGGTGGAGAATACGATAAATTAAAATGGGTGGCCGATTTACATTGGGATTTAGTTATCATAGATGAAGCTCATGAAGCAGTAGATACACGTAAATCTGATTTTGCATTTAGCAATATACATAGACGTTGGACCCTTCATTTGTCGGGTACACCATTTAAATCAATCGCCAAGGGTCAATTTAGTGACGAACAGATTTATAATTGGTCATATGCAGATGAACAACAAGCCAAGAAAAATTGGGATAGCATGTGTGAAAGTGAGAGTCCATACGAAGCATTACCTCAATTGAATATGTTTACCTATCAAATGTCTAAGATGGTTTTAGATGTCATTAATGATGGTGTAACTGTTGATGGTGAAAACTGTGACTATGCATTTGATTTGAATGAGTTCTTTGCTACTAATGAGAGTGGTGAATTTGTTCATAAAGAAGCAGTTGTTGCGTGGCTTGATACTTTAACACATAATGAAAAATATCCATTCTCTACAAAAGATTTACGTAATGAATTAAAGCATACATTCTGGATTTTAGATCGTGTAAATTCAGTGAAGGCACTTAAGAAGTTACTAGAAAATCATCCTACTTTTGAAAATTATGGAATTGTATTAGCTGCAGGATCAGATAATGCTTATGAACATAATAGTGATGAGGGAACTGAGAATCTACGTTCTCTAGCGGCTGTTCGTAAAGCTATAGCAGATCATGAGAAAACAATTACGCTTTCAGTAGGACAATTAACAACAGGTGTAACCGTACCTGAATGGACTGGTGTAATTATGCTATGTAATATGAAGTCACCAGCTCAGTATATGCAGGCTGCTTTTAGAGCACAAAATCCATATTCTTGGACAGAAAAAGGTAAACACTATAGAAAAGAACGGGCTTATGTATTTGATTTTGCACCAGAACGTACACTGATTATTTATGATAAGTTTGCTAATGATTTATCTATGGCGACTGCTAATGGGCATGGTACGACTGATGAAAGAAAAGAGAATATCGGTGAATTATTAAACTTCTTCCCTGTTATAGCTGAGGACTCTTCTGGTCGAATGATAGAAATTGATGCGGCTCAGGTAATGACGATTCCTAAGCAAATTAAAGCCCAAGAAGTTGTTAAACGTGGTTTTATGTCTAATCTTCTATTTGATAATATTGCTGGTATTTTTAGAGCGACTCAAACTGTTTTAGATATTCTAAGTGAGTTGCCTGAAGCATCTCAAGGTAAAGTTGTTATGGGAAACGATGACATAGATATTGTTGATGTGGATTTAGATGATGATGATAATCCAATTGTTTCAGATGAAATCGTTATTAATAAACAAGAGGCTTTATTTGGAGATAAATTACGAAGTTCAATTGCAAATATTGAAAATATAATACGTAATGAAGATTTAAAACCGACATTGGAGGATATGTTATCTCGTGTGACTGCACCTGTTATTACACCAATTGTTCAGGAAATGCAAGAAACCTATGGCCTTAAAAATCGAGCAGCACAACGAATTGAAAAAGATATTAAAGATGCCATTAAGACGGTAGCCGAAGAAAATGATAAGGCACAAAATGTTGCTATTGCACATAAAGAAGCTGAATATAAAGAGAAAATTGAAGCTGCTAAATCAGAAGAGGAAAAGCTAGCTATTGAAACCGAACGTGAAGAGGTAATTAGTGCTGTAAAAGTAGAATATAAAGATAAATTTACAAAAGATATTAGTACAACATTACAGGAATTGCCAAAACAGATTATTAAACAACAGGAAGTAGAAGCTCTACAAAACCGAATGAATAGTGATGAAGAAAAAATCCGTGGCCATCTACGTGGCTTTGCTAGAACAATTCCAAGTTTCCTTATGGCATATGGTGATGAGAAGCTTACACTAGACAATTTTGATACCTATGTAGATGGAGATGTTTTCCATGAAGTTACTGGAATCACATTAGATCAATTTAGATATTTACGTGATGGTGGAGATGACTTTAATGGTCATTTGTTTGATGCATCGACATTTAATGAGGCTATACTTGAATTCTTACGTAAAAAAGCAGAACTTGCTAATTACTTTGAAGATAATAAAGAAGATATCTTTGATTACATCCCAGCACAACAAACAAATCAAATCTTTACACCTAAAAAAGTAGTAAAACGAATGGTTGATGAATTGGAAAAAGAAAATCCTAATATTTTTGCTGATTCAACGAAAACCTATATTGATCTTTATATGAAATCTGGGTTGTATATTACGGAATTGGTTAAACGTTTATATAACAATGAATCTATGAAACAACAATTCCCAGATGATGCGGCAAGATTGAAGCATATTCTTGAAAATCAAGTGTATGGATTTGCACCATCGGCTATTATCTATCGGATTGCTACAAACTTTATCTTTGGGCCAATTGGGGATAATGTAAGTAGGAAGAATTTTGTGCAAGAAGATACGATACATTATGCTAAAGAAGGGAAAATAGAGATTCTGATTAACAAGTATTGGAGTTAGTAGTTGCTGGATTGTTTAGATTTTATATAAAAGTTATGTTTTAGTTGATATGATAGGCGAGGTTATATATGAGTGTTGAAAAAAGAACAATCAGTTTTTATGCATTTTCATTTAAGGAGTATAAAAAAAAGAAGACTATTGAATCTTGGAAAACAACTATTTTTGATTTAATTTTAAGATATATTGAATCTTTACCAGTAGAGGATCGTCTTTTAAAAGATGAAAAATCAAAAAAATCATATTATTTATCAGATATTAAATATGAGGATAATATAAGATGTCTTATATTTAAGTCTTGTAAGTTTGGGCATTGCCCTCCAATTATGGATAGTGATACAGCCTTGGAAAGACCTACTGATAAAAAAATGAATGAAGGGGAGCAAGAAAGTACACATTTAGCGATTCGAATGGATTCTGCTGAAGGCTTTGTTGTTTTAGAATCAAGAAAAAGTGGAATTTCTATAGGTAAAATTGTTAACTATTTTAATAAAATGATAAATAGTTATTTTGTTAAAAATCCTAAAGATGGAGATTCTAGTTATTCACTAAATATGTTTTATACAATTGTACCTATAAAAAACTTTAATGAAGCATTACAGAATATGTCAAAATTAAAAATTGCTGATATTTATGTTAATCGAGACTCTATTGGGAGCGAATTAAATAATTTAATGCCTGAAGAAGATCCATTTATTAAAGATGAAGTAATTCTTACTTTGAAGACTAAGCGAGGTGAAAATCTTCTGGTAAGATCTGTAAAACAAATTTATAGTAATCTTTCTAATTCAGCAAAAGGCGTTTCTAGAATTCGTATTCATGGAACAAATACTTCAGGAGCTGCACAAGTTTTAGACTCTGAAATAATTAAGAGAACGGAAAAAATTGAAGCTAATTTAAACGATAAAGGGATAATTTCATCTGACTCTTTATTTAATAAGATGATAGATATATTAAGGATTTAAAAATGGGAAAATATATATATGGTGAATGGTTAAGGCCAATATATCATTATTTAAGCACATTGAAGTCTAATGAGATATGTTATGAGATAATCATTCCTATAATTATTGCGATTATCACTTCTTTTATTTATTATGAGTTTGATTTTGTGATTTTAGCCTTATTAAAACTTCGTGATTTATTACCGTCCTCACTATCAATTTTAATTGGATTTACTATAATGTGTATTACGATTCTAGTTACTAGTGATTCTAAAAGTCTAGCTATAATACGAAAGAAAAATTGTGATAATCGTTTAATAGGTCATAAAGAAATAACAGTATTTCGGTGGTTGTTGATTTTGTTTTCACATTCATTATTAATGGAATTAATAACTCTTTTTTTAGTGTTTTTTTCTGCTTTTGTAATTCCACTTATAAGCTCGCTTGTTGTTGGGATAATATTATTATTTTGCGAAACTTTTTTATTATCTCATATATTATTTTTGATGATAAGGTCCATGACAAATTTGTATTTATTATTTCGTATTGAGAGTGAAGGAGTGGAATAGTTATAATAACCTTCCTCTTGAAATGTTATAAAATGAAATATTGGAGATTGTATAACATAAACAGATTAAATTAGATATTCGTTATTCTAAACATGTTATTCATGGCTTTCAACAGTATATATAAATTAGAAGCATTAAACACTCCAGTGTAATATGTTACTATATGGAATAATAGTTATAGAGGCTTTTTAATTGGTTATTATAATCTAAATATATTACCTGTATTATCTCTTGCGTATTTTATAAATCAAATTTATATTTTATTACAGCAGAGTATATTGGTAGAAACGTGTCATATACATATATGCAACTACGCAATATAATTGAATCCTTAGATTTCGAAAATCTGAATGGGCTTAATGGACAACTTCGATAACTTTTAAAATTTTATGAGCTACATTAAGTATTTCCCTGTTTAGATATGATATAATTTATATCAAAGTGAGGCATAAATGGTTTCGACGCCAGACTTCGCTTCTAGTGTTTAAAATTGAAGAAACGGTCTGACTTCTATGTCGGGCCTTTTTTCATGCCTCAATTAGAAAGCTAGCTTTTAGCTAGAGGTCAATCACTTTGCTGCCATGATAATGGTTGCCACAAGTATGCCAAAGGAAATCATTAATGATAACACTTTGTATGTACTCATATTGATTACCGCCAATCCTTGAGTTGATTAGCAAAGTCTGGACCCATTTAGAGGCCTCAAGTTCAATATAATGTTGTGAATAATAAAAGTAAATAGATTAGAGGTTCCTAATAGTCATTAATTTGTCTATTAGGAACTTTTCTATTTTCAGTACTATATTTCTATATTTCCTAAGAAGTTCATGATAACTTCATAATCAAAATAATCTATGCTAAAATATTAGTGACATAGTTAAGTTTTAATTTTTCGTATATTTATTTTATTGAAATACTGCGGGGGACAACATGGGGTATATTGACACTTTAGCAACAGAGGAACGAGTTTCTTATTTAATAAAACCTATTTTAAAGGTACTTAGTCAATCGAGTAGTCCATTAACGACAGCAGAAATATGCTCTCAAATGATTAAGATAGATCCATATATTGCTGAATACGCTGAAGCTATATATGCCTCAGGAAAAACAGGAAAACCGTATAAGGATTTTAGTAAAAGATTTAGTCTTGCAATTAAAGAGTTAGAGTTTTTAGAGCTTTTAAGTCGTGAGGGCAAAGGCAAAAAGAGCCGTATTTTATTAACACAAAAAGGTCAAGAGTTAGATATATCAACCTTAAATGTTGAGAAAGATATTAGGGAAAAAGCTCAACCTTATTGGAAGGAAAAAAGAAAAAAAGTAATAGAAAAAAACCCAAAACAAACAAATGCAGCTAATAATAAAAAAAATGAAAAGCGTTTGCTATGGAGAGCAACCGCGAATTTCGAGGAATCTGGCTTTTCTTGGTATCAACTTGAGGTTGGTGATATTGTTACATATAATTATGTAACTGAAAAGAACATAGAAATTGGAAGATTTGGTTTAGGCTATAATAAAAATTCAGGAAAAGGGCCTAATCAACTTGCTAGTTCAGTATCTTGTATTTTTCAAATTGTTGATTATTTGAATCTAACTGACTCACAAATTAATAAAGCTGTGTTACGGTGTGTACATAAATTTGATCATCCAATAAGTCTTTCTGAAATTAATGGTTGGTTTAATGATGGAAGTCAGTTAAATCTTCAAGGTGGGCTTGCTTCAATCGCTGATACTCAAGCGGATATTATTATTAAGAATATTCCTAAATTAGTTTCTTATATAAAAAACAGTACAATATTTTTACCAATAAAGAAAATAGTATATCCATTACAAGTTATGTATTATGGTGCACCAGGTACTGGTAAAAGTTATAGGATAGCTTCATTAATAAAGAAAAGTTATCCAGGATATACAGAGTATGATGATAACCCTTATGTTTTTCGTACTACTATTTACCGTGATTATTCTTACTTTGATTTTGTAGGTAATATTATGCCTGTAACAAAAGAAGGAAAAGTTAGCTATGAATTTGTTCCAGGGATATTTACAACTGCATTATGTACAGCGTTGAGAACTCAAGACAGAAACATTGATGTTTATCTTATTTTAGAGGAAATGTCTCGCGGTGATATTGCTAGTATTTTTGGTGATATATTCCAGCTATTGGATAGAGATGATACTGGTAAAAGCATGTATGGTATTAACAATAAATCCATTTATGAATACCTTATATTAAATGGAGTAATAAAAGCAGGCCACAAAATTATTATTCCATCAAATTTACATATTATAGGGACCGTTAATACAAGTGACCAAAATGTTAATGTTATTGATACTGCTTTTAAACGAAGATTTGATTTCAAATATATTGGTGTAGATCCTATTCCTGTCGATCCTATTCATGTCGATGACAAAGATGATGAATACGTTAATAATTTTGATATTAAATTCACAGATACTGAGACATATGAATGGGTAAAACTATATCAAGCTATTAATCACATCATTATAAATGATTTAGGATTAGCTGAAGATAAGCAATTAGGGCCTTTCTTCTTAAAGGATAAAGGCGACGATGATGATGCAAATCGCGAACAAGTTGCTGATAAGCTGTTACATTATTTATGGCAAGATGTTGAACGTGTTTCTTATACTGGTGCTAGTCTTTTTGATGATAGTATTAAATCCTTTAGTCAGTTATACTCAACATTTAAGCATAAAAAGAATATTTTAAGTGAAGCTGTAAAACAAGCATATGGAAACTTATAAAATGAACAATGATGTATTAGATTATCATTTTGAAATTATTAATGATGGCAACGAATTGACAGAATCATTTTGTAGAAAGTGGGACATTCACTCATACTGTGATCGATATAATGAGAAGTTAAAATGTTCTTTCGTTGGTATGGTAGTAAAAAAAGATAATATTTTGCTTTCTTTTCCTAAGCACTATCATGTTGATAAAGTAACTTTGAGAGATGAGAAATCAAAAGTATTGCAAGATATGAAAGATATATTGCATATTATAAAGCGAGATAGAGAGCTATATGGTGTTGAACCAGGACAATTAACTGATACGATACCAATAGATGCTTATCAGTATATTCTTACATATTATTTAGAGTTTGGTTTATATCATCGTCAATTAAGAGATACAGTTAAAGGTTATAAAGGTCATATTAATTGGCATCAAACAATAAATTCGATTCGTCCCTTATTAAGTGATGGAAATTTTATATACTCTCCATTTGTAGTTAATTGTGAATATGATGAGTCAATTTTTATTACGGAATGTATGGATTACGTATTATTTGATTTCTATAATACCTTTCAAACTTTATTAGATGATATTCATCCGTATAAGCGTCAATTTTATAATCCTATATTTGATGAGTATGACTTTTGTATTGCTAAATTGCAAACATTATGTGGTCGGCTTTTTAAGGATTATGAACGATTATTATTGAAATCGTTGATCAGATACTTTCAATGGAAAAGTAATCGAAGTAAGTCCTCTAAATTTCTAACTCTGTATTTTGAATGGTTTTGGGAGCGTATGGTAAACTCCTATCTATCTAGTCATCTCCAAATTATGGGACATGATTATAAAATTACAAAGGAGTCACAATCTAGTAATTTAAAAATAATAAAACCTGATAACATAGATATAGAGGAAAATAAAACAAGAGTCTGTGGCCGATTTTCCATACAATTTGATCATTACTTAAACATTATAACTAATAGAAGACAACAATTAATCTTACTATTCGATTCTAAGTATTTTTCTAATGATGTGAATTCATTTAATTATAAGCAAGCCTTTTATTACTATTACTTGCGTGGTAAATATAAAAATGCAATTATTAGAAATGCTTTAGTTATACCTACATCCGGTGAAAGAAAAACTGTAGTACATGTTGATAGACGACACATTGATGGTCTATATATTCTTGAAGAATATATAAATCTTAAAGCTGTAATCAGTGATTATAAGAAATTATTTTCAAGTTAGTTGTCCTTGAAAATATTGTAGTTATAAATTAAGTTAAATAAGCTCTTGTATTTTTTAGTCAAATTTAGATGTGTAAAGTTAAAACAGGAAAAGAAATCCTTAGATTTCTTTCCCTGTTTAGATATGATATAATTTATATCAAAGTGAGGCATAAATGGTTTCGACGCCAGACTTCGCTTCTAGTGTTTAAAATTGAAGAAACGGTCTGACTTCTATGTCGGGCCTTTTTTCATGCCACGATTAGAAAGCTAGCTTTCAGCTAGAGGTCAATCACTTTGCTGCCATGATAATGGTCGCCACAAGTATGCCAAAGGAAATCATTAACGATAACACTTTGTATGTACTCATATTGATCACCGCCAATCTCTAGAAGATTAGCAAAGGCTGGACCCATTTAGAGGCCTCAAGTTCAATATAGTGCGGTCAAAAATAAAAGTAAATAGATTAGAGGTTCCTAATAGTCACCTAGGTGACCAATAGGAACCTCTTTCGATTTGTAATTAATTCGGAGGATTTTGGTTGTGATAATTCACTTACAATTTTTATATTACTAGGATGAAGTATCAGTTATTCAGTCCCCGTTTGCCATAAATTTTTAAGATTATAGCAATAATTGTATTTAATACAAATAGAAGCGCAAAGCATATTAAGGCTGTACTATATCCATATCCTGCTTCGTGAAAGTATGACACGAGCATGGGCCCAGCGATGCCTGCTAATCCCCAAGCAGTTAGAATGCGGCCGTGAATAGTGGAGAGTTGGCGTATACCATATAGATCTGCAAGATATGCTGGCATACAGGAGAAGCCACCACCATAGCAGGTAATAATAAGAAGGATTAAAATTTGGAATGTGAGGGCACTATTGGTTGTGGCGAGTAAATAGAATGCTATGATTTCTAAGATAAAGAATAGTATGTAAGTTTGTGCTCGGCCAAAGTAATCGGAGATAGTAGACCATGCAATACGGCCTCCACCATTGAATATACCGATGATACCAACTAGCGATGCAGCTGCTGCAGGTGTCATACCAATGGTTTCTTGTGCCATAGGGGATGCTAAGGATAGGAGACCTATACCACAGGTAATATTAACAAAGAAGATCCACCAAAGGGCACCGAATTGCCAAGTTTTCATAGCATCATTGGCTAGCATGCCATGGTTATGGACATACATAGTGGATTTATCTTTCGTAGTTCGAGGCGGTTGTTTTGGTTGCGGTGCTTTTAAATAAAGAGAAGAGGCGCTCATAACTACGAGATAAATTATGCCGAGAATAATGAAATTATTCACTAAGCCTACCTTAGCTACAAGGAATTGCATAAGCGGTCCTGCAATGAGTGAAGCAAATCCAAATCCCATAATAGCTAATCCCGTAGCAAATCCTGGGCGCTTAGGAAAATATTTTACGAGCGTAGATACTGGTGTTATATAACCAATACCTAGTCCGATACCGCCGATGATACCATAGAAGAGATAGAGTAAGGTAAGATTATGAATGCTAAGAGCATAGGCCGTACCAAATAGGCCTGTCACCCAGAACACCATGGAAAGAAGTCCGCTTTTCTTAGGACCTATTTTTTCTGCAAAAGATCCTAAAAAGCCTGCAGATAATCCAAGCATCAGAATAGCTAAGGAGAAGGTCCATGTCGTTTGTGACATAGTAAAGCCCATATCTGCCATGATAGGTCGTGTAAGCACGCTCCACGCGTACACACTACCGATGGATATATGTAGACCAATAGCTGCTAGTGCAATAAGCCAACGATTTCTCATAAGAAAACTCCTTTCATATAGGTGAAATAATTAATGATTTCTCCAACATATTTGCTATGAGAGAACAAAAAAAGACCGTCTGAACAAAATTTTGCCCAGACGGTCGGCTATCACACGATGTGTGCTACTGTGCATGTAGTCAATTCTACTTATCCGTCAGCCCAGTAGGGATATATTACTAATATAGCAAGCGAGAGGATATATTGTCGGTGATATAAGTCACTATCGTATGCACCATGAACATTTATAAGTGAAAATAGGGAAAGAAATCCTTCGATTCCTTTCCCTATTTAGATATGATATAATTTATATCAAAGCGAGGCATAAATGGTTTGGTCGCCAGACTTCGCTTCTAGTAATTTAAAATTGAAGAAACGGTCTGACTTCTATGTCGGGCCTTTTTTCATGCCACGATTAGAAAGCTAGCTTTCAGCTAGAGGTCAATCACTTTGCTGCCATGATAATGGTCGCTACAAGTATCCCAAAGGAGATCATTAACGATAACACTTTAAATGTACTCATATTGATCACCGCCAATCTCTAGAAGATTAGCAAAGGATGGACCAATTTAGAGGCCTCAAGTCCAATATAGTGTTGTCAATTATAAAAGTAAATAGATTAGAGGTTCCTAATAGTCACCAAGGTGACCAATAGGAACTTCTTTCGTTTTGTAACTATTATAATGGAATAGATTAATTATGTTACAATACAAATAAGATAATAGTTTTTAGGGAGAGGGAGACTCATAT